>Ga0307511_10008805_pt1 | contig 10076 bp, 4 predicted proteins | sample 13_EM_MG_FD_200266 | JGI IMG/M metagenome (GOLD analysis project Ga0307511, IMG submission 200266) | Populus trichocarpa ectomycorrhiza microbial communities from riparian zone in the Pacific Northwest, United States - 13_EM | ecosystem: Host-associated > Plants > Roots > Unclassified | place... | reverse complement strand
TAATATTTTTTTTTTTTTGGAGTCTATACGCCTGATCAGCCTAAGGCTATGCGGCGCATTACTTAAATATGGGGAGCTTGGTAGCGGATATTGAGAAAGTCTTGTTTGCAATGTGATGCTTGAAGCGGGAGATAGTTAGATTTAATATTGAGAGTTGAGGGTAACTCATGGGATGACAGGCAGCAACGAGGAGGGCAGGGTTATAGTGAATCGATGAACACATCTTGCGGCAATGGCATGTTTGCCCTTGAGGTTTCAGCTCCAGGCCTATTATATTAGAGTACCAGCGAAAGTGATATCGATAAGTCAGCAGCTTACCATGCATCCTCTCACATTAACAGTTTTTTTTGGTAAAATGAATTCTCCAGGTTCCAACGAATCAAAAAATCCCATGTTCCATTTTACTACCTTGGGTACCCTAGTAGTAACTTCTCAACAAGTTTTTGTATCAAATAATTTGTTGCTGCCTAGTGGTAGGATACTCATACTACTGCCCAATTCTAGCTTACCAGAGTAGGAGATTTCCCGAGATTAAAAGACCACCCAGCATGATCCTATGGGGTTACCTATATCATCAACAGCAGCTCATCAACAGCAACTATCATGAGCAGTCTAGGTCTAGTAACAAGGGATATCCATGAACTTGAGATGCAGTGATCGACACCGTTATTTGTTTGCACAAACCCCCGTATACATGCACGTTTTGTCTGAGATTTCACCCTGCTGATCATCAGAGCTATGTATTTAGCGCGTGACCTTATGAGAACTATGACCTCAGGGTAGGTAGCATACAATTCATCCCAAGAGCTACACGCGGGCACTGACTTAACCAAAAAAAAAAAAAAAAATTACCTCCGTGCGTGAGCTTGAATTTATTCGGTGGGTTTGATGCTGCTTCGCTGCCACGCCAGCTATGTCATCTGTAAGCTTAACCCGCTCCTGCACAGGTTAGATTATTACTTATGTACGTTAAATGTACTATACTTTAAGGGGTTATGCATGAGCTGCAAGGTAAGCCATTGATTTTCCGGAGACTTCCGGATCCCTACAAAATATAATGTGGCAACAAATGAGTGTAAAACTACCGACATTCCGGTAGATGAATGTTTGAAATGATCAAAATACCTACCACTATAAATTCAGTGGATCCGAATCAGTAACAGAGGAGCAACCATCCTTGAAACAGTGATGGAACTCCGAAGCCTACGCCTAGTTTTATTCAATCATCATGAATACCGAATTCCCTCGGGGGGCAGCAATCTCCCTGCGCCGTCCTCATAGCTTGAGTATAGTTCGGTAGTTCCATGCTAGAAAAGGGACCATCAGCCGCCGGTTAACGGCAACAATCTTAAGCAAAATCAGCTTTCGCACTTTGGACACTCACCATTGATCTGGGGTACGGTAGGTAGTACTGAGAAGAGACCACCCTGGAGCTAAGGCTACGGCCAACAGGCCACCGTAGGTCTCGTTTCCCCGAGCTGTTTGGTAAAATAACTAGCTCTACTCAGCTTAAAGCTTCGACGTGCTAGTTAACCAACCAGTTTGCCTCTTTGAATAGTTGGGTCAGCGGTACTTGGTCTCGGCATTAGGCATGGTTGGCGTTGTTTTTTCGTCCCTATGTACTGTACGTGCACCCAGAGTGGCATTTCCTCCGTCCCTCTAACCCAATTCCAACATATTGCAATTGGCTGGCATCCACATTGGGAGAAAAGTACGTAGGCCTGTGTCAGTGCCACACATGCAAATATAAGTGTTCATAACGGGAGATTTGGGTTTGCACGCGCTTTAGTCATGGCCTCGGATTTTTGGTGGTGAATTTTGAGCCGCCTCGCCACCGCGCTACCTCATTCATCACGTTATTTCTTGTAATTATCCTCACGACCCACTCATCGCCTTAGGCGGACCGGCGGTTGTTAGACTTCCCCCCAAAATAGGGAGAAGCCTGGACGTCTAGTTAGCTTTGGGCGTTAGAAATCCTACTTTGGTACCTATCCACTGGGAACTAGGGCACAATAATACTGTCTTGACCTAATTTTGAAGTGAAATGGGCACGAGATCAGGACTCAGCTGACCGTAGCAGGAACCCCGGATTTTAGGGCCAGCTCCACAGCCTTGGTTGGGTTGGCGGCCAGGGATGTTGATTAATTTTCCCAACCGATGCAGTTCCTTTAGCGAAATCTTGTAAGCTGCAGTACTGCGGCCTATGTAGAATAAATTGAAAACCAATTTAGACTCCCGTTGGAACCTGCAAAGGTCAAGGAACCAAAATTAGTGTGAACAAGGACAAGGAACAATTACCTCTGCCTCTCAGACCGTCTGGTATGAAACTTCAAATTCAGAAACAGCCGGAAATATTGCTCCTCTGGTATTCAGACTAGATTTATACGGCAGGCGGATGCATCAGGGGATGTCCGATCGCATAATTTCCTCTATATTCAACATATGAGCGGAATCAAACGGCCAAAAACATACTCTGGGAAGTGCTGGGCGGGGTAAGCGATGACCACCTGATATGAAAGTGGTGCTGCTGCTTGGTAGGGTAAAAAGAAGACCTGAGACTTTGCGGTAGGTACCGCATTGTCTCAGGGTGAAGACCCCTCTACTCTCCACTGAAAATCCTGGCCGAGCTAACCAAGTTATGAGAATGGCTTAAATCAGAACAAATCCACCGAGAAACTTTGGAATTATTGGTTAGTGAATTGCTTAGCGGTTGCACTGAAGCCAGAAGACATCCCAGATTATCTCCCACGTGGCGTCGGATGCGCACATATGGCATGGCATGTCTCAGAATTGGATGATGGGCTGGATGGTCGAGGAGGGGGAAGCTTGCTCGAAAAGCTGAACCCTTGACTCAGATAGAGCAGGTAGCTGTCATCTCGTTGTTTTTTCCGTCCATAAATAACACTCCAAAACATCTTGCACGAAGCGCCCAGATTAGTAAAGCTCGCATTCTTACTCAGTGAAAAGCAATGTGTACATACTATCGGTGCGGGTGCAAAATATGACGATAGGGCCGAGATAACCCTGGACCTCATTGCTCATAAGTATGTATGAAGCCGAAACTGTCCGTGGGAAGGCCAGGGTCAGCAAAGGCGCATGTCGATTTAGTATGACAATGATCGCTGGCTTGCCCACCAATCTGGACCCTGTCAAAATTGCAATGGCCCAATGAGAGTGCTTCTTCCCCACCTAGAATCTCCTTTGTCCAGCTTTAGTTTTCTCCGTCCAGCTCTTCTCTACATTAGCTTGAGACCCACCATGCTCCTCTTCGTACCCTGATCAATGGTAACACAACTGACGAGAAGAACAGTCTAGTGGCAAGAGGCTGGGTATGCTGCTAGCGAGCTGTCAGTACCAATATTCAAATAGATGGTGGCCCCCGGCGTTTGGTTAAACCATGTTGCACTGTTCATAATACAGGATCAGATTGCATATTCCAAGGTACAGGACCTTACTCGAAGTACTGAGCGAATCAGCACACTTTCCTTAAAAAATGGCGACCTTCATGTCGACTCTTGCAATTCAGCACTACAAACGACACTCTGTACTGGAGCCTCTCAATTCCTCTTGCAATAAGAATATCACGCTCTCCCAGTCAAACTCCTACTACCCGGACGCTTCAGGTACAATATGGACGAATTGTTGTGATGAGGGCGCTGGCCCTTCAAATTGCCAAACAGTCGAGACTTTCGACAAGGACTGTCCTGCTGGCTATTACTCTTGTGCAGATAGTGACCATCATAAAGATATGTGTTCGATGAAATATTTTGACTCCCAAGATGGAAGTGGGGTATACGGCTATGGAGAGACACTCTCGAGGACACTGCAGCAAAAATGCTGCCCTTTGTAAGGAACCCTTCTAGCTCCATCAGCCTCTGGAGGTTACTGAACCATCTCAATAGACAATTTTCCTGTGGGGGAAGCTACGATGCTCCATGTATCTACATTGGGGTCCAGCAAAATCTGACGGGGCCAGCAATCTTGACGAACCCAATGTATGTGAAGGATATCAACGCCTACCCTGGTTGCGATCAGGATGAGATCTCCCCCGCCGCAGTAGGTGGTGTGGTTGCCATTGCGATCCTCGGTATCGTTCTCATAGGTGGCGTATTATTATGGCTCGTGAAAAAACGTCTGCATCGAGATCCCAATAGACAAGCTCGGATGAAAAGAGGGGGCATGACAACATCAGCAAGCCGTGCCAAAGCCGCCGATCTCGAATATGGGGAATCGGATATTGGTACAGTTAGTACCAGGGACGAAAACGCAAGGTCTCCTCCACCCACCAAACCGCCCAAAGAGCGTCGCATCACACATAGCCGCTCCAAGTCCGCAGTAGCAACATCAAACCGAGATTATGAGATGGAAGAAACCAAGTCGAGGATGTTTGCAAAGGGTGACGGAGAGTTCAACGCCGTTGAGCTTGATCCAGAGCTGCCTTCTACAGTTCTCGATCTCGCTGGGATTACGGTTACTAGTGAAATCCAAGTCATACGAGAGAATGGAGGCACTAGCACGGCGAACCACATGACTCAACCAGAGATTCTCCGGGGGGATGGATATTCGATCTCGTCGCAGTCCGCAACCTCGGAGAGAAATTACGACCATGCCCCCCCTATCCCTTCCAATGTTGTGGTTCGTCCAGTTTCTTTAGCCTCCTAGTAATCTCATCGAAACCCTTCACAAACGGGACGGGTCCTCCTTTCAAAACGCCCTGGGGTCTCGTTGAATATGGTCGTCTTCCCCCTTTGATTGTATACCCCTTGCATTTAGTTGTACATAGAATGAGGTAGTGCTAAGTAGGTAGGGTGTTTGTTTTCATATGGCTTTTTTCTTTTGTTATCGGTTGGGTATTTGTGGTCTTTGGTGTTCGTGGAATTTGTGTGGCATTAACGAGATCATCGGCTTCTTAGGGTTTCATAACTAGCTTCATTTAATGTCTTTATACTTGCTCTTCAAGAATATTTCCTAACGAGAGTTCATGATGTGAGCTCGCCCATCATATATATCCCGCCATCAGTCCCGCCCCTTCGTGATATAGATAAGAAGTATCCATCATCCTTCTGAATCCAGTTCATTTGTGGCGGCAGTAAAGGAAATATTTACAACTGCAAGATTACCCAAATGGTTAATGGTTAATCTGTATGAACTTGGGACACAGGACTAAACTTGGGGTCTCAATTGCTGAATAGTACAAACATTTATTGCAATGACAGACAGATACTAGTAGTTATTTATCTAAGTATGTATGTAGAACAGACCCAACCACTCTTGTTATCATGACTCTCTCGTCCGGGTCTTGATAAATCTGGCCTGATGTTGACGGCTGTAGTATATTGATGTACTGCAATGCTTATTCGCAAAGCAATACAAAACAGTGGAAATGACTTGTTTTATAAACTTCATTTGCTGTGCGTGGCATTGGAATACCATCATAGTAGAGCCTACGCGGTCTTGAGTTCCACCGGATTATTGAGTTAGGCTATTTCAGCATTTTTTTCCACCAAGAGCAGAAGACTTCATATCCCATACAAATTTGTGTGTAAACGGCGCATGACGGCCCTAGAGTAAAATATTTATCGCAAGCCATGTTCGAGCACGTCAAGGAAAACAGGATGAGTTGAGTTCTATATAAGCTATGGTTTGTGGAGCGGTTGCTACAACCTAACTTTTTTTATCATTTATAGATGGATATAGGGGCAGTTTTGGGGCAAAAGTGCCGCTCTCCGGAAACTTTTGTTCGACAGTAGATAGTATTGTATGTATAAATAAACCATATCACCAACTTTACAACACATAATATCTGGTGCGTGTGTAAACACTAGTCTGGTTGGCACAAGCCCCTCGGAAGAGGTGTAAACACGACACTTGTATTTCTCTTTGCAGTGTCTTGGCTCCTGTTACTGGCTGGCACGTTACTTTACTTGCCTTTGGGCTGTTACTATTACTCCTGTTCTCGTTCCCGATTACCTTGGGTTGCCATCCTCCCATTTTCCACCACTACCGCTAAGCTCAATCTTTACTCAATCCTTACTTACTCTGACCTAACCCCCCCATACCTAACGGTGGTTCTAGTGGTCGCTCTGCGAATCCCTGACGCAGTTCCCAATGAATTCCCGGACAGCCTTGTCTTAGGCGTTAGCAAGAAATTATGACCTGCCTACTTCTTAACCTCTGACTTCCAAGGTTCCTGGATATGTCGCAAAAGAAGCATCCAAGACCTTACTGCAGCTCTAGGTAGCAGTTGATCTGCGTCTGTTCCAGCATAGACGGCCCGGCATCACGATATTCACTATAAGTGGACACACGCTACTCTACAGCTCCCTTGTGGATATGATGTACAGTTCTATAGCTAGGCACCCTATGCATCCTAACCAGACTATTTACACCCACTGACCGAAGAGGAGGGGGTATAGAGTAAGCTATTCAATGCTTAACTGAATGGGTGGAGCGGATTCCGGTAGCGGCAGCACTATATTCTAACCAGTGAAGAATAGATGCGCGGTCTGATATGTGCTAAGCAAGCTATGACGTCTACCTTGTCAAGCCTTTCCTCTGCCACCCCTCCACTTCCTCAAAACACCAACCAGCCATGTTCCAACAAGAAATCTAATTGCAATACTCTTCGGGCAAGTATTCAGTTCATCAACATTTACATTCTAGCCATAGCATTGTGTTTCATGAGTGCACGTTCCGGCGCATTACATTACACATTGACTTGATGTCTAATCCAAGTATTCCGGCAACCCCAGATCAGAGACATGAACAGCAACAGCAACCCCAGCAGCAACAGCAACAGCAACAGCAGCAACGCCAGCAACAGACACAGCAACCTATACAGACCGCTGAGGTCACGGGTGAGCCTTCGGGGTACATTGGTGCAGGCCCCAGCTCTGCTGCAACTACTACCGAGGTTCTACCAAGCGTAGTGGTACCAGCAGTCACCGAGCTCGTCTCTGGTCGACTCTCCCCCCGTTCAATGCTTAGAGTTCTTCCTGAACAGAAGAGACCGAGAGGCGTAACTACTAGGAGGGCATTCCAACCACGAAGGCGGAGTAGGGCCTGTGACCAATGCAGGACGCGGAAAACAAAGGTAAGTTACTCGACTGCTGCTTCTTGCGAGGCAATGAAGGAGATAGTTAATCATGGGAGGCGGAGGCTAATTTGGAAAGCATAGTGTGATACTCCCAACGATGGACCTTGCAGTTCTTGTGTAGCTGCTAGTTTAGAGTGTCATTTTTCTGAGGGAGGAGATGAACGGAGAAGAGCTGGTCCCACAAGGTTGTTTATCAATCCCTAGTGTGGGGTATTAAACTGACCGCAATTTGTGTGTATCACACAGGCGGCTTCGAGCGTACGAGGCACTTACAAGGGAGCTTCAAGAGAAACTCGACCGAGCGAATGCGCTACTACAATCCGTTGGCTATGCTCCTATCCAATCTTCTGCGCCTATAACAATGACAACACCACCTTCACCTTCAGCGGCGTCTGTTCAAGAAAGATCAGGTGCTTATAGTGGTGACAGTGCCTCAACCTACATGGGAAGCTCTCCTACTGCTCCTATGCCGCAACCAAACATACTCCGTGTTAATAATGAACCACAAGGTATTTATGACAGAATATTTTCTCCCCCGTATGCCCCATTACTGTATCGTCGGGGTAACCCTTCTAACTCTACATCTGGAGTAGACCTGAATACTATTTCTACCGGTCCACTGGGGGGCTTCATGTCTGCAAACGCACCTCATCTAGACAGTTCTGCGGCCAGAAGACGTGCCATAGATGAGCCTTCGGTGTGGGATAATGGGTTCTACGGATCTAGCTCATGTCCATCGTTTGCCACAGGTTACAGGGAGTATCTAGAGCGACTGGGATATACTCCTCCGCCGTTTGGTAGACGTCTCTCAAGTTCGTTGAGGCTATCTATACCACAGATCGGAAATCCTGAGCACATGGCTACAGTTCCCGAGAACAGTATTCCTAATTTGCCAACACGTTGGCCGATAAATAAAGAGAATGAAGTTGAGGTGGATCTGCGGTCACTTTTACCTGAAAAATCTGAGGCCGATGAGTGCATAGAAGTGTACAGGAAAACGCTGCAGAACTATCTACCTGTTTTTTATTGGCCGATGTTAGAGCAGAAGTGGGCACGTGCATGGGAAGCGCCAATCTGGGAGCGAGATAAAGAGGCCGTTAGATCTGTCTTTTGCATTGTGATTCTACTACTAGCTATCTCCTGCCAGATGATTGAGGGTTGGCAAGGAAATGCTGCTGGAATGGAAGAAAGGTCAGCTACCCAGGGGCTTTTTCTAGCATACATCGGGGAGAGTGTCGCTAATCTGTCGTTGTTTATTAGGCAAGGGTGGGTCTACTTTCTAATGGCGAAACACTTCCACGACGAGTATCCGCCCGTTTACACCATTGACGATGCGACTAGTACGGCTACCCTTCCTACTCCACTCCATGCCTGAAATGACTTCTAAGTATCATCTAATCATTCTCTAGTATTTCTATTGATGTCTATATATCTTATGAATGCCTCTCTCCCATCCCCTTGCTGGATGATGATCGGAGCAACATGCCGTGTATTCCAAGATTTAGGTCTTCATAAGATGCCACAACCTAACCAGGTTACAAAGGTTGAACAAGAATGTCGGAATCGTTTGTTTTGGGCGGCTTATGTTCTGGACCGGCAAATTGGCATTGTTTTTGGAAGACCGGTGATTTTCCACGACCAAGATATTGATGTAAAATTTCCGGGGCTAGTTGATGAGGAAGGAGTTGGACCCACTGGCCAAGAGACCTCAGGGGAAGCTGCAGGTTACCAAGTCAGAGGCTCACAGGGTCTTATGGGTTCAGCAGAGATGAGCCTTAGAGTTTATCGAGCACTTGTTCATGTCTGTAGGTGTTTCGAAAAAGTGAGAGCGACATATACTCTGGAGGCAGGGAATCAGGAGGATATCATGCGGTCAAGAGAAGTTGAGCATCTGTTGGATAGGGCGTGGGAAATCTTCCCTTCCGAACTCACAGATTTATTATCCAGTCAGCCACTAGAGATAGCTGCTCTCAGACCGTTACTCGATGCTCAGCATGCACGGTTACTACTTTACCGGTCTTTCACAGATTTTTCCAAACCACTACATGCTACGTGGAGGACATTTTGCCTGGCCCAATCTGTGCATACTTGCAAAGTGACGGCTCGCCTCTTGGTGCGATGTACTTATCTCCCGGAGTGGGATACCGAATTCGCTCTCAAATCAAACGAAACAGTCCGAATCCACACTTTTAGAGCTGCTGCATTACTGCTCCTCGGGTATAACATTCATGATCCAGGAGTTGAGAGAGTGGATAGGGATGAGGTTCTCGTCTGCATCAAGGCATTGAAGGCATCTTCGGAAAGGCATCATAGCATGATGAAGCCAATGCAGATGATTGAAGGTTTGGCTCGTATGTTTGATTGTGATATTCACGATGTGCTAGGACCGTTGGAAAGAACAGATCTCCGTAGAGGAGAGGGCACAAGTGGTACAGGTGGTGGCGGTATTTGTAACCCCCCGGAACAAATGGAGTGGGCAAATTTCTCCGTGGGGGACGGAGGTAACGAAAAGACGAAAGAACAACAGCCTCAGTTACGTTCGATTCAGTCACAAATTTCGCAGTTCCCTCTTCCACAAACGCAAATCCCACACCAAGAACAGCGTGGTGAGCGGGGAGGGAGGCAACAGCAACAGCAGCTACACCCAGGTTTACAGAGGATGCAACAATTCGGTGCTCTCCGGAGATCAACCTCTCAGCCTTCTCACCCCCAACAGCAGGCTACTTCATTCTCATCTACTAGTAGACAAAATCCTGTCTTCCCCCCTTCTGAGTCGTTAACATTCAATCACCCTCAGCCAAGGTCAGCCCCCCGACCTACTCCCGGTGTTCTTACTCCCATCATTACGGAAGCACCTTCGGTGCTCTCAACTGGCTTACCAACCACCCCTGGCGTTGTGTCTTCCCTTAGTGGGCTTATGCTCTCTCCAATTCAGCGTGCGCAGTCATCGGCCCCGACTTTGTCAGTCCCTTCACCCCAA
>Ga0307511_10008804_pt1 | contig 10077 bp, 9 predicted proteins | sample 13_EM_MG_FD_200266 | JGI IMG/M metagenome (GOLD analysis project Ga0307511, IMG submission 200266) | Populus trichocarpa ectomycorrhiza microbial communities from riparian zone in the Pacific Northwest, United States - 13_EM | ecosystem: Host-associated > Plants > Roots > Unclassified | place... | reverse complement strand
TGGGGAAGTCCGAGAAGGACGTCATCTTCCAGTTGCAGTCGCTCGGAGCCGAGATCAGCGACCCGAATCAGGCCTTGGAGCCTGACGTCATCAAGGCGCTCATCACCGGCAAGAAACTGACGATGCGCACGCGCAGCGTCATCATGCGCGAGGACAAGCCGCAGGTCGCCGCGAAGAAGGAAGCGGTGCGCCCGCCGCGGGCCATCGTCAAACCGACGCCGCGTCCGAAGCGCGAGGTTCCCGTCGAAGAGCCGCAGGTTGCCGCACCGCCGCCGGTCGTGATCATCCCGGAGTTCGTCGAAGCCGTCGAAGCGGAAGAGCGTGCCGCCAAAGAAGCGCCGCCTGAAGTGAAAAAGCCGCGTGTCGCCGCCGAAGCGCCCGCTTCTCCAGCGCCTGCTCCCGAAGTACCCGCTGCTCCTCCGATGCCTCCGCCCGCCGCCCCTGCGCATCCCGCGCCGATGGCTGCTGGCGGAGCGACGACAGCACGTCCCCTCGGTCCGACAGGCCCGCGCGCACGCGCGCCGCAGGCTGCCCGTCCGAACTACTCCGGTCAGCAGCAGGTGGCACGTCCGACGTACAACGCTCCGAGTCCTGCAGGACGTCCTGCTGGTCCCGGCGCCGCGCGACCAGGTGCTCCGATGGGAACCCGTCCGGCCGGACCTGCTGGCTCCCGTCCGCCGATGGGCACTCGTCCCGCCGGCGCCGGAGTTCGTCCCGGCGCGCCGATGGGTACTCGACCCGCCGGCGGCCCCGGCGGATTCCGCCCGGGTGTCAGCCGTCCCGGCACGCCAGCCCCTCCGCCCCCTCCCGGCACGCTGCCGGGCGGCGCCATGGGACGTCGCAAGACATCGCGTCCCGAAGGCGAAGACCTTAGCCCCAAGAAAAAGACGACCGGCAAGCGCGGCAAGAGCGAACGCCCGGCCGAAGTCGACAACGAGCTGTTCACAAAAGGTCCGTTCTCCGGAACGCAGATCATCAACGACGACCTTGGGCCGGACATCGTCCTTCCGGAGACGGATGAGGATGGGAAGCCGAAAGCGCCGTCGCTTCGCCGCGACGCCCGCAAACAGGCCGCGCCGGTTTCCGGCAAGGTGCTGAACTTCAATCGTCCCACTGAAAAGATCCCTCTCAGCGAAGGCGCGACGGTCAAGGAGCTGGCCGACAAGCTCGGCATCAAAGCCAATGACCTGATGAAGCACCTTCTGATGAAGAAGGGGCTCATGCTTTCCATCAACCAGCCCCTCGGTGCCGAGCTCGCGCTCGACATCGCCAAGGACCTCGGCATCGACGCAGAGATCGTTTCGTTTGAAGAGGCCGTCGAGTTGGAAGCGATGGAAAAGACTGGCGCTACCGGCTCAACGCCTCGCGGACCGGTCATCACCGTCATGGGCCACGTCGACCACGGCAAGACCTCGTTGCTCGACGCCATTCGCGAGACCAACGTTGCGGGCGGCGAGGCGGGCGGTATCACGCAGCACATCGGCGCGTATCACGTCGAGAAGCGCGGACGGAAGATTGTCTTCCTCGATACGCCGGGCCACGAGGCCTTCACGATGATGCGCGCCCGCGGCGCGAAGGTGACGGATATCGTTATCCTGGTCGTCGCTGCCGACGACGGCGTCATGCCGCAGACGAAAGAAGCGATCGATCACGCCCGCGCCGCCAAGGTGCCGATCATCGTGGCCATCAACAAGATCGACAAGCCGAACGCCAATGTCGAGCGGGTCCGCCGCGAGCTGGCCGAGAACGGTGTGCAGGTCGAGCAGTGGGGCGGCGACGTCGTCTCCGTCGAAGTCTCAGCAACGAAGAAGCAGGGGATCGATGACCTCCTCGACATGATCCTGCTCACTGCCGATCTCCTCGATCTCAAGGCATCGCCGGAGATCGGCGCGAAGGGCGTCGTGCTCGAAGCGAAGAAGGAAACGGGTCGCGGAATTGTGGCCACCGTCCTCGTGCAGGACGGCACGCTGAAGATCGGCGATGCCTTCTTCTCCGGCGCCACGTCCGGCCGTGTCCGCGCCATGACCGACGAGCGTGGGAAGCGGATCAACGAGGCCGCGCCGGCCACGCCCGTGCAGCTCACCGGTTTCGACGATGTCCCGAACGCCGGCGATTCGCTGCAGGTGGTCGACGAGCAGACGCAGGCTCGCATGATCGGCCAGATGCGCCAGGAGAAGGCCCGCGAGTTGTCGCAGGGCAAGACCTCGCGCATGTCGCTCGATCAGCTCTTCCAGCGCATGCAGCAGGGGACGGCCAAGGAGCTCAATCTCATTCTCAAGGCCGACGTGCAGGGCTCGGTCGAAGTGCTTGCCGACACTATGCGCAAGCTCTCCACCGCCGAGGTCAAGGTCAACGTGATCCACTCCTCCGTGGGTGCCATCTCCACGAACGACATTCTTCTGGCCTCCGCATCCGATGCCATCGTCGTCGGCTTCAACGTTCGTCCGGAGCGTTCTGCCGGCGAGCTGGCGGAGAAGGAAGGCATCGACGTCCGGCTCTACACCGTCATCTACAACCTGGTCGATGAGATGAAGCTGGCCATGACCGGCCTGCTCGATCCGAAGTTCCAGGAAGTCTTCCAGGGCCGCGCCGAGGTGCGCAACACGTTCAAGGTGCCGAAGGCCGGCGTCATCGCTGGCTGTATGGTCACCGAGGGCGTCATTCCGCGCTCGGCCAGCGTTCGGTTGCTTCGCGACAACCGCGTCATCCTCGAAGGGAAGATTGCCTCGTTGCGGCACTTCAAGAACGACGTCGCCGAAGTCCGCCAGGGCTTCGAGTGCGGCATCGGCATCGAGAGGTTCCAGGACATCAAGAACGGCGACATCATCGAAGCCTTCAAGGTCGAGCAGCTCGCCGCTGCGTTAGCTTAGAAACAGGGACGAGGGAGAGGGACGACGGGTTTCCCTCGTCCCTCTCCCTGCTTCATCCCCCTGACTCATGATCGTCTCCGTCGCTCTCTTCGAGATTTTCATCCCGCACGCCCAGTCGCTGAAAGACAAGCGGATGGTCGTGCGATCGCTGCGCGAGAAGCTGCGGCACCGCTTCGAGATATCAGCAGGGGAAGTCGGCCTCAACGATCTTCACCAGCGCGCTCGAATGGCCGTTTCGTTCGTCTCGATCGACGATGCCGCGGCGGACGGAATGCTCGAACGAATTCTCACCTTCGTCGAGACGAACACGGACGCCACCCTCACCGGCTGGACGAGCGAGAAGCTCGATTTCGATGAGAGCGTGGCGCTGGGTGTGCCGCATTTCTCGTGACTCCTGGGAGCGCGGGCGTCCCGCCGGCCGTACTTGGCAACATCCTGCCCGACAGCGGACGAAATGTCCGCGCTCCCAGGTCTCACTTTCGCATGATCGCCCCGATCGTGATGTGCAGTTCGACGGTGTCGCTCAGCACTCCCGGAATCGCTCCCCATCGATTGCCGAGCACTCCGTAGTCGCGGCGATTGATCGTGAACGTCGTTTCAAAACCGGCCAGCTTCCCAACCTTCGGAATCTCGTGCGCGCCGAGCGACGTGACGGGAAAGCGGACGCGCCGCGTTGTGCCGTGAATCGTCAGGTTGCCGGTGACGAAGTTGTGGTCGACGCCGGTGCTGTGGAATTCGATCGTCGGGTATCGCGCCGCATCGAGGAAATCGTCACTGGTCACTACGCGATCGCGCGTCTCGTTCTTCGTATCGAGGCTGGCCGTCTTCGCTACCACATCGATGCGCGCTGATTCAGGATGCGCGGGATCGTAGACGAGCGCGCCGTCGAAATCGCGAAAGATCCCTTCCTCTTTCAACACGCCCCACTTCACGATCGAGAAGCGCAGGCTCGTGTAGACCGGCTGCACCGAGTAGCGCGCCGGCTCCGCGCAGAGCGGAAGAGCGAGCAGCGGAAGCAGCAGTAGCAGGCGCTTCATTGCGGACTCCCGAGGTGAAAATCGTGCGTGCCGTGAAGCACGCCGCTGGAATCGTGTTGAAGGTGAACCACGTAGGCCGGCTTTTCCTTCGGCGTCAGAAGAGCATCGCCTTCGAACCAGATCGTCTCGCCCCGTTCCGGATAGCCGGACGCGCGGAGTTTGAAGTGAATGTGCGCAGGATTGTTGCGGCTGGGATAGGAGCCCGGCTTGACGGTGTCGATCTGATACGAACCATCAGCCGCCGTGCGCAGCGTGCCCTGCAGGCGCGGTGGTTTCGAAGGCCACTCCGGCGTGTAACGGTCGGTGCGGTACAGACCGTCCGCTCCGGTGTGGTAGGCGTAGATCTCGACGCCGGCCAGCGGCTTTCCATCCGAACCAAAAGCGCGGCCGGAGAGGATCAGACGAATGCCCGGCTCGCTGCGGCCAGCGATTTGGATTCGCGATGGCCCGGTGGACGACGCCTGCGCGGGCATACATCGAGCGACGAGCGGTGTGAGAATGAGAGCGAGGAACTGCAATCGGTTCATCATGCTTGGAGGACGCGGTCCGGCCAGCGACTGTTAACGTGTTAACACTTGCCGCTTCCGCTGCGTCTTTCCAACGACGATGACTGCGCGTACTGATGCCGATCTCGTTCGCTCCGCGCAGGCGGGCGACGTGGCGTCGTTCGAGCTGCTCTACGCCAGGTACATGCCGGTCGTGCACTCGATCCTCCTCGGACGTCTTCCTCCCGCCGATGCCGATGACGTCACTCAGAACGTCTTCATCACGGCGTTGACCAAGCTTCGTTCGCTGCGTGAACCGGCCGCGTTCGCCGGCTGGATCACGCGAACCGCGCGGAATGCGGCGGAGGACCTTCGGCGGCGAATGAACGAAACCGAGCTGCTCGATATCACTGCAGCCACGCATGAAACGCAGAGTGATGATGCCGAGGCTGCACAGGCGCTCGAAGCGATACGAGCATTGCCAGAGGCGTATCGCGAGACGCTCATGCTCCGGCTCGTCGAGGGGATGTCGGGGCCGGAGATTGCGGCGCGCACCGGCCTGACGCCCGGCTCGGTCCGCGTAAACCTTCATCGCGGGATGCAACTGTTGCGCGATGCGCTCGGCGGGAGTGCTGCATGAACAACGACTATCTGTGGGACGGAAGCGGCGAGCCCAATGCCGATGTGCAGCGATTCGAGCAACTCCTCGGGCGCTATCGCTCCGCCGCCCCCACGCCCGACTTTCGTCGCGTCGTCGTGATGCAACCGCGTCCGCGCTGGCCGCTGGCGGTCGCGGCGGCGGTGATCATCTTCGCAATCATCGGCGTGGTGCGTTTCTACACACCGCCCAACGGATGGCGGGCTGTCAGCTCTTCGGGGATCGCCACCGTTCCGCATTCCATTCTGCGTGCCGGCGACGTCGTCCAAACTGGCGCACAAGGATCTGTGCATCTGCAGTCGCCCGCCGTTGGCGTAATCGACCTCGGAGCGAACACAACGCTCCGCCTCGTCGAGAATCGTCGCAATCGGCACCGACTCACCCTCACCGCCGGCACGATCCACGCGAAGACGACTTCGGTGCCGGGCGTCTTCGTCATCGATATGCCGCGCGGCCGTGCCATCGACCTCGGCTGCGAATACACGCTTACCGTTGCGCCGGGCGGGGGAGGGGAGTTGCACGTCACCTCCGGCTGGGTCGACCTGACGCAGACGTACCTGCAGTCGCTTGTTCCGCAAGGAGCATCGGCGACGTTCTCACCAACCGGTGAGTTGTCGGTGCCGGTGTTCGACGATGCCGCGCCTGCGTTTCGAGCAGCCGTGCGCAATTTTGAGCGCAGCCACGACCTTGCCACGATCGTCGGACTTGCGCGTCGTCGCGATGCTCTGACGCTGCTGAACCTCTTCCGTCTCGCGACGCCGGACGAACGCGTGATTCTCTACGACCGCCTCAACCAGCTCGTTCCAGCGCCGGGATCGATCACCCGCGAAAGCGTTCGCTACTGGTATCCGACAACCACCGAGGCGTGGTGGCGGGATGTGCTGCGCGCAAGCGGGGTGCATGCGATCAAGAAAAAGAAGGGGATGTTGAAGGGGCTGTGATTGTGGAGTTTATCCTGAGGCGAAGCCGAAGGATCTTCGGTGATTCCGCTCAACCGTAGCCACAGGTCGCGCGGCGCCACCAAAGATCCTTCGGCTTCGCCTCAGGATAGACTCACAAGAACATGCGCAAGACCCGAAGAACCTCCCGTGTCGGCGAATCCGTTCGTGACGCCCTCGTCGAAGTCTTCCGATTCGAGTTGAAGGACATGGCCCTCGGCCTCACCTCCATCACCGGTGTCGAAGTCAGTCCGGACATGCATTTCGCGCGAGTCTTCATCAGCGGACTTGATGAGAAAGAAACGAAGGAGACCGTCCGCGAGCTGCAGAACCGGCGCGGCTTCATCCGTTCGCAGCTCGGCAAACGGATTCGTCTCCGCTCCACCCCCGAGCTCGATTTCAAGTTCGATGAAACCGCAATGCGCGCCGGCCGCATCGAAGACCTGCTGGCCGACATCAACAAGAAGAAGGCTGACGAAGAGTAGTCACGGGCGCACGAATACGTTCTTCCGATAGAAATCCAGCTCGGCGATCGACTCCTCGATATCCAGAAGCGCCCGATGCGTCTCCTGTTTCTTGGGAGGCTTGACCTCGCCGCCGTACCACTCCGACACCAGCAGCTTGATCGAGCTGACGTCGACGATCCGGTAGTGCAGAAAGGCATCGAGCTGCGGCATGTACCTCGCCAGAAACCGCTTGTCCTGCCCGATCGAATTACCGCACAGCGGCGCCGTGCGCACGTAGCAGTGGCGCCGGACGAAACTCAGCGTCTGCCGCTCTGCCTCGGCCACGCTGACGCCCTCGTCGCGCACGCGATCGAGCAGCCCGCTCTGGCCGTGCGTCCGCCGGCACCAGGCATCCATGGAATCGAGTTTGGCCTTGCTCGGGCGAATAGCCAGCACCGGCCCTCGGTCGATGATCTCGAGGTCGTAGTTGGTGATGATCGTGGCGATCTCGAGGAGGACGTGTCTGTCCGGATCGAGCCCAGTCATCTCGCAGTCCATCCAGACCAGATGCTTCTTGCTCCGCTTCGGCTTGATTGATGATTGCGCCACTCCGAATGTCTCCTCCGCCTCCTGTTTCAAGCGCGGGCATTCTAGATCCTTGCGGATTTCGTGTCTGTCGTTCTACGAAAAGAAACCGAGCGCGGCGATCTGATCGAGAACGGGGATCTTCCGACGCCACTGTGTGGAGCGTGACGGATCTTGCCTGTGGTCGGACACGGCGCAAGTGTTCGGCCAGTTTCTTCACATGGCCTGCATCGCCGAGATCGTTCAGGTCGGCCGACTGCCAAAAGGCGATCGTTGCGTCGCCTGGCTCCAGACCATGGCGCAAGATCAAGTAGACCGCCTTCACCGAGTAATACGCGCGCTGACCGGAAGTGCTGATAGCTGCGAAGGCGCTCTGTACGTCGATCGTGCGCTTCCGGATCGCGGCGAGGTTCCCGAGAGGGTCATATAACGCAGCGGATGCGATCTCGATCCCGATGGCGTCGGCATCGAAGGGGAATTCGCGTAGCGCGTTCTCGGGCGTCGGATTGGGCGCATTCGTGGCGCGGCTCACGGCAAAGACATCGGCTGATCTGCCAGACAAGGAGTCGACTTTGTAACCGCCGTAGAAGTTTCGCCGCCATGTCTTGCCGAGTTGTCGAAGGGCCGCTTCGATCGCGGCCGGCGAGGTAGCGGTCATGATGTCGATATCCTCATCGGGGCCGGCCTCGTCCAGGAGCGACGCTCGCACAAAACCGCGCACGATCCACGTCGGCCCGAGGGCAGTGGCAAGAGCCTGCAACTCCGACGACGTCTGCACGAAGCTCCGGAGCTCCTGTAATCTTGTCTCGATCGCGTGATTCTAGTTGAGGGTGGATTCGGATGACGCTCCCCGCAGGCTGGACGTGGCATCAAATTCTGGGCTTCACAGTCGTCGGCGCCTTGATCTCGACGTTCGGAACGCTGCTCGCCACGTTGCTGAAGGAGCGTTTTTTCGCACGTTCGCATGAGGTGTGGAAGGCCCAGGTCTCGTCAGAAGCGGTCTTCCGGCACTACCGCGATCCTCTCCTTCTCGCGGCGATGGAGCTGGCGACTCGCTTGGAGGAGATCTACAACGAATATCCAACGGCGTTTCTGACCCGTGACCTGCTCACGAGGCTGCGTCCAGGCGACGATGTTCTGAGTGAGAACGACCATCTGCAACGATACAAACTTCTAAGCTCGCTGTACCGCTTTGCTTCCTTTCTCGGCTGGCTCGAGCTTCTTCGTCAAGATCTTGTATTCGTGGGAGACCAGAACGTCGCTGCAAGCAGCAATGCCCAGAACCTGATCACGGCAATCCGCCGTGACATGGCCGACAGTTTGCCGGAAGTGTCGGGATGGCACGATGTAACCATTTTCCGCGAGGAACAACGTGCTATTGGCGAGTCTATGCTTCAGACGATCAACGACGTTCGCGTCGTAATGGGCTACGCCGATTTTTCGAAAGTCATTGAGGCGAAATCTGTATCTCCATCGGCACGATGGTTTCGGATGGCCGCAGCGTTTCTCAGCGACCACAAGCCTCCTGCCGATACACGTGTCGTCCGCTTCCGACGCTTGCTGGTACACCTGATTCGTTTGGTCGAGGCCCTGGACCCCTCCCGGATTAACATCCGCCACCGAGCTGTCATCGAGAAGCATGGCGGCGCCGTCGAAGAGTGGAATGAAGCGTCTCGGCTTCGGCTATCCTTCGCGCCTCATGCCACCACCAAACCAGTCCCCTAAGATTGACGGCCTTCTTCTCGTCGATAAGAAAACCGGCATCACCTCGCACGACGTTGTCGAAACCTTCCGGCGACGCTCAAAGATCAAAAAGGTAGGCCACACCGGCACGCTCGATCCGCTCGCTACCGGCTTGCTGGTCCTCTGCGTCGGCAAGGCCACGCGCCTGCAGGCCTATTTGATGGGAATGGAAAAAACGTACGAGGGCGTGATCCAGTTCGGCTGGGCCACTGATTCGTACGATGCCGCCGGCGTCCCGGCCGGGGAGACGAACGAAGTCAACGTCGAGCACATCGACTTCGTCCCACTCGTCGCGCCGTTCCTCGGTGCCATCGAACAGATGCCGCCGCAGTTCTCAGCGAAGAAAGTCAACGGCGTTCGCGCGTACGAGCTGGCGCGCAAGGGCGAAGTGGCCGCGCTGACGCCGAAGGCGATCACCGTTTACGAGTTCGAGATTGTGAACGTGACCGGATCGACGGTCCGCTTCCGCGTCCGCTCATCCGCCGGAACCTACGTCCGCTCGCTCGCGCACGATCTCGGCACTGCGGCCGGCGTTCCCGCGCATCTCAAAGAATTGCGGCGTACGGCCATCGGCAACTTCCGCGTCTCCGACTCGCTGCCTCCCGACTTGCTCGAAAACGCTCCCGTCGATCAACTTCTCGCACGTCCCTGGTTTCAATCCTTCTCCGATATCGAGCTGCCGCTTCCGAAGCTCCGCATCGATTGGTCGCAACAGGGAAAGCTGATGCGCGGCCAGTCGATCATCATGACGCCGTCCGTTCCAGTCGGTCCCGGCGATCTCCTGGCCCTCGGCAATCCGGAGGACCGGCTGATCGCGATCGGGGAAGTGGTGAACGTGCTGCGCGAAGGCGGCCCCGTCGAAGTGAAGCCGAAAGTCGTTCTCGCAGGCTGACAAACCTCCGCCGAGCCGCGGCGTATAACCGGTCATGCCAGCGCGATCGGTCTTCATCGCTCTCCTGCTCGTCCTCTGCCCGCTTGCGTGCTCCGCGCGAAGTCCCGAGCCGCTCCCCGCAATGACCAAGGACCAGTGGCACAAGGATCTTGCCGTCCTCGCGCGCGAGCTGCCCAAGCGGCACGCGAACGCATTCCACGCCGTCACGCATGAGCAGTTCGATGAGGCGGTGAAGGAGCTGGATACGAGCATTGACGCGGCAACCGACGACGCCATCGTGGCCGGCCTCGTTCATCTGGCGGCGCTTGTGGGCGACGCTCACACCAGCGTCCACACTCCGCCGAATTGGCATCGCCTCGCCTTTCAGATCCAGCCATTCGGCGACGAGTGGCGCGTGACGCGAGCGACCGCAGCGACGAAGGC
>Ga0307511_10008803_pt1 | contig 10077 bp, 10 predicted proteins | sample 13_EM_MG_FD_200266 | JGI IMG/M metagenome (GOLD analysis project Ga0307511, IMG submission 200266) | Populus trichocarpa ectomycorrhiza microbial communities from riparian zone in the Pacific Northwest, United States - 13_EM | ecosystem: Host-associated > Plants > Roots > Unclassified | place... | reverse complement strand
TGGTATAATTTTTTTTTTTCAAATTTTATCATCCTTGGGTTTTTTTCCTATCAAATTCTATCTCTATTTTTTTTGTTGCTATTTTTTTTCATTTGCAAGTTTTTCTTATTAATATTTTTTATGCGATTTCATTCTTTAAAATTAAAATTACTGAAAGTTAAGTTTCTTGATTTAACACAGGTCTGAGATTTCACAAGTTGCAAGTTTTAGAGATTAGACTATGTTTAAAAGGTTCGTTCGACTTGATTTTTTCCTCTTTTTTTGAGCTTATTTTTTTTTATTTTTAATCTTGCTTTTTAGGTTTTGTTTTCTTATTTTTTAGGTTTAATTCTATTAAGTTAGCCCTCTATAATTATTTTTAATTTCACCCCTAACATCTTTTAATCTATAAATAATCTTTAAATTACAAATATTTTTTAATTTCATCCCCTATGATTTTTTAATCTTTCAAATTTAGTACTATTTTTTTAATTGCCATTTATCTTCTTTGGAAATATTTTTTTTTCAAATTTCATCCTCATCAGCTGCTTTTTATCTCAAATTTTATCCTCATTCTTTTTTTTTTCTTTTGCAAGTTTTTTAATTAATATATTTTTAATGATTTTAACCTTCAAAATTAATTTGGTTGACGGTTAAGCATTTTAATTGAATCCTAGTCCATAATTCAACAAGTTGCAAGTTCTTAAGATTAAACCGGGTTTAAGAAGTTTGTATGAGTTTTATTGGTTTTTTTTTTTAAGTTGATTTTTTTTTGAAGTTTTTTTTTTGGTTTTTCTTCTATCCGAATAGGTTTAAGTATATTTTTTTTTATCTTTTTTTAATTAGGTTTTTTGTTAGTTTATTTATTATTATTATTTTAATTGTTATTTTTCAGCTTAGTACTTTTTTTACATTAATTGTTTTTTAACTTAAGGAATCTATCCAGTAAGAAATAATAAAATGAAAATGTATTTTACTGTTTTTTTCCACTATGGCGCTACACTATTGCACCGTAGACTGTGCAGAGCAATTCAGCCAATCTCTTTTTTTAAGTCTTACCTGATACGTTAATTTCTTTTTTCAATTTTATCATTTCATGTTATGTTTCCGTTATTTTAAATCTAATAACAATGTTTTTGTTTCAAACTGTGATTAATTATATTCAAGGCTCATCGAACCTCCACGCGCCCAAGTCAAGCGTAAAAATCAAGCTAGGCCATTAGCCTTCACGCCCCCCACCCAAGCCAGCTCTTAAAGTTTAAAGAAGATTGATTTTCTTACGTCGACCTTCTGCTACTGCAACCTCGTAGAGAGTGAAATTAGATTAGAAAGACAATGGCAGAGTCTACAGTCCAACAGAGCCGATCAAGAGACCTTGACAAGCTGCTTCTCAGACCCGGCAATCTCGTAGCTCCCACCTTCGAACCCGGTGCTCAAGTAAGCTGTTTTTTTCTCGGGGAATTTAACAAACAGGTGGTGCGCAATAATTCTTAACTGTTTGTTTTGTTTAATTCTTGTAGTTGAGAGATGATCTTCAAGAGTATGCAAGAATATTGGTAATTGGGGCAGGCGGTTTGGGCTGTGAGTTGCTAAAGGACTTAGCTTTATCAGGTTTTAAGAATCTGGAGGTCATTGATATGGACCGTATCGAGGTTACCAATCTCAATCGCCAGTTTCTCTTCAGGTTTTCGTTTTTCAACCTTGACCCATTTGCTTATCTGCCTTTACCTTTTCTTTTCTCTGTTGAATTCATGGCTGTTTAAATTGGTATATGCCCTTGGGTTGTAAAAACTACTAAGTGGTTTCGTGGGTTGTGTGTTAATTGTTAAATAGCTCTTGCCTCTTGGAACTTGAATTTTCTTTTTACCCTATGTCAACTGATGGGAGTAACTTAAAAGAAACATTGCATAACCTAGTCAAGGGGTTCTTTCTTAAACTGTGGGACAAACTTAGTTATATGTGCATTTAGGTATATCTGTATCAAGGGAGAAATATGCCTCTATTTGGATGGTAATTGACGAAGAATAGTTCATCTTGCATTGAAGACAAAGGAAAGGAAAAGGAGTACCTTTAGGTACCGGTTACTGTCTCCAGACCAACAAAAAAAACCGGATATAACCAGGACGGAAATGTGTTTGGTAATGGAAACGAAGTCTTGGAGACAATGTTTTGACAATTTTTTCTCCCTCTAAAAAGGAGGATAAAGGCAATAGAGACAGAACCAAGTTAAATTTTTCCCCACAAATATCTCTTTACACAATTCATAATTTTAGTGTTTATCCTTACATTTAGATCTAGACCATTGATTTTAATTAACTTAATCTTCACCATTAGATTTGAAAAGTAGAAAATATAAAAGAAAAAAACAGAAAAAAATATGAGAAATATAAACAAGAAAGAGAAAAGGAAAGAGAAAGAGAAAGAGAAAGAGAAAAGAGAGAGGTTTTTCACACTATTGAAAGAAAATGAATATCATTATTGAAAAATTCATGTAATAATTAAAACATTCATCATATAAAGAGATGAAAATTGGTTGTGTTCTCAAACAAATGGGATTTAATGATGGAGAGGCTAGGATTGAATGATAACAAAAAATATGCATTTGTAATGAAATTATTATTTTGTATTTCTAACTATATTAGATTTTAACTTTGTGTTGTTGTAAATATTTTATTTGATATATAATTGGTTTAATTATTTATTTTATTATTAAATATATTTGGAGAAATGATTTAATGACCGAGTAAATTATAATTTAATTATACTCTCTTTATAGCAATGAATTATCTTTTTAACAATGATTACAAATCCTTTTTTAACATGATTTTGATGAGTGGAGAAATTACCATTTTAAGTTAATTAAAAAAAATAATGCTCATTAATAAATTAAAGTGAGAACAATGATCTCGATTTATTGTTCCAAAAATTGCAAATTTGATGGTAATACATATTAAGACATATTAAGAGTAAAACAGACTTTTTTGTATTTTAGTTTCACTTGCCCCTCATCAACCAAATAGTCAAGGATATTCACTTTGCGCAACCAAATACAATTCTGTTTCTGTATCTTGTTCTTATCCCCTTTATCCTAGCTGTCTTCATCTCTTGTATCCCAAGACAATAACCAAACACTACCTTATTGCTCACAAGGGACAACTTATTGTTCTTTTGTTAGGTTTTTGATAATAAAGAATTACTCATTTAAGAACCTGTCTGTAAAAGGAGATAAGAAACACCTTTGTTACTTGTTATTGGTCCTAATAGTTGTGTATCGGTATGAAATGGTTGATTATTCTTAATTTTCTCTGGACTGGTATATACTATCAAGTGGGTACTTCGTTGGTTTATCAAAGATGACTAGATCTATGTGTACTATCAAGTGCATTTTTTTCTTCTCCTTCTCCACAAGTACTAGCATTGTCATTTAACATATGTCGTTAACCTTTTTGCTTTGATTTTCGGACATTATCATAGTTCTTTGGTTCTGATTAGAAAGTGGCTCCTGATATAGTGCTCTTATTTTAGGCTTGAAGATGTTGGGAAGCCAAAGGCTGAGGTGGCAGCCAAGCGTGTGATGGAAAGAGTTAGTGGTGTGAATATTGTGCCTCATTTTTGCCGGATCGAGGACAAAGAAATTGATTTTTATAAAGATTTTATTATTATTGTACTTGGTCTTGATTCTGTCGAGGCTCGAAGCTATATAAATGCTGTAGCGTGTGGTTTTCTTGGTGCGTGCTTTTAACCTTCTTAGCTTGTGGTTGTTTTGTGTTAGAAAGAGAGATTAGGGGGCTAAACCTTTCCTCCTTACTACGAGGCCTGTTTTTTCACCCATGCAATGGTACATCAGGCCTGTTATGTATACTATGAATTTATTTGTGTAAGGCGTGCATTCCAGATACAAGGGTGGTATATGATGATTGCCTCACACACATGGAATAAAGCTTTAAATGTAGTGCCTCAGAGTAATGCTCATGTCTTGTCCTCGTGTAGGGACATGATATTGCATATGATTTCTTTATATGATTGGATGACGAGACTTCAGTGATGAAGTAGCATTATCCTTTCACAGTCTGCTAGCTATGGGTATGGGCTACTTCAGACATGGCATATTTGAAATGCTGTCTTGTTAGTTCTCCATAATTGTATATGTGGGAGCAATGACCACTGGTTTTCACCTGTTTGTGTTGGAAATTGTATGGGGCCTTTATAGTTTTCCTAATAGCCTTAGTATTCTCTAGCTGCATGCAATTTCTGAGTTTTGTTTTTAATATGCTAGCATAAAATGTTATGCTGTGCTTTTGAGATTAAAAAAAAAAGCTCTTTGCCGAAAGTGTCACTTTATTCTTGTTGACCTCATGAGTTGTCATTGTTTCCTTGGTGATTAGAATATGATTCTGATGACAACCCAATAGAAGAAACAGTCAAACCGATGGTAGATGGTGGGACTGAAGGTTTCAAGGGGCATGCTAGGGTTATAATACCAGGATCCACACCGTGCTTTGAGTGTACCATCTGGCTTTTCCCTCCTCAAGTGAAGTTTCCTCTATGCACTCTTGCAGAAACCCCTAGAACTGCTGCACACTGTATTGAATATGCTCACTTAATTAAATGGGATGAGGTAATGCATTATCCATCCTTTCTCATTACTGAATTGACTGTTTTGAGTTGATTGCTATTATCTTAAGACCATTGTATTCTAGGTTCATAGTGGAAAGACTTTTGATCCAGATGACCCAGAACATATGAAATGGGTATACACTGAGGTGAAGTTTTGTGATCAGTATTAATTTTGTTTTTGTTAAAGCTGAGTTTCAAGGTTTGTCTTTTCAACATGTGCTCTTCCCATGTTCCACAGGCCGTTAAGAGGGCTGAACTTTTTGGTATTCAAGGTGTTACATATTCTCTTACTCAGGTACTTTTACATTCTGTGAAGTTAATTTCTGGTCTGGTTTCTTTTGTTCTTTTAGCACATTCCTGAGCACATCTTAAGAGGCAAGTTCATTGTTAACCTGAAAATTGTCTATTTGTTATTTGGACGCATGTATTTTTATTTGCCTTTTTTTTCTATCCAAAACCTCTGGTAGGAAACTCTTACAAAATGCTTCATTGAAGTGTCAATTGGCTTCACCTATTTGTTGCACCATTCTTCTCCTTTTCTTTCTTTTCCCCTTACATTTTTTTTGTGATAGCGCAAGTTCATTCTTGCTTACAGGGTGTTGTGAAAAACATCATACCAGCTATTGCTTCCACCAATGCAATTATATCAGCTGCGTGTACGTTGGAAACCTTGAAGCTTGCATCAGGATGCAGCAAAACTCTAAGCAACTATCTTACGTGTGTGGAATTCTTCTTGATTTTGCTTTATTTTGGAATTTCATCTTGTCCTTGTGTGGTGGTAGATTATTTATTATAAATCATATAACAATCACAAATAGACTTAATCTTTGCCTCTCATTTTTTGCTATGAAGAATAACTTTTTCTTCAATGTCTAGTACTTTTATATGATCAACCTTGTTATTACCATCTGAATGATTAGCTGGATGTGGGAACCATAATTGCCTCGTAAAATACCATATATGTTACTGAATCTGATGGAGCTATGTTGACTTTTGAAATCCGAGCAAAAATGGGGGATCTATTCTTTTTTTTAATCCTTCTCTCTTAACAAGCTAGAGGAAAGCGTGTTCTGAATGATCTGAATGTTCCGCAGGTATAATGGTGTGGAAGGTCTACACATCAAAGTGACTGAATTTGTGAAGGACAAGGATTGCCTTGTTTGTGGTCCAGGTGTTCTTCTTGAGCTGGACACTTCAGTTACTTTACAAAAGGTTATTTTCTAATTCTCATGGCTGTTGTTCCTTTTAGTTTGCTGATGGCATCATACCTGGTCGCTAAAATATTTTCTTGGTATGTCACCACATTTAAATTGTATGTTTCATATTCTCAGATAATCAAAGCGGTTCCCTCTCTGGGTTCCTCCTACCTATCTAGAAAATTGAAGAAAAATTCTACTTCTATCCTTTATTAAATTATATTTTGCTTCTTTTTAATGCACTCAAGTTTATGCTGCTTATTTTGATTGACTTTTGTGCAAACAGTTCATTTTGCTTTTATATTTATTGGTTTTTGTGTGAACAGTTTATTGATATGCTTGAAGAACACCCTAAGCTACTCCTCTCAAAAGCAAGTGTTAGACACCGAGCAACGAATTTGTACATGCAAGCGCCTCCAGTTCTGGAAGAGATGACTCGATCGAACCTAAACTTACCACTTTTTGAACTTATGGGTAAATTTCCAAAGGACATCATTCACGTGACTGGTACAACTAGCAAGGATGACAAGAAAACTTCATGTCTGCGGAAATTATGCCTTGTTTTCAAGGGAGCCGATGCTGTTACGGATCTGGATATGGCTGTTGGAGCTTAATTTGCACTACAGTTGGGTATTTACCTGCAGAACTTTTCACTTGCAAAGTATAAGGTCTCTCGCAGAAAATTTCTCCCCAAAGACGGAAGTTTGGCGTCAAGTTTTGATATCTTTTTATTTGCCTACAATGATCAAAATATGGGTCCTCGAAGGAACACCTGCAGATGTAAGTACCAAGAGAACAGATTTATTAACAAGGATTTTAAGTTCAAGTTCAAAGAATTGTTGCGATGAAAGTAGGTTTATGCTTGGATAGGCTTTTTGTGGCCTTTGTACTAGGAATTGGATAGATGGATTGTGAAGGGAAATGGAGCCTTTTAATGCCTACGAGTCCATTGTGTCATTAGAGATCAGTGCGATGCGCTATGCTAAAATAGCCATCAGAATGAGCTTCAGATCCATAACAATACCTGATGGCAAGAGTAACAACAACCAAATTGCTCTGAAATGCAAAAATCACAGGCCATCAAAGTTTTGGAATGACCTCAAAAGAATCTGGTGGCCGCATCCTGGTGAAGATGATTAGCCAAATCCAGTCAACAGATTTGCGTGCAGTCGGGTGGCTACAGGTTAACTTCTAAGCATTTCACTTCAGATCTAGAAAGAATATTATAAACTGATGATCGTACAATTCAAATATTTTTCTTCCTTCTTTTCTGGGAAGGGAGGAGTATCCATGTCTCGGTGAGGACAGGCACTAGTTAGGCCTGCAGATAAGTTTCTTGCTGGTTTTAGAGAGAGTTTCGTCTTCATTAGTTCAATAGGAAAGTGCTGTCAATGGAGACAGCATTAATACTGCTCTCCTAGCTCCTCTGACTCAACCAAGATTATAGCTCCCACAACTAATTTTCATGCTTGAAGCAACTCTCTCTCAAATGTCTAACTGCAAACCAGCAGCTCACTTCAAGAGATTAGGACAATCAGGTGGTTGCAGTTGCTACCTTCAAACTAAAACCCCTCTCCAAGAATAAAGGAAGTTTAACTGCATTCAAAGCTATAGAAAGCAACATGGCCCAGATGGTCACGTACATTGGGTCCCAATAGCATCACCCATAATGTTAAGCACAAGCTAGGGTCCCATGGCCAGCCAGCAAACCGTGTGGACCAAATGACAACCATCCATGATTCAGGCACTTGCTTTCCAAGAGGAGTCAAGTGTTTTCAAGTATGAGGTTTCGAGTGAGCGATCAAACTTTCGAGTTCTAAAAGTGGACCTAGCAAGCCAATAATACCCTAATACCCCATGATCTCTTATCAACCTGGAATTCCATAATTGTCCTGTGTTACAAGGTACTAGGAAATAGGGTAAGTTTCTCCAGTTCCCTCATCCATAACTCTCCCCTTGAAGTATGAACAAATTAATACGATTCTTCTTTGTTTTGGACTCAACCTCAGGCCATCAGGCAAGTGGTAAATGCTCAACGACGCCTCAATCCAAGGTAGAGCTGGACCAGAAGGTCTCATTTCTTTGTTTATTTTATATGACTATTGGACCCAATCTAGGTCTGCAACAAATAGAGAAGGATCTAGTGTCCATTAAAGCTTGATTGCCAAGTTGCATTTCTAAATCAAAGAAATCAGCTGCACTCGCGTTTTCCTAACCGAAAGCCTTGGTTTGAGAATGTAGGTGTAACTACAGCTGCATCTAAACATGCTGCATTGATTACTGCAGAATCAAGACTGCGCACTAATTACTACATAACTATTACTAGCTAGAAAGAGAAGGAGCCTTGGTTCAAATATTAAGATATGTGGATTATGTACTAAGAATTTTGAACCATACTGCTTTCTTTAGGCTATAAGAGCGATGGATGTGTGGGAGAGAGAGAGAGAGACAACTCCTATCCATTTACAACCATGTATAATGTTAGAGATCGAGTCTATCTTGGATCAGATATCGAGGTGTGGGCTGTTACTTGCTGCTTCTCGTCTCTTTCCCTCAACTGGATAACATCATAGCACATTTCATGATTCTTGTGGGGGTATTGAGACTTTAGCCAGAATGGCCAACTGCCACTAAAAGACCCCACCACCCCACATGCATCCCTCCATAACTTTACCTCGCCCATCACATGCCTTTTCCACTATTTATAACCCACACATTCCCATTTCACAGGACAAAAAAAAGGAAAAGTGACTTGAAGATTAGTAGAACTGAAGATCACCTCCTTGTTTTTGTGCCTTGCACACATCTTCAAATTCTACTCTGAGTAGCCTAGCGGCAGAAAGAGAGCTGTTTTTTCTTGGTGTACTTGCTATGGAAATGGCTATGGAATTAGAAGATGATTTGTTCTTTGCAGACTTAAGCAAGCAAATATCTCTTCTAATAATGGATGACGATGATGAGGACCCTTCAGTTTCTTTTCAGGTTCTTCACCATACCCAACCTCTCATTTCATGCAAAACCGTTTCAAGTACTTTCGTAGCTTAGTTAGCTAGAGCTGTACATAGCTGGTCAATTAGGATTTACTATAAATTTTGCAGGCTTTCTCCAGAGGCAACTATCCAAGTGCACCATCTCATTCCATGTATGAGCAAAACTGCAGAAGGGAAAGCTGCAAGGGAACAGGAGTTTTTATCCCCAAGTCTTCACAGCCAAGAAGGAAACACAGACAAGGAAGATACAGCCAAAAGTCTAATAACAGGCTGCATGATAACACAAGAGTGGTTTCTCAAGTATCATACAGCAATGCTTTCAAATCCAAGAAAAGCTAAATTAAGCCTATAGCTATGCACATATGCTCCTGAAGTGCATGATTCGATAATTTCTACTACTAATCTTATTTCCAGCAAGGGCTTCAAGCAAGGATATGATAGATTATGATCTGTTTGTTGAAGATGATTTGTTCGTTGAAGATGTACATGGGAAAAATCACTCCATTAATCACTCAACTATTCCTTATTTACTACTAGATCCTAGTTACGGGGTTCACCAAAGGATTGTACCTCTCCAATAAAGGAAATGTGTGCTTGTTATGAAGTGTTGTATAGCATAAGATTGTTATTAATTTTCTAAATCAATGTGATTGATTGCCTTTTTTTTTTTTTGCAAATTGCAACAGAGTTATTCATTCCAGGCTCTTTGAACTTGGTACTGCACAGTCACTTCTCTTCCAAGCTGTTCAAGAATTATAAGAGCATGAACACTAAACTTCTGCTGATGTAGCAGCACAAGTATCCTTTCGTCTTCTTCTTCATTTTTTTGTGGGGGTGTTTCTTTTCCATAGAATCAAGAAGGAAGTAAATAGGACTTACAGAAAACTAAAGTGACAGCTAAAAGTAATATGCCTGTGCTGTATACGTACTAATCCAACCTAGCTAGCTAGCTCAAAAGATAACAAAATATGATGCTCCTATCTGTTATTGCCTTACTGGATTCTATTGATTCCTTGGTGACAAGCTGTGTAAGTGGAGGAAGAGCTGTCGATTTTTTCTGATGCATTTGCATGTTAGATCATCAAGTCTCTCTTCTTTGAAGTTTAATCATCATGTTTATCATAGATCGGGCCATTTACCTAGATTTTTGACAGAGAAGTGACTATAAAATATAAGGTTACTCTGGAGTCTGGACCATTTCGTCAAGTGTCTAAACTCTATTATCCATAATTTTTGCGCTTTAAACTTTATTCTTCAACTTTTTAAATTCAAATCAGGTTACTCACTTTGTGTTT
>Ga0307511_10008802_pt1 | contig 10078 bp, 5 predicted proteins | sample 13_EM_MG_FD_200266 | JGI IMG/M metagenome (GOLD analysis project Ga0307511, IMG submission 200266) | Populus trichocarpa ectomycorrhiza microbial communities from riparian zone in the Pacific Northwest, United States - 13_EM | ecosystem: Host-associated > Plants > Roots > Unclassified | place... | reverse complement strand
TAAGAAATGTTTAATAAACATCTCACCAGGGTGGTCTCTCGAAAGCTTAATCTGCCTCTCCAAATTGACTCGGATAGTAATTTGGTAATGCTTCATCATTAGCATGCTTTTCTGCTACAGCCCCTAGTGCACAAACACCAGCTCGCCCACAAATAAACCTTACATCCCTATTTTATCAAACACATTCAACAACATCACCGTCAGAATCCACCCCCTTCAGTTTAGTAGCTTCAGATTTGCAAATTGCACAAAGTTCTAATCAAAACCCAAAACCATATCCAGTTGGCTCATACCATAAATTGAATCACAAATTAACAAACCATACATTGAAACAAAATGTTTATGGATTATCAAATATATTTATTGATCATAGCACAACTGTAAAATAACTTTTTGAATCTCACATAGTTTTTTCCTGTAATAAAACATGAATTTATTTTAATTTCACCAATCAAGTGATTGGACTGACAATGGTGTTTCTTTATGTACTAAAATCTCTTACGTGACTTTTTCATAATTCAAAATGATCCATCTTAATGATTTTAATTGGGAGTTTCATATGAAAAATCATATGACTATTTAACAATTTTGTTTACTGAAATTAATTTAAGAATTTGATTAAGAATTTAGGATGTGTTAAGGATTTGATCAAAAATCTAATTTAGATAATAATATTTATAGTTTGGAGATTTACCATTTTTTATATAGTTGATTGTAATATAGATCTCAGTTATAATATGGAAGTTGTACGTGTCTATATTTATCAAAGATTTACTAAAAACTCTTATAATTAGTCACCAGTGGTATGATGCACTAGTTCATGGCTTGAAAAGGAGAATTCCCTTTAGGTCAAATCTCAGTTATTTAAGAAATAAATTGAATTAATATCAAGAATTTGATGGTAATTAAAAAGAGAAAGAGAAAATATTTTTGGATGTTTTTCATGTGTCATGAGTTATTATTTATGATGGTGTCTCTTTCATTTTTTTTTAATTCATACTTAATATTTAAGAAATATTGACTTAAACCAAAACTGAAGTCGAGTATCTAAATAAATTTAATTTAAAGGTGATAGTATTAAATGTTTTATAATATCATCATATTCCAATTAATGATTGGGAATTAAAAAAGAGTTTGTCATTATCGAAAAGCTTTTTTATGGTGCTTATATATACTTTGGTTACGTGATAATTAATTTTATTAACATTTAAACCATGATAAATTATTTAGCAAAATCTTTACAAATTCTTATATAACTTACCGGTTGGTCTACATTAAAATTAAAATCTTCTTTTGTCAAAATATTTATTATACCAAAAGATTTGGGCAGAATGTGTAATTTCTTATACCTGAGGAGGAGCTTTAAGTTAATTTACTCTTACAGAACATCAAGACACCTGGGAGAATCTTTGACCCAGCTTAACAGATCCGAACACAACGTTAACTGCCATAACGACCACCTAGGAAAAGCAGAGAGGAAAATCTCCAAATAATCTCCATTAGCCCAAAATATTAGAGACAAGAAATTGCATCAAATCATCAACCATGTCATCCTCTTTTGATTCATTCACCCCTGAAGGAGATCAAAATGACCCCACAGTGCTGCATGTCCAACACGATCATGTGTCACCTACCTCCCACCCTTTTGTTGATGATGGCTACACAGGTGATGACTCGTCATTCCCTGGAGAAACACCATTGCCACAAGAAAATTTCTTCAATGACAACATGCATTCTTCTGAGGGGTATGGGTTTGGTTTGCCTTCTCCAAGTACTGAATTTTCCTCACCCTTTGAGACTGATGGTGGTGGTGGTGGTGATGGTGTTTTTGCTTCTGATGGGCCAATTCTGCCTGAACCTGGTGAAATGCAGGAGTTAGGAGTCAAATTCCGTGAGTGGCGCAGGTGAGTTTTTGTTTTTTTTTGTGGAAACAAGTTAAATTTGTTTTCTTGAATGTATCTTGGTTCGAGTCTTGTACATTTGGAATTTACAATGGGGTGATTTATTTATGCATGATGAGATCTAGGATCACCAATATGGCCATTTTAGCAAAGGGTTCTTATCATTTTAATGTAAGCTGAAAAGTATTGATGTGATAGCAAATTTATAGAAAGACAGGCCTCAATCTTGTAACTTTGGGATGATCTCATTCTATGTTTTTGCTTATTGGTATATACATAAACTGACATAAGAATTGGTCATTGGAGACCATGAAAAGGAAAATGTGATGTTGATGTCGGAGCCTTCTGTTTTTGGAAGCAGTAAAGCATCTGTTTTGTCTTAATTGATTTATAGCTGGCACCTTCATCATCATATGATCATTGTCCTACTTGATTTATGTTTTTGGAGGCTAGCTGATATAACATTTCTTATTATAGCACCCATATCGAATAAGAATCTGTATCCTTTATAGTACAGTGAGGTTGAATAGTCAGCCTATGTTTTGCCAGAATTTCCCCAAATAGGTTCGAAACGGTTTCTTGCTAGCATTAGCAATCAAGGTCAGCCTTCATTAGCCTCCACTGGTAATTAACACCCCCTCCCCGAGGTTGTAGCTGACGGATTACCTAAAGAAGTAACTTTTTTTGGAGTTTTAGAAATAAATAGAAAAGATGGAAGTGTGCAAGCCAGTTCTCTAATAAATGCAACTGCTACTGCATTATCTCATTCTTTTTGGAGCAGGCGCATGTTTACTAAGTTGGTATTTTTGTCGGTTAATTAATTGTGAAATATAAGAACGAAGCTGGCAAGCAAAGATTAGCAGCAAAACTAAATGTCCTGTGCTAATGTTTAATATTTTTTAATTGAGTTCATCTTTGTGGCTACCAAGTTTAGAAGTGGAGGGTTGTGAAATCAAAGTTGTGATTCTAACGAAATTTAATTAATGGTTGGAAGTTTAAAGGAGTTTATTTTAGAAAACATCTCTCTTCTGATTGCTTTTAAAATAATATGACAAAACTTGCTTGATATGAAGCAATGGAGTACTAAAAACCTCATTGATTTTTACATGCTGCTGTTTTTGCGTTACACCATACTTGTACTGCACCACGGCTAATTCAAAATCTGAATGTTGAAATCTTTTAGACCAATGTCTTTTTAATGTCTGAAAGGGCTTCTAATTGTTATAATTTCATCAGAATGTTGAAATCTTTTAGACCAATGTCTTTTTTTCTCTCTCTCTCTTGATCATCTGTCATGTATTTCACTAATGGTGTTTCTGACATCATTGAGATTTTCTCAGCCATCTGTTATGATCCATTCTAATGAAAAGAAACTTAGAAAATAGAACAGACTAGAAGTTGCTGCAGCAGGCTAGCTTTCTTTGATAAGGTGCATTATCAGTGCAGACTCGAATGGTTTTTGTTTTGCCTGATCGCATGCATATATGATGGAAGTTCTTTGGGGATGAGCAAGGCACCAAACCTATGAATGGATAAAAGTTTTACATTTTCGGCGTGCTGAAACAGATTTGACATTCATCTTTTGCAGGCAAAATGCCCTCCATTTAGAGGAAAAGGAGAAAAGAGAGAAGGAGATGAGAAACCAGATCATCAATGAAGCTGAAGAGTATATACGAGCTTTTTATGAGAAGAGGCAGCAGAATTGCGAAACTAACAAAGCTCAGAACAGAGAAAGAGAGAAGGTAAAATCTCTGAAAAGCCACTTTTCCTTATCTCGATCCTCCCTATCTTTTTCGAAGCGGATATGAGCTCTCAAGTTTTTCCGCATTCCTTCCATCTTTATTATGAAGTAAATAGAAGAATGCGTTTTTTCTGCAGCTGTACTTGGCCAATCAAGAGAAGTTCCATAAAGAGGCAGACAAACATTACTGGAAAGCCATTGCAGAGATCATTCCTCGAGAGGTGCCGAACATTAAAAGGAGAGGGGGTAAGAAAGAGGATGATAAGAAACCTTCCATTATGGTTATTCAGGGTCCAAAGCCTGGAAAACCCACTGATCTTTCAAGGACGAGACAGCTTTTCTTGAAGCTGAAACAGAACCCTCCACCTCACATGATGCCTCCCCCTCCCACACCTGCCAAAGATGGAAAGGATGCAAAGGATGGGAAGGATGCAAAGGATGGGAAAGATGCAAAGGATGGGAAGGATGCCAAGGATGGGAAGGATGCAAAGGATGGGAAAGATGCAAAGGATGGGAAGGATGGGAAGGATGCAAAGGATGGGAAAGATAGCAAGGGTGAAAATGAAGGGAAAGATGCCAAGAATGAGAAAACTCCCGCACCAACATCTGCTACTGCAGCTGCAGCTGCCGATGGAAACAAGCCTGCTTCACCCTGTAAAGACATTGCCAAAAGTAGTTCATTTGACTTGTCGAAATTAGATGTTCTTGCTGCAGCTGCTGCCGAAGGTGAGCAAGCTGCTGAAGGTGAGCAATCTGCTGAAGGTGAGCAAGCCACTGCTTAGTGATGGTTCCTATTATTCATACCATCATTTCCTATTCTACTTGTAAGGTCTCAGCTTAACCATTCGTTATGCAAACTGCGAATAAGTTCAGCTCTCTATAGATGTTATCGAGCTTCCTTGATGAACTGTGGAGAGCTTTCTTCCTAACTATAGGATGTTCTAGGCTTTACTTGCAAAAGATTTCTGTTAATTCCAATTTTTTTCCAGATTCATTGTTTAGCTAAATCTTCTCTCGTGCTTTGCTTCTGAGTGTGATGTTTATGGACGTGCCCTTTAAGCATATTTATATGTTCTACTACACCTATGCTAGCAAGAAAGCCACAAGTTGTTATGATAATTATGCATCCTAAAATTTGTCTGCGACCATGTGAATTACACTCGATCAATGTGGCGGTGCATTCTTATAGGGTTTTTTGAAGAGGAAATTCAACCTTGATTGACTTGCAAGCTAGACGAGGATAAACTCCTTATTGCCCCAACTTAATCTATTTCATGTAATTTTTCTTTGGGAAAATTTATTTTGTCCCTTGGAGATTTATCAATATTCCACTTCTCTATATTTTTAAAACCTCTTGATTTTACCCTTCTAGCTTCCAAAACATTTTAAAGTTACCACCTTAAACCATTAAGTGTATATTAATAATACAATAGTTTTTATGGTTATGATTTAAAAAAAAAAAAATTTAAAAAAACATTATATTTGACTAAAACTACAATTAAAATCGATATTGAATATAAAAAATTAAAAAATATTTAGTTAAAATTATTGTTAATAATAAAATAAATAAAATTAGCATGTAGTAATTTTATTTTATAAGTTCAAAATATATAAGAAGAAGTGTATGATTATTAATACAAAAAATAAATATAAGAAGTCCAATTTTACATGAGATCATTCTAATTATACATGATTTAGTCGAAACAAAAACAAGGAGGTAATCACAAAACATGAGTGTTTAGGGACCTTATCATTTCAAAAACTTGGGCGTTGATGGATGTTGATTTTCGACGAAGAAGAAGTGTACATCTTCATCAAAAACTTGGGTCTCAGAGGGATTTCCTCACCAAGTTTTTAGCTTCTGCAAACGATAATTAATTCTTTTGATTAGTTTAAAGGATGGTGAGGTTATTTTGGTCTTGTAGCAAATTCAACGCTAATAAAAAGCTGCTCGCAGAGGAAAGTGAACAAAAAGCATAAGTTGCTTTCCAAAAACTGAGGGCATACCTCATTTATTGGTGGGACTAAGGTACAAAACTTGGGTTCCATTTTATAACCAAAACAATATAAAAGCAGAAGCAATCTCTGCAAAACAGAGTATGTTTTATATTATTGTAAAAACATTTTTTTATAAGTGTAAATAATTTTTTTAAAATTCTTTACATTAATATATTAAAACTATTAGAAATAATAAAAAATTATTAATGTAATGTTTTTTTAAGACAAACACACCTTCAAAACACTTCCAAATTAAAAAAACATGCTTAAATAACAATTTATTAAATTGATTCTAAGGTTTGATTGGTTTTTAATTTTTTTTTCTATAAAATATTATAAGAACAGGAGAGGAAAAAAACGCAAAAAAAAAGGGAGAATTTTTTTTATTATTTAGTTATAATGGTTGAAAATGATACTATTTAAGAAGTGGAACATGGATGAATTTACAAGGGTAAAATTATAATTTATCATTTTATTTTTTATTAAAGTCTTTTTCTCTCTCTTTGAGAGAAGTCATTTTGAACTTCGAATTTATAATTCTCATAAATTAAGTTTATTTATGGGCCAAGCATGAAAATTATGGACCATGTTTGATTAAAATGGGCCAAGACTGCAGTATACAAAGTTTGGTCCAATAATGTAAGCCCATGGATCATTATAAGATAAAAATGGGCCACCTAAGACAACGAAAGAAGGCAGAACCTGATGAAGGAACGACAAGAACAGACAAGGCAGAGAGAGCTTTTTGCTGATGCATGACATCTGATTGATGCAATGGAAAATCTGGGAAGCTTAAAGAAAAATGAGGATTGTTTTCAGAACTCTTTTTCAAAGGGTTGCAGCCTAATGTTCAAATATACAGTACAATAAGATTGTTAGATGAAGCATAGAAAGCTTTCTGATATATGGAAGAGGATGGCTGCTCTCCGAATGGATGTTCTTATAATGTTATTATCCGAGGATTTCTCCAGCACAAGAATGCAGAAAGCGCAGCAAAATTTATTCATAAAATGAGAGACAGAGGATTCTCTGCCGAACCCCCACAAAAGCCTTGGTGGTGAATCTGTTATCTAATTAATGATGACAATCTTGTTAAGTATCCAGGCTTCCGAGAAGGTTGTCAAGCCGAAAAGGTTATGTAAATTTTTCATGCTCGATGCTGTTAATTCATGTTGCAAAAGCAGCTTTTTGTCACAGTGTAAGTTATTTTCAGTTCCAACTTGTGAAAATCTGGATAGTGGCACCAATCACTTGTTTTTTTTTCATACTGTCATTAGTTACATGTTTTGGAATAGCATTCACGTCTTGTCGATTAATGTGTACTTAAATAGAGTTAGCTGATGAAAGCTATCGAAGTTTTCTCATATTGATGAAATCCAATGCTATTGACTACCTTACTCACTTATTCCTAATGAACTATCATGAAGTTTTTTCCTGATGAACTATCCTTTCTTTCAGCTGTGCTTTCGCTATATATTTTTGTGATCCTTTTAAACGGAAACAAACGCAGAAGAGATCATATTTGGCTGCAAGATCACTTGAGACAAGCTAGAATTGAGCTGGTGAATTGTCACCGTATTATTACATTATGTGTATAAACTTTAAACATAACTTCTCTGCAGGTAATGTCATCCATTTAGAGAGACAAAATTTCAAATTGACTAACAAACAATGGAGGGAAGGTTGGGGGTGTTCTCAACTGACATCAACCCGTGCCTTTTTCTTATTATGAACTTGTGTTCAGATGCTTTAGAACCTTAATTCTGTTTCTTACCACTTTCTTAACATCTAAGCGCTCGGAATCTGCTTCAGCTCTCCCTAGCTCTTGAGATTATTTAGGAAAAAAAATGCATGATCAACGTTGGAGCATTGTCATTTGTTACAACTCATTCTAGGAGCTTAGAACGTAAATATCATAACAGAGGAGATAAACGACACTAACATCATACCTGCTATCTTGTTCTGCAGAAACCTGAGGGCATGAGATCATTTGAAACACAATTAGGACCTGGTAGCAAGAAAGGAATATCAATGGATACAAGACCTGACACCCTCTCAGGGTGGACAACGATAAAAACCATGGTGCCAACATCAAAGCATTACATTTACATGTGTGCATAAGATCAAAATGAAGGTCTTAGGAATTATTTTTCTTTTTCGTTATCTGTTTCTTAAATACTTCCCTAGCTACAAGGCCTTCAACAATACTGGATATCCAACATTTAAAGGAAAATTCGTTGTCGATTCATACATGCATGCCCTGCAGAGCTTGTTGTTTTCCTTACCTTTGTTATGTGAGAAGTTGTTGCTACACTGTTGAAACCGATGCATGCTTGACACTTCAATCACATATAGCTCACTTAAATTGCTAATTAAGCGAAGGTGCTGATAAAAATTACGCGAATCCCTCACGGTGCATATATTATATATGATATAACACTAATCAGATGAACAATCCACTTTCATGACGCAAGGAAGGAAGAATAACAAGATGGTTCTCAGACTGAGATAGTAATGTTTGATCTGTGCATAATTCTCAAGGCAGGAAACAGACCACATGAAGGCCATTCATTTTCTGACACCAAAACGAAGATCTATAACAAATGGGACGATGAAATAATTCTTGCACAGCTAGTTTAACCATCAAGCAGTTCAACACCATATGATGTTAAAGGTGAAGATCAAGTTCACCAAGATCACAGGCTCACAGCAATATGGCTCAACTAATAAAATTAGTGCACAATGAATGACCCATGTTTAGCAAAAACAAAAAAACAACGACAAGGCAAAGTTGATGGGAGTTATGATCAAACTCAAACTCATGAAAGCACCAAGGTTAGCATTAGTGTGGTTCATATGAATCAAAATTTAAGTGATGCATTATTTAAAACCAAAAATCCATGCAAATCATGACCACATTTATGCCAAGAGTGTCAAGAAGGGCAACAACATTATCTACAAGGTCCGTGAAGGTCCCTTTCTCTGGTTCAGCTGGCTGTTCAGAGTGGCCATTATCAGATCTTATACTTCTTCGTCATCTTCTTCAAGCACAACATCTAGCAGTAGAAGACAAAATGACAAAGTGGGTTCTTTTAATTTTAGGATGAACATCGATGATGCCTTAGCTACCTTCCATCACATGATTCATTTGCATCCTCTGCCTTTTGTTGTCGAATTCAAAAAATTATTGTCTGCAATTGTTAGAATGGGACATTATGAGACTGTGATTACTCTTTCCAAACAAATGGAATTAGCTGGAATCTCTCATAATGTTTATACTCTTTCTATCTTGATTAACTGCTTCTCGCCCTTGAATCATGTCGATCTGGCTTCTCTGTCTTGTCCAAAATCATTAAACTTGGTTTTCAACCCGATATCGTCACATTTTCGACCTTAATCAATGGCCTCTGTACAGTGGGTAAGGCTGCTCAAGCCGTGGAATTCTTAAATGACTTTGTGGCAGGAGGGTATCAACCTCATGTCCACACTTATACTGCGATTATCAAAGGCTTATGTAAGATTGGGGAAACTACTGTGGCTTCTGGATTGCTTAAGAAAATGGAAGAGGGGAATTGTTTTCGAAACTCTCTGTCAAAGGGTTGCAGTCTAATTTTCAGATATACACTACAATAATAAATGCACTTTGCAAAGAAGGATTGGTAGGTGAAGCATTCGAAGCTTTCCGAAAGATGGAAGAGGATGGCTACTCTCCAGATGAATGGTCTTATAATGTCATTATCCGAGGATTTCTCCAGCATAAGGATGCATCAAGGGCAGTGCAACTTATTGGTGAAATGAGAGACAAAGGGTTCTTAGCAGATGCCCACACCAAAGCCTTGGTGATGGATCTGTTATCTAATGATGAAAATCTGGAAAATAGCTCCAATCACTTGCTCTTTTTTTTCATGTTTTCCATTAGTTACATGTTTTTACTAACTTTCACCTCTTGTAGATTATTCTTGCACATATATGGATGTTGATAAATACTTGGTTGAAGACTCAAGTATCTTTGGACAAGAGCATGCCTTTTTTTTATTTCCCTGATGAACTATCCTTCATTTCTGTTCTGATGTTGCTATATATTCTTGTGATCCTTTTTAATGGAAATTAAGGTCGAAGAAATCATAATTTGACTACAAGGTAAATAGAGACGAGCTGAAATTGAGCTGGTGAATGGTTGTTGCAGTGCCTGCTTCACCTTCAGTACATCACATCAGTTCTAGGAAAATGGAATCATTAGAACATTTATTTTATGCTACTAAACCCTCTCATAGTGTTGCCTCATGCACTTGCTAGTGTTAGGACTGGTCTTCCTCATTCCTCAACTAAATCTTAAGCAGATCTTCATCTATAGTTTCTGCAGGTTATATTAGCAAGTGAGACATTTGACTTACCTTGCTTAATTTTTTATTACAGAATAGTTAAACTCAGCTTTGAG
>Ga0307511_10008800_pt1 | contig 10080 bp, 4 predicted proteins | sample 13_EM_MG_FD_200266 | JGI IMG/M metagenome (GOLD analysis project Ga0307511, IMG submission 200266) | Populus trichocarpa ectomycorrhiza microbial communities from riparian zone in the Pacific Northwest, United States - 13_EM | ecosystem: Host-associated > Plants > Roots > Unclassified | place... | reverse complement strand
GTCACAATCACAAGTTTTTTTTTTTTTTCCAATTTTGTCACTTTGTGGAATGGTCACCCTCTTCCCTGTCTAGACATCTATCTTAGACTCCCTGACCAATCAAAACTCCCATTTGTTTTGATTGTCGGATGTTAATCTGCGGTCTAAATTATCCTGAGGTTGGTGGGGTATACACAATTACCATTCAACAAAAGAATACAAGATCAGGACATGGCAATAATGTTAGTTTATGTATTTGCCGTGAGCACGGAGAGAAGGGAAACAGAGCATGGGGCTGGAAAAGCACTTTGGTCTTGAAAGAATTCTTTTTCACAGTGCCTTTTGGACAAAAACATCAGTGGTACCATTACTCACCAGAATGATTACTGGTATCAGACAGCTCAGGGAGACATGAAGAGTGAATGCAACAAATTACCCCACAAGACCCCCACTGGCACTCTTCCAACTTTCAACATTATACTGCAGAGAATGTTGTCTCCCTCACCTTGAAAATTCTCGGCATGCATTGCAAAGGGATTTAGCAAGATTAACCTTTTAACACCATCCCCAAACAAGATGGAAAATGAAAATAAAAAAGCCCTAAAAAGAAGACTAATGTTGATTAATAGAAATATTCAGGGAAAAGGAAAAAAAAAACAAAAACTATCTCATTTAACTTGATCACGGAGCTCTAATGAAAGAAGGAACTTTTCTTAGCTGCTGGTTTTGATGTTGAAGGCGAAGCAACAAGAGGAAGTACCTGTGAACTGCTTGAAGGGTGGTGTGCTAGCTGGTGATTTTGTTCATTAAACTCTCTTTCTTTGTTCCTGTCAACAATGATGGTGATAAAAGGCCCATCATCCTCGTCTTTTAGAAAATTTGAACTAGTAGGTCTTTTGGTGTAATCTTGAGCAAAACAATCTTTCCTTGGGACCATCTCCTCAGCTTCTTGCATCAATCTCCTTGCATATAGTTTCTCCTCCGCATCCTGTAAGAACTTGAATTTTGGAGGAGGTGATGACCGTATCTTGTTGAACTCTGCATCTTTTGATGATTCAAAGAGATGGTTGAATCCAATCTGGTTATAGTTAGGAGTAAGAGGAGGCGTGAAAAATGGTGGAGAAGCAAGAGGGGTTAGATATGGAGTCTCCACAGTAAGAAGCAAATCACTCAAGCTTCTACTTCTTGATTCTTTTGCACTCTTGTTATCACCTCTAGACCTGCCATCTTCAGACTCTAAATCCTCCTTTGTTTCTTCAACAATTGTAAAAAGAAATCTTGGTGGACCTGAGAGACTATGCAGCCTCATGAGCTCTGTCTCCACGTTATCATCACTGAAGGGCCTGAGCAACAAATCTTTGCTTGTATTAATATTGAGCTGAGATTCTTGATCATGATGCACAAGTGTATCTGTGATTCTCACTGAAGAACATAGTTCTTGATTGTTCCTTAAAGAAGACGGCTTTCTCAAACAGAACATAAAAAAAAGCTCTCTTGCCGGGCTGCTGTAATCATCTCCTATCTCTTTGTTAGCAAACCTTCTCTTCCACCATAACAAATAGTAGAGCTCAGCAACAAGAGCCAACAAAAGGCAACCAAAAACTATACTCAAACCAAGCCCTACACTACTCAAAGATTTCATCTTGTCTCCAAATCACATGAAAACTGCTTAAAACATCCAATCAATATATATTAAAGAGCTAAGAACCAACAGACGTTACCATAAATAACTTGAGAATCACTTGTAGTACTAGTGAAAGGAGAGAAACCAAGATAAGCAAAAGCTTACTGAGAGACAATGAGCAGTCCCAATCTGCACTGAACACAAGCCAAGGCCATCAGCACATCAAACTCACTTCTGCTCTTTAGCAAATGCTTTAATAAGTATACCAACTTTATCTGTCAAAACCAAAAAAAAAAAAACACCCCACCTGCTAAAACCAAACCAAAAAGCTCTTCTCTGAAAATCACATCCACAAATCATGAAGCATGATTATAAAACACTTTTTTACGACAAACCAATGAACTAAACCACACATTTGCGGATAATTACATATTTAACAAAGCCCACAAGGTCACTGGAACAGTTGTACATTAGCAAAAAGCATTAATCAAGACCATAACATACCACATTTAGTTGTCAAAATCCACACAGAAACTACTGAATCTAGCTAATAAAAACACATCAATGGACGAGGCACAAAAGTAGTCGGCAATATTACTCACTAGTTTATGGCTTGACAGGTCACATTCTTCGAGGGATGCTCACATGGGATCACAAATAAAAGGAAAGTGATGTATCATTGATGGGCATTTCATCTTGTTCTCTTATTTACAGAACTACCCTCGTTGTTGAATAAACTACTATTCGTGGCAATTAGGACAAAATCTTGTGTCGAAACTTTAACGAAATTCTGGCAGCTTTGTTTCTTTTGTGATTTTTTTTCTTAATTTCCAGTATTAGAATAGCAAACAACACATGAAACTCATAATAGGAGCTTTCACAGGCATAACATTGATTTGAGACATTGATATATGGTTTGGAAGTGTCAGTGACACATGAGTTGCTTCAAGATGTGAGCTTTTCGATAAAGAGGTCCTCTGATTATATTGGCCCAGCAACTCATAAAAAGACTTCCTCTCTCGCATGGAGCTTGATTGACGGTTCGTATTACTGTTGAAGCTGTGATCACCATCATTATGTTATAGAATTGGGGTCTCCAGCTGGACCATTTTACTTTCTTGTAGGTGTTAACCACATGGGATCTGTGAAATCTATCTGGGAAAGGGTGGGATACCTAATGGACCTATTATAAGTAAAGCCCAGATTGCTTGAGAAGTATTTCAAGTCCTTAATCATATATTTTTTTTTACATATATGGCATGAATAATGGATGGATTAACATGAATAATGGACTTTCATGATTTTTTATCCCTTGATAACGGGCTTCCCTGCCTCATGCCTCTGCATTGCTTCAAGCAAAGGATTTGTGGGTCTGGAAGCTCAAAAATCCGTATGCCTATGTCCGGGTCGCAAATGACTCGGTGTGATATCTCATGCCTCGAATCTAGCTAAATTCCAATTCATCTATTGGAAGTATTTTGCTTTGACAAGCACAGCATATATGCTACTCAAATTAACAAATGAGTAGCCGTACACGACTCTTGAAAAAAAATAGCAGTGCAAAACAAACGGCCGTATAACTAATCCAGACTTGGAAACGACGTGCCAAAGAAGGGAAAAAACAATTTCCCCCAAAAACAATTATGATATGCTCGCTGGTAGCTTGCTTACTAAGTCAAGTTGCTCGCTGTGATTCACCAGAATCCGGCAGCCGAAAGGTGTGGGATTCTGACTGATGGTGGGCTGGCGTTGAGACACCGATGTCGGCCCGCTTTGTTCGAGTGAGAGAATAGCCACATATCGATACAAGAAACATGAAATGTATGCACATTCAGGCAAAACCTTAACTTCTTCACCATCCTTGAACTCATTTAAACACACTGCACATGCTACATCTTCAGATTTTGACACCAAACCAGTGTCATCGGTGTATTTACACGTAGGGATAAGCGATGCAATCGAAACAATAAATTCAACGTAGAAGGTGAAAATAAACAGAGAATATTGAGAAAAACTATTGAAAGTAGCTCTCTCTCTATGTATATACTCTCTTTTTTTGGATAACAAGATTAGACAAAGTTATTGTCAATCCTCTTGTTGTATATTTAATCTAATGAACTTGAACAATTAATCGCATACATTCACCCTCGACTATTAACCATAGAGTACAGATGAGATTGGCCGATGTTCTCTCTGATACACTGATCATCTTTATAATTTGTTGCAATATTGTGCAAACCGCCTCTACTTGATGCTAGCTTCCTGTAATTAAGAGATCCTCTTGAGTTTTCAAGAGCGATTTTCTTTATACTACCCCAGGTAGAAAGAAAGAAAGAATTAAATGTTGATTATTGGTAGAATTTATTCATCCGATAGAGCAACTTTCATGAGTCAAACTCACAATGTTATCTGGGATGCACGTAGAAATTAAACCAATCAAGCTATTAACCATCCTTTTCTATGTTTGCCTGCCATTCGCTACTCACTAGCCCAGCCATCTTTTGCTTAGAACTAAAGGAATTAGGGGGGACTGCTAGATGTTGTTTATTAATAGATCGCATTTATGTCAAGAAAATCTTTGAATAGCTCTCCCACAAAACAAATATAGATCTAAAGTACCTCGAATAGCTCGCTCCAACAGCTGGAGTAGCTCGGTAGGCTAGAGCGTTTGGCTGTTGACCACAACGTCGAAGGTTCAACACAGCGATATCGGGCTCGTGTTATGGGATTTACGACCTCGTGAATCCTGCCATGTAAATTATAATTATACACTTTGTTGGTCTTCAAGGATAAAAACAGCAGATTGCACCTTAAGAAAATGTTGGAGAGTCACATTTGCTCACGCCCACGAATGTACAACATTCCTGCAAACAACGTGCATAGAGCACTATTATACTGCACTCTCAAGGCTAAAATTCCTGGACAGAGACAACAACGACATGATACGCTATTAGAGTGCCCGTGAATGTACAATAATATCTTGTAGCCTATCTATATTTTGATACACCACTGATGGCCTCTCAGAATCCAAATCTCTTGCACTCAAATAGACCCCTGGAGAAGGTGTGGTATCGGTGCGACACATGGGACAATTGGTATGCGAATGGAGCCACATATCAATGCATTCGACATGGTAAGAGTGCAAACACTCTGGCAAAGTTCGCAGTTCCTCACCTTCTTCAAATTCACTCAAGCAAATTGCACAAGTTCCATCATCACCCACCAAGCCCATACCCTTTTGGAACTTATAGGCTGGGATGAGTTGGGCCGTGGAATTCTCAATACTGCTTTGCGTTGCCATGGTTTCTATCCCATATCGTCGTGGCCGTTGCTGAGTAGTCGTAGCCCTGAACCGGCGCATGGCAATACAATGGTAGAGTGCGATAACAAGAGCTGCAGACCCAACGCCAATCAGAAGAACGGCAATTTTAGAGTTAATATCATCACCTTGTTTTGACATGATGGATGCTGGCAATAACTAAGCTAGCCTGTGCCTAGAGGAGGCAAGTTAACTAAAGACAGTGACGGTGTGTCCAAGACATACACTTTGTCTACGCGGCATGAAGTGTTGTAAGAAAAACTTGGGATAAACACAAGAAACACCATTTTGTCCTGTGTGAAACAAGTCGGTCACCAGGCAACTTGATTACAGGATGACCTTCCCGAGACTAACGATTACAACAAAATGGAGGTGTTGCTACTTTGCACACCAAAATCTCTAATCAGCCGGTTATATTCATTAGAATGACTTAATTTAATCATAACTCAAATTCCAAGTCAAGGATAATTTTATCTTTCCGTAGAAAATTGTTATTTAATACTTTTTAGCTTCCAGGCATCTTTAGGCCTGGAATTTTTAATGCAAAGTATACATTACCCACACGTATGTATATATAATTTATTAATTAATGATATTATTCGAATGGTGAGTTCTTGTCCGGGCCCCAAGTTTTAGATATTGTCCTCTGTTTTATTCGGTGAGTTTTCAAGGGTTGAACAAACCAGAATTATATAAAACGGAAACAGAGTTAACAAGGAGATGGCTCTATCTTATGAAATATCGATCAGTAGGAATAAAATAAAAGCGCAGCTGCCAGCTGAGAAAGCATTAGACGGAAGCTTCAATCAAGTTCATCCAGAAGCCAAAATCTTTCCCGTTATGAAAACCGTGGGTCCCACTTGAGGTTTGGGTTATGGGATTTGGGCCCATGATGTTTCTGGATAGTGTTAGCCTTATTTAACATGAAATGGGCCTCCTTGAAGTCAGATTTTTTCAGTTTGCCATAACACTTCATTTATTTATTACTCCATTCTTTAGGCTAAAAACCATAGAAGGATAGAGGACAGGATAACTGTTAAAAAAAAAGACTACAAGGTACCTTTGCACAATTAATTATACATGAAATGTACAATAACGTGGAGCAGCATTGATTTGGAAGAACATTCACAGGGCACTTTTCGAAACTCTCAAGGCTAAAATTCCTAGAGAAAATAAGACAACCTTGCATAGTTACACAATTATATAGCCCGTGAATGCACAACAACGCCCTGTAGCACACCTCCATTTCGGTATGCCCGCGGTGGTCCCTCGGAATCTAAAACCCTTGCGTTCGGAAAAACTTGTGAAGGCGTGGCATCGGTGCGACATATGGGACAGTTGGAGTGTGAGTAGAAGAACCACATATCGATGCATGCCACATGGTAAGAGTGCAAGCACTCCGGCAACGTACGTAGTTCCTCGCCTTCTTCGAATCCACTCAAAGCAAATCGCACCCTTTCCATCATCACCTATCAAGCCCATACCCTTTGGTACTTATAGGCTGGGATGAGTTGGGCCTTATCTTGTTGGTTCATTCACGTGTGGTTGTGGCTCTGCTCGGTTATGTCCAGCTCTGTAGCGGGGGCAGCGCCAAGCCATGGCAAGGAAATGGTAGATTGTGACCAAATAGCTGCTGACCCAGCCCCAATAAGAAGAACTGCAACTTTGAGTTAAGGCCATCGTTATTGTTGTCTGACATTGTAGCTATTGGCAAGCTAAGTGCCTCTGTTCAGAAGAAGCAAGTTAAAGAGAGGCGATGAATTCAGATAACACTTTGTCTATTCACAGCTAGTTGTAATATTTCTAGGAAAATTATGCCATGAATACAAGAAAATCATTTTGTCCCACTTGCAGTTATGTGATCGAGTCTAGCAATTCCAAATTTTGACGATTACAACCGAAAATAACCAGATTCTTCAGTTTTGCTATATGGCCATGTAGTCCAGCCCAAACGTAAAAGGTCCAGTATTTACATTTACAGTGAAATCATAAAAGCAATTCCAGCTCCTAAGATGACGTTTTGTACATAATCAAGAAGATGGAGGTGAATTGTTAATTTTAAACTAGCAAATAAGGATATAAAAGTTAATTTTAAAAAAATTGAAGGGCTGGGTAGATGAGGGACTTTTCGATAATTAAACTAGCAAATAAGGAAAGAGACGTGTAAAAGCAAGGAAGATAGAGAAAATTGGAAAAATACGAAGGACCTTCTTTAATGGGGGATGCCTAAAGTCTTCCATGGGACGATTCATTACGGATTATGGCCCTTCAAGATATACACGTGTACCGAGGCATTAAAAGCAAGGGTGTGCTGAGTGATAGAAAATTGTTTTTCTTTTCTTCCTTTTTTTTTCAATGACAAATTAGAAAGCGTGTTCGTTTGTTGAAAATAAAAATGATTTTTCCCACTGAAAAAAAAAAGAAATACATTTAAAAAATACAACTAACTTTCATGAAAAATCAAAACCATAATTTATAATATTCATCTTAATATTTTATATTTGTGATGATATAATTAAAGAATGTTAATTTTATTTCATTCAAATTAAAAACTTATATTGTAACTCAAAAACAAATAATATGAGATTCATAAACAAAATTAGATTTATGACACTAACTAAATATGTAAATATAAAAAAATAATTTTAATCTCTTATATTGCTAAAAATTCATGTATAAAAGAAAGAAATTTTATTGTTAATGTTTTTTTTTCATTTGAAGAAAAATAAAGATTATATTGAAAAACTATAGAGAATCTCTAAAATGAGTTTTGATTCATTATAAATTTGAAAAACTGGTTTTTTAGTTTTTTTATGGAGTTATGTTGTATTTGAATAAAAAGTTTTAGTTTTTCTTTTTCCCGGCTATTATTTTTAAAAAAAAAATTGAAGTATTGCATGATTTGTCTATTATTTTTATATTTCTTTTACAATAAGGTTCGGTGGATCAGCTTTACTAACATTAAAAAAATAAAAAAATAATAGTTTTACATAGGGCACGGGAACCCACAACAGATACTAACTGTGCCAGTTCATACCTGGAAAGAATCATTTTACGATTCATTGGCTGCTGATGTATATATCATTTTTTTATTTTTATTTTTTTATTTTTTTTTAGCTTTGGCTGCTAATTATCATTTCGTTCGATATGGTGGTGGGTTTTGAGGGGACTGAAATCTTCATGCTGTTGCTTTCCAAAGCTACACGTCGAGTCTCGAAGTGAAAGATGGAATCTTCAATAATGCTGCTTTACATTATTGCTAATCAGTTTCCACTCTCCAATGGCTTATCACTTTGATGGGCTGCAATTGGTTGTGATAAGGCTTCAAATAGAACGGCACCTGAAACCAATAGCGACTAGGCATTATCCAGGACAGTCCTCTGATAAGGAAACCGTACTTTATACTTTTTTTAGCTGCTAGATGCATAATTATTTTATCTCAGGCTTTCATTTGCTTACAAGACTCGGCCACTGGGGTTATGGTGACTTGAATTCGTCATCGAAATTCGATGCCGAGTTGGAAAATTTAAAATTAAAATAAAATGCACATAACTCTGGTTTGACGCCTTTCGATTAAAAAAAAATCGATGATATTGATTCTACACTGCCCTTAAAGTACTGATGGTGCGTGTAAAATACTATCAGGGACGCCTAATTACATCTTTCTTGCTATTGACGAAAGCATGATTGCATCTTTAATATCTTCAAGTCTATGGATATCATGACAATTATTACCTAAGATGGTGTTTCTCTGTGTTTTTTTTTTAATTTATTTTTTTTAGTTTATTTTTTATTAATTATTGTAATATATTGATATAAAAAATATTATTTAAATATATTTTTATAGTTATAAAAAAACACGGTAAAAATAACACACTTTCGGAACTAACATGTTTGAGAGTATGGTTGCGGTTACTTTTTAAAGTGTTTTTCGTGTTGAAATGCATTAAAATGATGTTTTTTTATTTTTAAAAAATTATTTTTAAAATTAACATATCAAAACAATCCAAAACATATAAAAAAATTAATTTTTAATAAAAAATTTAATTTTTAAAAAAACACGGTTATAATCATATTTTCAAACACTGAATCCTCAGCGCTGGTCAGCATATCTTCTAATATGTCTGGTTGTCTTTTCTCTTTCTTTTTTCCTGTACCGACCCACTAATCAAATCGGACAATATAGGCGTGGCCACGTTAGTCTAGGACAATCCAGTATCTTAAGTTCCTGATTAATCATGTACTAAAAACCACAAGTAAATCATGTTTCTTGTGTCACTGGATTTAGCATATTCCTCGGTGATGTTCTTCTTCTTCTACGGGTTGGTGAGAAGTTCCTACGAGAACTCAATTCTGTATAGCGTATTTCTCTCCCCGATTTTTAGTGTTTGTGATTGTGGGTTTTTTACTCTACCGAGAATTGACAATGATAGTGGGAGGATTACGAAGATAATTTGATAGCTAAGAGTGGCTATATGTTTATTAAATATGCATCGAATGAGAAACAAAAACTCATCATGACGATCGGCCAATATATGACCTCGAAAATCTACGAGTCCAGGTGCCATCCAGTCATTGCCGATTATGAAGTTATATAATATTTTGCTTATAATTAAGGTACGGTTTATTCTGCGTAATAATAAAAATATTCTGTAGATTATTTTGTATTTATTTTTTTAAAATAATTTTTCTTATTTATTTTTATATAAAATATTTTATAAAAAGATTGTTCAATAAAATAAATTTATAGTAAACTTTGAAACATTTTCTAAAACAGTATTTCTAGTTAATAAAGTTTCATAATTATTTTATAAAAAATACTTCATCATTCAATTATTTTCATTATCTTTTTCATCTCATCACCGTCTTTGCCGCCACCTCTTTTTTCATCGTCAACATGATCAACTCGTAATTATCATCTTTTATTTCACCACTATCTCATCATCATCTCCTATTTTATTATTATTATGACCACATCACCATTATCTCTAACATCATTATTGTCATCTTACCATCATTATCATCACTTTTTTTTTTACCTTCACCGTTATTTTTTTCATTATCATTGTATTTTTTTATTATTATTATCATTATCACTATTATTTCATCACCACTTTCTCATCATTATAATTGAAAAATATTTTAAAAGAAAATTTTT
>Ga0307511_10008799_pt1 | contig 10080 bp, 6 predicted proteins | sample 13_EM_MG_FD_200266 | JGI IMG/M metagenome (GOLD analysis project Ga0307511, IMG submission 200266) | Populus trichocarpa ectomycorrhiza microbial communities from riparian zone in the Pacific Northwest, United States - 13_EM | ecosystem: Host-associated > Plants > Roots > Unclassified | place... | reverse complement strand
TGGGTGTGCGTGATCAGTCCACGCGCTCACCGCTGGAGGTTCTGGAGAGCCACCTGCGGGACAAGCGACTGCTGCTCGTGCTGGACAACTGCGAACACCTCGTGCATGGGTGCGCGGGGTTGGCAGCGAAACTGCTTGCGGCGGCGCCGGGGCTGCGGATCCTCGCTACCAGCCGGCACGCGTTGCGCACGCGGGGCGAACATCTGCTCAGGGTGCCGCCGCTGCCGCTGCCCGACCCCGACCGGACGTCACCGGACAAGCTGGTCCACAACGAGGCGATCCGCCTGTTTGAGCAGCGGGCCATGGCCGTGGCACCCGATTTCGTGGCGGGTGACCGCGACCGGCTGATGATCGCCCGGATCTGCCACCGGCTGGATGGACTGCCCCTGGCCATCGAACTGGCCGCGGCGCGAACACAGGTGCTCTCGCCGGAGCAGATCGTGCATCGGCTGGACGACCGGTTCCGGCTGTTGACCACCGGCTGTCGGACGGCACTGCCCCGGCACCAGACGCTGCGGGCGGTGATCGACTGGAGTTACGAGCTGTGCTCGCCGGCGGAGCAGGCGCTGTGGGCGTGGGCCTCGGTGTTCGCCGGCGGGTTCGACCAGGCTGCGGCCGAGGTGGTGGGTGCCGACGGGATCGAACCGGGCCGCGTGGTCGACCTGCTGGACGGCCTGGTGGACAAGTCGGTCCTGACCCGGCAGCGGCAGGCTGCCGGGGTGCGGTACCGGCAGCTGGAAACCATCGCGCACTATGGGCAGGAAAAGTTGCGTATGGCTGGTGCGCAGGCGGTGCTGCGCCGGCGGCACCGGGACTACTACCTCGGACTGGCCGAACGAGCCGAGGCCGAGTGGTTCGGCCCCACCCAACTGGAGGTGTCCGCCCGCGTTCGGTGTGAACACGCGAATCTGCGGGTCGCCCTGGAGTTCTGCCTGAATACTCCCGGCGAGTCCCAGACCGGGCTGCGGCTGGCCGCGGCCCTGTACTTCTACTGGTTCCGCTGCGGCTTCGTGTCTGAGGGACGGCACTGGTTGGATCTGTTGTTGGCGCTGGACACCGAGCCGACCAGGCCCCGGGCCACCGCCCTGTGGATCAATTCCCACCTCGCTCTCCTGCAGGGCGACCGCCCCGCCGGCGTAGCCATGGTGCAGGAGTGTCGTGGCTGGGCCCAGCTGCGAGGCGACACACGCGTGCTGGCCTACGCCATCTTCATCCAGGGAATCGTCGCATGGCTGGGCGGCGACTTACTGCAGGCGCAGGCTCTGATGGAGGACGCCTTGGCACGCTTTGACGCCCTCGGCGAACTGAACAGCACCGTGGTCCTGGCCCAGGCCATGCTGGCCGCCGTAGCCATATCCCAGCGGAACCTCGACCGTGCAATCGACCTCTCCAGGCAGGCTTGCGCGATCGGCGAGCGGCACGGCGAGCAATCGACCTGGGCCCATGCGCTCTCCCTGCTCGCCTTAGCGGAGTGGCGTCGAGGCGAATTGGCGCAGGCAAGCACGCATGCCAAGGACAGCCTCCGGATCATGCGTGTCTTCGACGACACCTTCGGCATGGTGTTGCTCGTCGAGCGGCTGGCGTGGATCGCGGGGACAGCCAGCGAGGGCGAGCGGGCAGCCGTCCTGCTCGGTGTCGCGCAGCGACTGTGGCCCCTGCTCGGCGGCCAGCCCCTGCTGGGCTCCGACCAGTGGATCGGCCCCCACGAGACGTGCGAGCGGCAGGCCCGCCGTGCTATCGGCGACGTCGCGTTCCAGGCCGCCTTCGACCGCGGCGCCGAACTCGACCTCGACCAGGCCATCACCTACGCCCTCGACGAACCCCCACAGACCGCCCCCGCGACGCCCGCAGCCCCCACCGACGAACCCATGGTGCCGCTGACTCGCCGGGAGCGGCAGGTCGCCCAACTGGTCGCGCAGGGTCTGTCCAACATGGACATCGCCGCGCGGCTGGTGATCGCCCAACGCACCGCCGAAGGCCACGTCGAACACATCCTGCGCAAGCTCGGCTTCACCAACCGCACCCAACTCGCCGCGTGGGTCATCGACCAACGAGAAGACCGAAACCGATGAGGGCACGCGCCGGATCGGGGCGGCCGCGGGAACGAGGGACTTTTCAGAGCCGCACACACCGAGGAGGCACCATGAGTGCCGACGCACGTCCCGATCTCGACTCGATCATCAACCGCACCAGGACATCCCGCTTTCAGATCCTCGTCATCGCGCTGTGCGTCGCGGTGATCGTCTTCGACGGGTTCGACACCCTGTCGATCTCCTTCGCCGCGCCCGGCATCGCCGCCGCCTGGCACATCTCGCCCTCCAGCTTTGGCCTCGTCTTCAGCATCGGCCTGTTCGGCGGGCTGGTCGGCGCGATCTGCGCCGGTGTGGTCGCCGACCGCATCGGTCGCAAACCGACTCTGGTGATCACCGTGCTCGTTTTCGGCGTGGTCTCGCTCGCCACCCCCTTCGCCGATTCGACGACCTCCTTGAGCCTCATCCGGTTCGTCACCGGCATCGGCGTCGGCGGCGCGTTGCCGGGCGCCATCGCGATCGCCGTCGAGTACGCCCCGAGGCGGACGCGGGCCGCCGCCGCCGCGGTGACCTTCTGCGGCATTCCGCTGGGCGCCGTGCTCGGCAGTGTGCTGGCCGCGCGCCTGATCCCCCGGTATGGCTGGGGGAGCATCTTCACCGTGGGCGGAGTCCTTCCGCTGCTGCTCGTCCCCTTTATTGTTGTCTTCCTGCCGGAGTCGATCCGTTTCCTCTCCCTGCGACGCGACGATGCCACGATCGCGAAGCTGCTCGCCCGGATGGGCGTCGGCGAGGAGGCGGAGCCGGCCCAGGCGGAGATCAGAACGGAGGTCGGGCCCCGGCGCCCTTCGGTGTGGAGTCTGTTCACCGAAGGCCGGGCACTGGGCACCACGCTGCTCTCGGTCGCCCTGTTCCTGACGTTGCTGATGGCCTCCTTCCTCGTCAGCTGGATTCCCACGCTGGCCATACGGGCGGGCATCGGCACATCAGCGGCGATCCTCGCAGTGGCGTCGCTCAACATCGGCGGCGTCCTCGGCAGCCTCGTCATCAGCAAGCTGTCCCGCCGGCGGGCGCCCGGTGTGGTGGTCGGTCTCTCCTATGCCCTGGGCGCCGTCGCCATCGCCTGCGTCGGGCAGGCCGGCACGTCGGGCTCGTGGCTGCTGGGTGCCGCCTTCGTCGCGGGTTTCCTCGCCATCGGCTCCCAGATGTGCACGATCTCGTTGGTCGCCACCTACTACCACACCCGGCTGCGGGCGACGGGCGTCGGCTGGGCGGTGGGCTGCGGCCGGGTCGGTGGGATCATCGGCCCGGTTATCGGCGGCTGGCTGATCGGTGCGTCGGTCAGCATGGGTGCCGTCTTCGTCATCGCCGGCCTCGTCTGCGTGGCCTGTGCTGTCACCGTCCTCGCCATCGGCCGCCTCGTGCTGTGCGCACCGACGGACGGCACCGCGGCGAACGCCGCACCGACCTCCTGATCGACCCCTCGGAGCCGGGCGGACGGGCGTCCGCCAGGCTCGGCCACGGGGCCATCCCCGATCCTGTCTCGCTGGGACCGCGACCGGGCCAGTTTGATCGGGTCTTCGGCCGATACCGGCAAGGACTTCCCGACTCCGGCCGCCCCGATCCAGTGTGAGCTATCACCGGTCCCCGGTTTCTCGTTGTCGGATGACCCACGCGGCGAGTTGGGTGCGTTTGGTGAGGCCGAGTTTGGCCAGGATGTGTTCGACGTGGCCCTCGGCGGTGCGCTGGGCGATCACCAGCCGGGCGGCGATGTCCTTGTTGGACAAGCCTTGCGCGACCAGGTCGGCGACCTGGTGCTCCCGCTTGGTCAGCGGTGTTCTCGCGGTGTCTGTCGCGGCAGGGGCCGGGGTGGCGGGCGCGGGTTTGTCCCCGAGCGCGTAGGCGATGGCCTGTTCCAGGTCGAGCGCAGCGCCACGGTCAAAGGCGGTCTGGAACGCGCGGTCGCCGAGGGCGCGGCGGGCATGCCGCTCGCACGCCTCATGCGCGGCAAGGTGATGTGGGGAGCCGAACAGGGGATGGCCGCCAAACAGGGGCCACAGGTGCTGCGCCATGCCGAGGAGCACGGCGGCCCGCTCACACTCCCCGGCCGTGTCCTCGATCCAGGCCAGGTTCTCGATCACCAACACCGTGCCGAAGATGTCGTTGAAGGCGCGCATCACCTGGAGGCTGTCCTTAATGTGTGAGCTCGCCCGCGCTACGTTGCCCCGCGTCCATTCGACCATGGCCAACACGCAGACTGTGTAGGCCCGGGCCCATTGCTCGCCGTGCCTCTGGCAGAGCGCACAGGCTTGTTCTCCCAGCGTGACCGCACGGGCGATGTCGCCCTGCAGAGCGGCCGCCCCGGACAGCGTGGCATAGGCGATGATCACGATGGCGTTCAGTTCGCCGAGGGCCTCGAAGCGGGACACGGCCTCGCCCAGCAGCACCAGCGAGCGCGGCAGGTCGCCACTGAACCGTGCGACGGATCCCTGAATGAACAGGGCGTACGCCAGCATGGTCTGGTCACCGTGCAGCAGGGCCCAGTCGCGACACTCCTGCACCATGGCCGTGGCGGCGAGGAAGTCGCCCTGTACGACGGCGAGCTGGGCGTTGGTCCACAGGGCGGTGGCCCGTGCCCTGCTCGGCACGATGTCCAACGCCAGCAACCGGTCCAACCAGTGCCGTCCCTCGGGCACCGAGCCACAACCGTGCCAATAGAAGTGCAGGCCCGCGGCCAGTTGCAGGCTGGCCTCAGATTCGCCAGGCGTGCTCAGGCAGTACTCCAGAGTGACCCGCAGATTGGCGTGCTCCCGCCGGATGCGGGCGAGCACCGCCAACTGGGTGGAGCCAAACCATTCCGCGGCACTGCGTTCGCCTAGCCCGAGGTAGTAGTCGCGGTGTCGCCGGCGCAGCACCGCCTCCTTCCCGGCCGCACGCAACTTCTCCTGCCCGTAGTGCCCGATGGTTTCCAACAGCCGGTACCGCACCCCGCAGGCATCGTCCTCGCTGACGCTGACCAGGACCGACTTGTCCACCAGCCCGTCCACCAGATCGATCACCTGGTCGGCTTCGATGCCGTCCCCGGCGCACACCGCCTCGGCCGCGGCCAGGTCGAACCCGCCGGCGAACACCGAGGCCCGCGCCCACACCGTCTGCTCCGCCGGTGTGCACAGCTCGTAGCTCCAGTCGATCACCGCCCGCAGCGTCTGGTGCCGGGGCAGCACCGTGCGGCTGCCTGCGCTCAGCAACCCGAACCGGTTATCCAGCCGCTGCAGGGTCTGCCCCGGCGAGAGCACGCGCATTCGCGCCGCGGCCAGTTCGATGGCCAGCGGCAGCCCGTCCAACCGCCGGCAGATCCGGGCGATCGTCACACGGTCGCGGTCGCCGACCACGAGGTCGGGAGCGACCGCGGTGGCCCGCTGCTCGAACAGCCGGACCGCCTCGTTGTGGACCAGCTTGTCCGGTGACGTCCGGTCGGGGTCGGGCAGCGGCAGCGGCGGCACCTCGAGCAGATGTTCGCCCTGGGTGCGCAGCGCGTGCCGGCTGGTGGCCAGGATTCGCAGTCGTGGCGCGGCAGTGAGCAGTTCGGTCGCCAGCGCCGCGCACTGGTCCGTCAGGTGTTCACAGTTGTCCAGCACCAACAGCGCCTGCTTGTCCCGCAGGTGGCCGACCAGCACCTCCCGCGGCGACCGTGCGGACTGGTCACGCACGCCCACCGCGTCGGCGACCGTCCGGTCCAGCAGCGTGAAGTCCCGCAGCGCGGCCAGTTCCACCAGCCACACGCCATCGGTGAACGCCCGCTGGGTCTGCCCGGCCACGCTCAACGCCAGCCGGGTCTTGCCCACCCCACCCGTGCCGGTCAGGGTCACCAGCCGGGCCGCGGGCAGCGCCTTCTTCACCTCGGCCATCTGCTGGCGACGCCCGACGAAGCTACTCACCTGGGTCGGCAGGTTTCCCTGCCGCCGCTGGGACACCACGCCCCCGCACCCTAGCTCCAGATGCCGACGTGAACGCGGCGTCGGCGCGCTTCCACGCTGGCCGATACCCGCCGATGTCTCCTTCTGGCCTTCCGGAGTGCGGCCCGACATGAGCCGCACGCAGTCCTTGTCGGGCAGGTTGTCGGGGTCACGCATGATCCACCCGGTGACGTGCCGGATTTTCGGCGGCGCGGGCGACGTAGCGGTGGCGGTGGCCGGTGTGGCTTCCCGGCCGCCGGCCAGTCGCTGCGCGAGGTGATCCGACTGGCCGGGGTGGACCGCAAGACGCACCGCCGCTACGTGCAATGCGCGGCGAGGACGTGAGGGTCACGACGTCCGCCGGCTGAAGATCACGTGCGAGACCCCGGCGGGCGAGGCGACCGTCTCTACGTCGAAGCGCTCCTCTACCCCTTCCAGCCCGTCCCACAGTCGGACGCCGCGGCCGAGCACGATCGGCACGATCACCACGTGCAGCAGATCGACCAGGTCGGCGGCGAGGAAGTCCCGCACCACGGTGGGGCCGCCGCCGATGCGGACGTCCAGGCCGCCGGCGGCCTTCTTGGCCTCCGCGAGCACCTCCTGCGGCGAGCCGTCACGGAAGTGGAACACCGTGCCGCCGTCCATCTCCAGCGACGGCCGCGGGTAGTGGGTCAGCACGTAGACCGGGGTGTGGAACGGCGGCTCCGCACCCCACCAGCCACGCCACGACTCGCCCTCCCACGGCCCCCGCTGCGGCCCGAACTTGTTCCGGCCCATGATCTCCGCGCCGACACCCCGGAAGCCGGACTCGGTCAGTGCGTTGTCCACCCCTCGACTGCCGCCAGGGCCGCGTCCCATCAACTCGCGGCCCATCGCGGTGTCGAAGAACCACTCAGTCAGCCGGGACCCCGCGTGCCCGAACGGGGCCTCCAGCGACTGGCCGTCGCCGGTGGCGAACCCGTCCAGCGACACACCCAGGTTGTGCACCCGGACCAGCTGCTCCCCGGCCGGTGATGTCGTCATGACTGCCCCTTCCCATCTGCGGTGTCACAGACACGTCGGATGAGGGCGGCGATTCTCGACATGGTTCGGGAACCAGTTCGTGAGTTTTTCGAACCGCAGTTCAGGCGCGCACGTAGAGCGTGCCGCCGAGGGCGGGGCCAGGTGGACGATCGCGGCGATGATCGCCCGGATCGCCTTCTCGAAGCCGAGGACGTGCGAGCCGGGCAGGTGACCATCAGGATCGACGCCAAGCCGGCCAACACACCGTCGTGTCAGGCGCCTTCCGCGACGCGCGGTGGGACCCTGGTATCGCCGAGGGGAACTGCGGCTATAGCCCGCCAGTGCGCCAAGCTGGCAAGCACAGCGTCGAGTTCGGCGCCAGCCGACAACTCTGTCGCGAGCTCGGCGAGCAAGGCGGCGGCTCGTGAGGCGTCGCCGGCCTGTCCGATCCAGCTCGCATGAGCATGCCGGTAGCTGACGACCTCGGGTGCGTCGGCCACGATGCCGGCGAACAGGTCAGCCGCCTGCGCAGCCCGTCCGACCCGTCCTACCTGGTCAGCGAAGTGGGCACGGATGTGCAGACCCTCTGGTGTCGTTGCCGTCCCATAGGCCGGATTGGCCGCGATCGAAAGGTCCGCGCTCAGGTCGACGGCACGTTGCTTCGGCGCCGGCAGAGACCGGCCACGCAGCACCACGTTCAACCGTCGGTAGACAAGTCCGAGATTCAGCCCCGACGGACCGTCAGGCACCCCTTCGGCCAGGGTCCGCAACAGTTCGCCGGTGAACTCCGTGTTCCGCTGCCCAGGTTCGAACCGAGCCTTCGTGGTGCGATTGGTAGCGGTCAACAGGTGCAGATCGGCAGCGGCCGGCTCGTCCAGCGCCAGGCCCGAGTAGCAGCAGTCCAGGACGACCACCCGGTGCCGGACCGCCGCGCCGCGCAGCACCTCGAAAACAGCGCTCGCGGGCAGCGACGTCCGAGAGGCATCTGCCGGGGTGTCCACCGAACCAGGCAACGCCAGGCAGAGCCGGTCGCGCTCGTCGCGCAGACCATGGCCGGCGAAGTAGAACAGCAGCAACTCCGACCTGGACCGAGCGGCAGCGTGCAGGCGGTCCAGCACCGTGACGGCGCTCGTGGGGTCAACGATTCGCTGGATCGCGAACCTGCCGGTCAGCGCGTCGGAGAGGTCGACAATGTTGGCGTGCGCCTGCGGCATGGCCGGCAGCCCCCGAGTGTGGCTCGCGGTGCCGACAAGGAGCGCGCTGAGGCTCACTGATCGTCCAGCAGACGGGTCACCCGCTCCAACACGTCGGAGGTGTCGGCCGGTGTCTCCACGGTGACCTTGACCTTCTCGCCGTCCCTGGTGATCTGCACCTTGATCCGCCGGCTCTTGACCCGTTCTGTCAACCAGGCGAAGAACGGCTTGGCCAGGGGTGCGACCGCCGCCAACACCATTGCGGCGTCAGCGGCCGCACCCTGCTCGCCCGCGGCGGGTCCGACCATGCGCAGCGTCACCGCGCCGCGCAGGTCATCGTCGTCGGACAGCCACGCGACGAGATCCCTTGCGTCGCGGTCCTTCTCGGCGGTCGAGCCGTCGAACTCGAAGACGATCTCGCTCACGCGTTCACCTTTCGAAGGTTGGTGCGCCCGGGTCGCGCCTCGCCGGGCGGACGGATGGAGCGGCCGGCCGAGGTCCGGCGCCGGTCGCCGTGAACAGCGGCAGGTGGCCGTCGATCTCGTAGGGTAGCCGGAACGCCCCGGCCGCCTCGGTGAGATCCACTAGGTCGGTGAGGATCTGTTCGGTCGGGCTGAGCAGCCCGGCCGGACTGCCCTGCCGGTAGGTCTCGTCCAGCCAGTCCCGATTCAGTGCGGCCATGTTCCGCCACGCCACACCGATTTCGCTGGCCGGCGGCCGACACACCACGCCACCGCCGACCGTGGCGGCGACGAGTTCGGGAAAGCCAGGCCGAATCGGTCCGGCTGCGGCGATGGAGATGCGCAGCCGGAACGTGTGGCCGGTGTAGCGGCGGGCCGCCTCGGCGTAGGCGGGGGCGGCGGCCATGGCGAACTGATCAGGCGGAGCTGTGACGGTCCAGAGTGGATTTCTCTGTCCAGCCGCCGCCAGTCGGCTGTATTCCTGTGCTAGCAGGCCGATCTCTGCCGTGAGGCCAGGCGGCGGCGCATAGGGCTCCAGGTACACGCTGAGCACGGTCGGCGTCGACGAACGCGCCAACTCCTGCCACACCGGTTCCCACGAGCGCCCGTCCGGCGCTAGCGGTGTGACCGCGAAGCACACTTTGCGGCCGGTTTCCGGTCTGGTGCACACAGACCACGCCAGCCGCTTGCGTAGTTCGTGGCAGCCGCGTGGATCCATACCGGACGGCGCCAGCGCCGAGCCGACCTCGGCCGGATCGTCGATCGGCTCGGCGCGCACGTGCCTCGGCGTGGTGGCGAGCCGAGTCCGCAGCGCCGCGGCGGCTGATTCGGCAGTCGCCGGATCAACGGCGTGAGTCCGTCCCAACAGGACACACCGGAGAGGATCGTTGGTGTAGCGCAGTTCCCATCGTGCACCGTGGGCAGTGGACCACTGTGCCGCCAGCCAGGCTTGCTCCTGCGTCAACGCCTCGGCGCGTCGTTGCGGCTCACTCACGTCGGGGTAGGCACGGGTGTCCGACAGCAACGCGGCGGGTGTCAGCCTGATACCGAACCACGCCCAGTTCAGCTGCGGTGTGGCCTGGACCAGCACGCCGTCCAGGGTCACTGCTGTGGCTGGGGCATCTGAGGAACGGGTGCGCTGGCGAAGTCACCAGCCTCGATCGGCGGGAAGCCGTGGGGGAATCCGTATTCGGCGGCCACCTCGGTGCCCTCAAGCCCGACGACGAGGCCCTCACGGCACGCGGCGTGGACCGCCTCCCGCATCGCCTTGGCCTGTTCGGTGCGCAGCATCAGCACCTCGGTGTCGACGATCGGCAGATCCAACACGAACCGGGCGAGCAGTTCGCCGCCACGTCGGGACCGCCACATCATCCAGCCCAGATACAGGTCGGTACCGTAGGCGAACACCGACACGTAGGCCACGTATGTCTTGCCCTGCAGC
>Ga0307511_10008797_pt1 | contig 10082 bp, 14 predicted proteins | sample 13_EM_MG_FD_200266 | JGI IMG/M metagenome (GOLD analysis project Ga0307511, IMG submission 200266) | Populus trichocarpa ectomycorrhiza microbial communities from riparian zone in the Pacific Northwest, United States - 13_EM | ecosystem: Host-associated > Plants > Roots > Unclassified | place... | reverse complement strand
TGGCAAGGTTTAGGTATCAGCGGATGTTCTGGGAGAATATTGCGGAGGGAGAGGTGTGCTCGGTTATAAGTTTGATTGTATTGACCTGAATTGCGATTCTATTTTCTCTAGGAACCAGTCATGCCAGCTATCCTGGAGGCTGCTCGATCATCGTCAAGGCCCGTCAAACAGAATCCTAAGGTTACGTTGGTTGAGCCGCGCCCAGGGCGCCCAGCCATCAAATTTATTGATGTTGGGAATGCGTTCTTCGATGAGCATGAACAAGCGCGACGTGATAAAGAAGGTGCACGAAGAGCACTGTTACGTGCTCGTAAGCGTGGCCTTCAATGGGCACAACCGAACGTGGCATAGCATAGCTGGACTACTACTGTATAGGTCCGTAATCACGAGGGTTGTGCTGAGAGTAAAGTTACTTGCATGCCAGAGTACCCAGATGCAATATTATCGAGCGCCAAGAGGAGCCCGCTGTGCCACGCAATCTACGTTGCTTGTCTGCGGTTCAACGTTGTGGTTTGTTCGCATTGCGACACTGTCTACCTGAATTTGTAAATTCCCTTGCTCGCAGAGCAAAGGGTTTTGGGATTTCGTTATATCGTGGGAACATATCATGACAGAACTTTTTGCCTTCTTCGGAACCGTGTGATTCGGTTGACTTACTTTACCTGTGAACCTTTCGATACATTTCAGTAGTTACAATTTGGATTTCCATTCGCGAGCAAGGGTTCCGCCGACGCAGGCGGCATTTCGAGTACATCACTGAGGTCCATAACGGCTCCACCCCTTGGTGATATGTTCCGTTCAGTTGGGAATTGTTTAATATGAACTCATACATTCAAGATGATGGGTATTCCCTACTACATCAGCTTACAGACCACTGTTCGAAGACATATTGATGAATCTAGAAGTGAGGTGATGAGCGGACAAAGATAATACTCACCAGCCGTGTAGAGGTTTACCCCCGGAGCGCCATTTGCTTCCACTTTAGAGTGTATTTGTTACCAGGTAACTTTCATGACCTAGTACGGTTCTCCAGGCTCCTGTCAACCCCAAACAAGTGTAAACACAGATTTCGATCAAGGACTGACTAGCTGCGCGATTGTCTGGCAAAAAAAATGCAACGCGGCCTTCCAATGGCAAGTCGATGAAACGTATATGCGATCCTATGCTCACGATATACTGTAGCAACCTACGGTCGTCCTTCTCAAGGAGGGGACTGACACCTCCCAAGGCACACCTCAACTCTTGTCCAACATCTCAGCGTGTCTTGCCGTAGCACAAACGCTATCGAGCACACTGGGACCAAGAGGGATGGACAAATTGATCGTGAACGAACGTGGAGAAGCACAAATCACAAACGATGGCGCAACTATCTTGAAACTTCTCGATATTGTCCATCCTGCCGCGAGAACTTTGGTCGACATCGCGCGTGCTCAGGACGCAGAAGTTGGAGATGGGACTACTAGTGTTGTTCTTCTGGCATCTCAACTGTTGAAAGAGGTTCGGGGTTACGTCGAAGAAGGCGTCAGTCCACACATCATCATCAAAGGCTTCCGCAGGGCATCGCAATTAGTATGTTCTTGTTATCTAGCATACATCGCATTATCTGACGCGCTTGTAGGCTCTTGAACGTATAACAACTATCCAAGTCACCGTTGACAAAAGTGATCCAGAGTTAGTCAGGAGTTATACCTATTCCCATGTTCTGACTCTTTCTGTAGACGTTTCCGTTCCTTGCTGCTGAAATGCGCATCCACGTCCATGTCATCAAAGTTGATTCATTCAGAAAAGCCTTTCTTCTCCAACATGGTTGTCGATGCAGTACAGTGCTTGGATCCGGAAGACCTGGACGAGTCCCTCATTGGGATCAAGAAGATCCCCGGAGGTGGCATGCAGGACTCCATCCTCGTTCGCGGAGTAGCATTCAAGAAGACTTTTACCTATGCGGGCGCCGAACAACAGCCAAAATCGTTTAAGAACCCCCTTATCCTCAGCTTGAACGTGGAGCTTGAGCTCAAGGCGGAGAAAGACAACGCCGAGGTTCGTGTAGAAGCAGTTTCTGACTACCAAGCAATTGTAGATGCCGAATGGGAGATCATATATCGGAAGCTGGAGGCCGTGGAGAAGACGGGTGCAAAGGTTGTCCTGAGTAAGCTACCTATCGGTGACTTGGCCACGCAGTGGTTCGCAGACAGGGATATCTTTTGTGCTGGTCGTGTCCCTGCTGCCGATTTGCGCAGAGTATGTCAGGCAGTTGGCGGCTCAATCCAGTCAACATGCTTTGGCATCGGTTCGGAACACCTTGGCACATGTGATCGGTTCGAGGAGCGGCAAATTGGTGGAGAGCGATATAACGTCTTCGAGGAGTGTCCAAAAGCCAGGACGTGTACTTTGCTGCTTCGTGGTGGCGCAGAACAATTTATTGAAGAAGTGGAACGCAGTCTTCACGATGCAATCATGGTGGTCAAACGTGCCATGAAAAACGGTGAAATAGTTGCTGGAGGTGGTGCTGCAGAGGTAGCAATGCTCCTCATTATCTTTTTGGGATGCTGATTATTCTATTATATAGATGGACTTGTCTGCTTACATCAGGAAACATGCACTCCAAATTCCTGGCAAGACCCAACTTATCATGGCTGCTTTTGCAAAGGCTTTAGAAACCATTCCCCGGCAGATTTGTGACAACGCCGGCCTTGACTCGACTGACGTCCTGAATAAGCTGCGCATGCGACATGCTACTGGAGCCAAGCATTACGGTGTGGACGTCGATGGACCAGATGGAGTTCGCGACAACATGGAGGCCTTCGTCTGGGAGCCAGCCCTTGTCAAAGTCAATGCGATCAGCAGTGCTACGGAAGCAGCTTGCTTGATTTTGAGTGTTGACGAAACAGTCAGAAACCCACAGAGTGAACAAGTACGTCAGTCTTTCGTTTCCACTGACATTGACTGATTCAATGGTTATCAGCAAAATCCGGGGCCTCGCGCTCCACCCGGTGCGGCACAACGAGCTCTCAGGGGAAGGGGTCGTGGCATACCGAGACGATGACAGTAGGATGCCTGAAAATGAAATGAGAGCGTTTGTTGGAGGCAGGATATCCTAGATATAATTATACGAAAGAATCTAGGCATAGGCATCAACGCAATCGAAGTGCATATAGTTTCAGAATACTACACAACACTGCCCGATTATTTGCTCAACCTCGTGTCGCATGACCAAAGCAACACAAATAACGCGACGTATGTAAGCAATGTCGTGGTATGCAATTTTGAGTCGCGACGCGACACTAACACAAGTTTCCAAGGACATCTGTTCTGCTGTTCACGCTTAAATACACTACCCGGGATGAGTGGTAGGGCCCTCTTCTTTGCAGGATCAGACGACGACGACGACGACTCTTCTCCGGCTGGTCACAAGTCACAAGTCGCAAATGCCGTGGAGTTGAGCGTATCAGGGGTGGCACCTCGTGAGCAGCGCCTTTTCCTTGCGGACAGTGATGAAGAGCAAGAAGAAGAAACGGTGTCTCGCTTACAGGGACCTCCAAGGCACTCATCCGGACTATTACCACCCGACGACGGAGTTGATGACTTTCTTAGTGAATCTGACTTGCTTCCCTTGGAAGCGATTCCTCGGGCGCCAAGTGTGAGTAGCCTATCATCAGGGCTCTCCGGTAGGGGATCCTCCCCTGTCCCGTCAGAATCTTCTCCACCTCCTGCGAAGAAACGGCGTCTTTTACCTGACAAAGTATCTACCCATCCATCAAGTACGGGGGATTCATATCTAGGCTGTCTCGTAGTAGGAAATGCTTGGAGCACCGTGAAAGGGAAGGGATATATTAGCCCTGGTGACGAAGTTCTTGTCGAACGTGATGGTCTAGCCGATACGCCCCGGTCGAGCAAGGGCAAGAACAAAGAGGCGGCAAACAGGGGGAAGAAGAAACAACTTACCCTCAAAGCTATGGTAAACCCACAGCCGTCCAAATTCATGAGGCGGAAAGTGGATGCAGTGATTAGATTAACCAACAAAGCTGGGTTTGGTGAGCAGGCTCCACATGGGTAGAGCTCAGGTGACGATTTTCTGCAGAATTTGGCCGACTCCCGCAAGACGTATCTGCATGGATTTCCAAGTTACTTGACATGGGTGACTTGCTCTTCGTGGTACCGCCTTGGCACCCGTTGATCGGACTTTTTTTCCAGATATTATCACATTCAAGGGGAGTACTATGATCGACTGTCCTGCGGTACTTCATTCTGGTGCCGATTTAATCGTGTTCCTGTCGGTCTACATTCGTGTATCGGCATTCAAACCCCCGAGTACCTCGGGAACCGAGAGAAACAATGTCCTATTTGGGCTTGGACAGGAAACTGAAGACGAATCAGTGCTCCGGGAGCGGAAGGCCGCACTTTTGACCTTGTTTGACGCTTTGAACCTCCGGCCCCGTCGAGGCGCCTGTGTTGCAAAGGCGAATCAGATTTCCAGTAGCGTGTCTGAACGTCCTTCGGAACATGTCACATCAAAAAAGCATATAAAAACGGAAATCGTTGGTGATGGAGAGGAAATAGAAGTAGAAGATGGTGAGGAGCTGTCAGACAATGAGTTAGAGCTCATCTACCGCAAGTGAGCATAGCTTCTTCATTCGGTCGGAATTGTCACTGATCCGGATCAGGGCGCAGCGGAATGACCAAGCCCTAGCCGAAATGGATCCTCCACTGGCGTTTACCCTTGCGTTGAGAGGATACCAAAAACAAGCCTTGATGTATGTTCTCTGTGCTCGACAGAACTTTATTCAACGTGTGATTAGGTGGATGCATTCCATGGAATCCGGTGAAATGTCTGCAAGGAAGGCAACATCTATGCACCCCTTATGGAGCGAGTGAGTTCCAGCCGATGCTTCGTTATCTTTGCTCATGTCGTCAGGTATGCATTTCCGAGCGAACCGCGTGATGGCGTCATCGACTTGACGGAAGACGAGAGGTCATTCTACTTCAACCCCTATTCCGGGGAGTTGAGTTTGGCGTTTCCCAAGGCTGAGCTGAAACTCAAAGGTGGAATATTGGCGTACGTCTTTCTGAACATCTGTTGATACTTGAACTTACATGGTTTGTTAGTGATGGTGAGATCTTTGGACATTTTTGCAATAAAATATTGATGTATACGACTTCCTATTATTGCGCGAGGCAGAAAGTGAGATGGGTGTGCACTTTTACATATGCCAGTGTCTTAACGAACCTCACAGTGGGGATGGGAAAAACCATCATGCTGGCAGCTTTAATTCATACAAACAAAGAACCGGAACCCGGTGACGAGGAGGATTCCTCTCGAGTCCGCCAGGTACGACTGGATAGCGCATTTCGGCCAGTTCGCGCCGATAAACGAAAACAACCAAAGTTTGGTTCGTCAGCTACCCTTATTGTTGCACCAACATCTCTCCTTTCGCAATGGTCTGAGGAACTCCAGCGCGCCAGCGCGCCAGGGACGTTGCGAGTGACAGTTTGGCATGGACAAAATAGGTTGGATCTCGAGGCTTTGCATAACGACCATGAGAATGACAAGAGTATACCTGTTGTACTTACTTCATACGGGGTACTGGCGTCTGAACATTCAAAATTCCAGAAAGCACCCAATCAATCGTCGATTTTCCAAGGTTAGTTAAATCGGTTGTTATTTCGTCCAGAAGTGCTGAGTGTATATAGTCAAATGGCTAAGGGTTATCCTGGATGAAGCTCATCATTGCAAGTCCAGGACCAGTAAAACTGCTCGCGCAGTTTATGCACTGCATGCTAGCCGAAGATGGGCCGTCACCGGTTCGTGAACTAGCTGTAGCCCATTCTTTACCCTGCTCATGCCAACTCCCAAGGAACACCAATTGTGAACAAACTTGAGGACCTTTATTCCCTTGTGTAAGAATATTTTTGAAGTTCAAATATTTCCGCGTTAGCTCATCTTTTGCAACAGGAAATTCCTGAAGTTCACACCATGGTCTTCATATTCGTTCTTCCGCTCGTTCGTTCTTTCTACTTGGCTATCGAGTTCTCGGGATTAATATGTACTTTAGGTTTATTGTCGTCCCGTTTCTTGCTCGCGATCCAAAGGCGATTGAAATTGTTCAGGTTATCCTTGAGAGCGCACTCTTGCGTAGGGAAAAGAACATGCGAGACAGCAGTGGTAACCGTATTATCGAACTCCCAGCGAAAGAAGTTTCGGTCGAGACATTACAGTTCACACCCGCTGAACGAATAATCTACGACTCCATATTTGATACCGCTAAGAGGAACTTTGACCAGCTGAGTGCAAAAGGATTGATTGGAAAAAATTACACACATATCCTTGCGATGCTCATGCGGTGCGTGCCGCGTCGATGTCGGTGCTATCATTGTCCCTTAATTTTTCGTAGCCTGCGCCGTGCCGTACTGCACCCTGACCTTGTTATGACCCAGGACGACCAGGGTGCAATGAAACCGAATCCACAAGACAGCGCCATTGATGTGGACATGTTGATGTCAGACATTGCCAAGGATTCGAACTGCGAAGGTGCCCCAAAGAATGCATTTGCAGAGAGTGTCCTTGCCAATCTAGCAGCCCCATCTGATGTCGAGTGTCCTATCTGTCTTGACGTTGCGGAAGCCCCGTTAATTATTCCGCCATGTATGCATCAATGGTATGTAACTTCACTCGATTGATGTCCCTAGATTGATGCGCTGGTTTCTCAGCTGCAGAGATTGCATCATCGCTCACCTTGCTGCCTGTTCAGAGCGGGGTGAAGAGGGCCGGTGCCCAACGTGTTTGCAAGGTCCGATTAAAGAGAATGAGCTCATACAGGTAGTTCGCCCGAGAACACAACAAGAACAGGCGGATTCGCTGTTCACCGCAGATAAAATGCAAGCAGGAGTGGTGCTCCGTCGTAATGACTTCCGTTCGTCCACAAAATTGGACGCTCTCATTCAAAATTTGCGTAAGCCCCCCTACCAGTGCACAGTGACTGCGCATTCTAATAAATCCTAGGACGGCTACAAGACCAGGATCCGTACTTTCGAGCGATTGTCTTTTCCCAGTTCACCTCCTTTCTCTCACTTATCTCCACTGCCCTTGACCGCGAATGTCTAAATTGGTATAGATTTGATGGCACGATGGACATGAAGAAGCGGAGTGCGGCCATCGCAGAGTTCAAACAAAGCGAACGTAAACCTAAGATATTACTCATAAGTTTGAAAGCAGGTGGAGTAGGACTGAACGTAAGGTGTCATATAACAACGAACCACGTCTTATCTCACAGCCTTTCAGTTGACAAGCGCCAACCATGTGTTTATGGTGAGCACTTTACGGACTATTGATAAAGCGCGGCAATTTGCTGACAGGCGTCTTGAGATGGACTGTTGGTGGAATACAGCTACTGAACACCAAGGTTTGGGGTCGCTGGCCAGCTGATGACTCATGAGCAGCTAATTGTGCCTTCTAGCTATCGATCGCGTCCACCGTTTGGGCCAGGAGAAGACCGTCTACGTTAAACATTTTATTGTGAGTCCCCTATGCCCTGAAACACCTCGTGCCGCTTCCAAAACCTTCTACAGGTAGAAGACACTATCGAAGGTCGCATTCTTGATATACAGAAACGTAAAACGGCAATCATCAAGGAGGCTTTCCGGGGCACACAAAAGTCTGGAAATGGTGACCCAGAGAGTATAAAGAACCTCAAAGTCATCTTCGGGGATACCTAACTCCGAACATCGAAAAACTTGTTTGTATTAAATTTCCTGTATGTATATTCACATCCGGAAGATAACTGGTAACTTCAAAACCCGAGCTTTGCTATTATCCTATGGAACTTTCTGTCTTGATCATTCCACAAGACTGGCATGCCCAGAGCTGATGGGGTATTCCACTCTCCCCGCACATCAAGCACGTCCATCCAGATGACATACTGCTAGGTTTTTCTGAAAGGCATGCTGCACATTGGAGCACGATGGCATCGTTGATCAGCATGCACACAGGGCATGCCCATTGCCCTTCAGTTAAGTTGGGATACTGTGGGTCCCGGTGTCCAGAAAGCACCGGATATGACCCTGATTGCCGAGCATTTGATGAAGAGACACGGACCTCACTAGCCACCTTTGGTTTCAAGGTCCCAGTGGCTGCATCCTCATCGCTCGTCAAATCGATCACTGTCCTGCTCGTTATGCTGGTTTTGTTGGCCTTGGAAGCCTCGTGTAAAGCAACCGACCCTAAACCACATGTCAGTTCGTCTCGTCTTCTGCGTTCGGCGGCCTGAAGTGCTGTAAGAAAACGTTGCGACTGAGTGAACCATACACACTCTCGCAGCAAGTTCACGGGGGCTTAAGTTATTGAGGGCGCTAACTCTGCCCCCCAGCCTTCCTCCTCCCTTATTGATGGCGCTGAGCTGTCGCCTCTTTTCTGCGGCCTCTGCGGCCTTCGCTCTTGCAAGATGCGGAGGAAGATTGTGTGATACCCCGGCGCCCAGTCTATGACCGGGGGAAAAGAAGCCTTCGCCGGCATAACCGGAACGTTGCAGGGCGTCATATTCGTCCTCAAGCTCAGCCAGAAGCTTGTAGAACTGTTCGTCATGAGGGCCGTGTACGTTGTGAGTGAGCTAAGACCATCATCAAGTACTGGAGACCGTGAGAGGAACTACAAGTGGCAACTTACCTCATGAAGCATGACTCGGACAACGTCATCTTCCTCGTAGAAAGTATCAGATGCCCATGCTGGTCGCAGTCTCAACAGTATCTTCTCTCCGCCATTTACGTCTGTGAATCGGGTCAACTATCCTGCCTACAGATAACGGTTTGCGCACTTAACCCTATAGGTCAAGTAGTGAACAAAGACTACCATATGCGAATGAATTGAAGTCGTTTTACCAACTAGGTTAGGGCTCTCAGGGAAGAACTCGGAGAGCACCGCGAGAACCCAACCGTGCTTGCGCATGATGGGTTTGACCAAAGACGCGACCTTCTGCAACATCGCAAGCGCCCGATCTGATTTGGGCATGTCACTAAGATGTGTAAAGGACTGCACGAAGATATCTGGCATATTGGAAGCGTGGATGAGTAACACGGTGTGGGTCGATTACTCCAGTGTTAGTAGCAAAGGGTGACTCAGCTGACTAAGAACCTGCCATGCAGTGCCTGTGAGGAGAAAACCTTGCCGTGCCATGGGTGCCAGTGAGCGCTGGATGTCAGGCCAGACAAGCGCACAATAGTGCCATTTTCTGGCAGTTTAAAAACTCCTTGTGGCATTATCACCTTGCCCTGCAAGGTCACTGCAACTGGAAAAGCGTGTCCTTTTTTTTCGTCACCCGCGAATATGGTGGTTTGAATGCGCGCCAAAGGTCTGCGTGAAATTAACTCAGCCGTGGCAACAAGGGTATAATGCGGGATACTGCCATAACCTACAATATTGAGACACTTTGTCTACGTAGTGATACTGGAAAATCTCATAACGTTTGGTAGTCTATAAATCCTGCATATGCCTTTGTTGTTCCGCTATAATCCTACAATGTTGAGAGTCAACGCTGTAGCAGTACTATAAATGTTCATTACGTGTGGTTGTCTGGGCATGGTGCCTGCCGTCCATGACGGCGCTATTTTCTGGTGTAATATGGATTGCGGCAATATGGTTCACGGCTTTGGGCTTGCGCCTCTGTCCAAACAATTCCCACGCCAGAGCTCAGCTCCTAGACTCGAAAAAGTTCATCGTGTTCCGAGGCATTATCGAATGACCGGATGACGGGTCCGATTTGCAATGGTTTTTGGAGCTAACTTGTTGATTCGGATAGTACACTGCGGAATGATGTGGAGATACCTTGAACAACACACACCATAAAGTGATGCCTTTCTGATCTTGGAGAGTCAGGTGCTGGATGGGAGACAGGGCCATCGCGGTGGCTTTGGTCTTCTCTGTTCCTATCTGAGTGGCTTTCTCCGAGGAGATCTATCGATGTTTGCGGTGGGGAACGACGGGTTAGCATAGAACGATCCCTTAAACAATCCAATTCCGATCCCTGCGAGGGCCAGCCAATGCACTGTAGAGAGAAACATAACAATAAAACAAGTGTGGACCCGTCAGCCGGTTT
>Ga0307511_10008795_pt1 | contig 10084 bp, 3 predicted proteins | sample 13_EM_MG_FD_200266 | JGI IMG/M metagenome (GOLD analysis project Ga0307511, IMG submission 200266) | Populus trichocarpa ectomycorrhiza microbial communities from riparian zone in the Pacific Northwest, United States - 13_EM | ecosystem: Host-associated > Plants > Roots > Unclassified | place... | reverse complement strand
GATTTTTTTCAATTTCATTCTCATTCAACTTTTTAATTTGTAAGATTTGTTCCTCATTATTTTAATAAACTTGAAAAAAAATAAAACATTAATAAGTTATTTTTCAGTGTATTTTCCATAACATAACCAAACATTGGAAAGTGTTTTCCAACTTATTTTCCATGACATTACCAAACATCGGAAAAGAATTCACTTTCCAAGAAAACCACTTTCCAAAAAGAAATTACTTTCCAGCAAACAAATAGGGCCTAAGTGTCCTTCATTGTCTGTTTGTCTTCCACTTTAATGATTTTTTTACCCTATTCTTTGTTTGTTTACAAAAATACCCCTAAGTTGTTTCTTGTGGTAAAATAAAAAAAAAGAAAAATCCAACAGAAAAGGAAGAACTTCAAGCAGGCGCTAGCCTTAGCGCCTCGCACAACCCACTCACAAGGTGCTCGCCTAGGCGACGCCTCATTGAAATCCAACGCCTGAGGCTAATAAAAGTGTTGGGGCCTCACCTCGCCTCGTCTGGAGCGCCTCAGCGCCTCTTGACAACACTGGTTTCAACTGCTAAGTATCTGTATTGCTGATACTCTACTTGATGTCTCAACCTGTACACTTATACCTGCAGAGGTTATAACATCAGCAGAATTCCACCCCAGCCATTGCAATATGTTAGCATACAGCAGTTCAAAAGGCTCAATCCGACTCATTGATATGCGACAATCAGCTTTGTGTGACTCTCATGCCAAATTGTAAGTGTTTTTACTGGCTTTTGTGGAAGTCTTGTTTCAATACTATAAACAGCCCTCCAGTAACATCATCTACTTACACAGGTTTGAGGAACCAGAGGCACCAGGCTCCAGATCATTTTTTACAGAAATAATTGCCTCAATCTCTGATATTAAATTTGCAAGGGATGGAAGACATATACTTAGTCGTGATTACATGACTCTTAAGGTTTGGGTTGATATAATTGCAAAGGTTTTGGTTCATATTTTTTTCATTGAATTTGTTGTATGTCTTTTGGATTCAAATAGTCATAGGAGTCAAGGGTTATTGAATAAAACTGGCCTCTTAAGCATGCTCTGTTATGCGTTTTATGCATAGAAGAAATATCCATCTCTGCAATCCATAGGATGTCCAAACAGTATAATTCCAACTATGCAATATTCATCAAGCTAAATGTCTAGAGATAGAAATTGTTTGTTTCCTGCAAATTTGTTTCTTCTATTAACTGTTGCTGTAAGCTAGACAGAGGAGGTTATGTCTGTAACAAGGTTCTAAGACATTTGACATTAAGTACATAATAGGATATTCTGTACATAAAATTGTGAGGATGGCACTTCTCACATTATAATCTGAAAAACAATAAAGGAAAAAAAAATGTTGGGAGACTGCATGTTGGAGCATTCTAAAACTGTTTTTTCTTTTTGCTTACTTGATCATGTTTTTCAGTGTATGCTATGGTGGCAAAGATAGTTGATTCAGGGAAAATGGGTACTACTGTATGAAATTTTATGATAAATTAAGCATTTTTGCAAGCTGGTCAACACTGAAACCTTGTTTACCTTGAAGCCATTTTGATCAAAGAACAATGTTAGGCATACATTATACTAGCTGATAAAGATGCAGATTTCTGGATGATGGAAAGAGTTTGGATTGATGATGCATGCCGTGTTATTTTGTAATGTTAGAGATTTTTATTCTACTTGGACTTGTTAATTTCACATGTTTGGAGGGCATGAGTACATTATAGGGACTTTCTTATTTGTTCTCCTTTTTTTTTCAATTCATCTGTTCCGAGAAATTGTTTTTCCCTAACTTTAAAATGTTTGGTTTAGTATATTTGTCTATTGGAATATGGGAATGAGTAAAAAAAGGGAAAAACTCATCTTTCTAGACTTGCTAAAATTAGAAACCAAGTTTTCCAAGAAAAAAACATTTATCTGGTAAAAACAATCTGTATAGTTTTCTATTTTCTTGAAAGATTTTTAAAAAAACTGAAAAATATCTCAAAAATATCAAACGTATGTCATTTTTTTTCTATTACTTCTGGTTTGGCTTTGTGCGAATGTTTAAAAAAACTACAACCTAGTTTTTAGAGTGGTTGATTTTATTTTCATGATACCTAAAGAAGTTATTCATGCATGTCCTCTTGATGTTAAGTTTGAATTTTTTTTTTATTCTCAGTTGTCTATTTTCTTTATTGTAGCTGTGGGATATCAATATGGATTCAGGTCCAGTTGCAACCTTCCAGGTTCATGAATATTTAAGACCAAAGGTGAGATTCCTTTCTTTAGACAGCTTAACCTGAAAATTTTCTTTGTTAAGCCGTGTCCATTCTAATTATTATATTTTTTGAATTTACCCAGTTGTGTGATTTATATGAAAACGATTCCATCTTTGATAAATTCGAGTGTTGTTCGAGTGGTGATGGATTGCGAGTTGCAACAGGCTCCTACAGGTCTGGTTCTTACATGTCCATACATCTGGTGACTGTATTATTGTTATTGACATCATCTCTCCATGTGCCATAATATGTTATTTCTTTTCATGTCCAAAGCAATCTGTTCCGAGTGTTTGGTTGTGCCCCGGGAAGTACTGAGGCATCAACTTTAGAAGCCAGCAAAAATCCAATGAGGTAGTTTCTGATTGATAGAACAGTGAGATTGAAACCAATGATAGTTAATATGGGATATCTTATAAATCTTGAATTACAATATTAGGAGACAAGTCCAGACCCCTTCAAGGCCTTCAAGATCCCTAAGCAGCATAACACGTGTTGTAAGACGGGGTCAGTACCTTCACTTTTCCTCTTCTTCCTTCCTACCTTGCACCCCTCTTCCATGTTCTTTTGTTATCCTAACAACTTGTTTTTATTATATTAATCTGGAGATCACTCACTAACAGGAGCAGAAGGCCCAGGAGTTGATGCAAATGGAAATTCTTTTGATTTCACCACGAAGTTGCTTCACCTAGCATGGCATCCAACTGAAAATTCCATTGCCTGCGCTGCCGCAAACAGCTTATACATGTACTATGCGTAAAGAGATCCACGGAAGAAATGTAATGCTGTTGGAGAAGATTTCTTTTCCTTTCCCACCGAGTTAGGTGGAGGCTACAACAATATTTGCATTTCAAATGCCTTCAACCTGCAGCACTTGCTATGTTATATCGTTGACCTGAAACGGCTATTGAAGAATCCACGAGGAAGCAACATGTTCTCTATGGGGCCAGCCAGATCTCATCCCCCCCCTAAAAAGAAAATTCCATTCCTTTTTCCACCCTTTACAGCGTATCTTCTAAAATAGAAGATGCCATTATGTCCAAGTTGTGTTGGGTTGAAGTCATAAGAAAATGCGATTGTAGCTCTTCTACAGCAAAACGTAAAGGATTTTCAGTATTTGCCACTAGGTTCAAGGTGAATGTAGTTTTACGTAGATCTTGGTGGGAAGGAGCTGTTGAAACTTTCAATGCAATTTTTCAATTGATTCTTTATAATGCTTGAAACTTGAATGTTTTATTCCTTTTGGGTTACTGATTCTTTTGTCTCTAGGATCATCAAGCAAGCTTTACTGACACCAAATGCCATTTGCCCATTCCATACAATTTAGGTGGGAGGATGATCAGTCTCTGCCAGTAGTATCTTCCTTTTGTCCTTATTTAAATGAAATGAGCAAATAAATCTTCACCAGTGTATGACTAGTTATTTTTGGATCTTTTTAATCTGAGATTCTTGAGACTTTATCTTCTAGAATAGTTTTAATTTAGTTAAATCGAAATTATAATTGGTTGTCATATTGCAATTCAAAGCAATTTAGTTTGAGTATGTTGGATTAACCAAATTCTGGAAATATAGGATAAAATCTGAACATAACTTTTTCAAAACAGACTTATTTGCCGAATTGTAGAAACACTAGGGCGGTATTTCCAAATGGAACTAAATTGATGGTTGCAAAAGGAGCTGAAGAAGTCGAATGAAGAATACTACTAGTCATGGTTCTCAATATTCAACCCTTTCGAGAATTTAAACTTTGATAGCACGTGGCAACTGAAATTTGAATTTGACCTGATTCTATCAGATTATTGAAGAAGATTCAAGATTGAACTGTGTGTTTGTTTTATAGCCTTTTGTGGTTGAGTTTGAGGTTAGGTACAATCCATTTATGCACAAAACTCAACCATAAAAACTATTTTTTATTGCTTTTCTTAGCTTTTTTGATGGGTCCCACACACAAAACTCCACCTCCACCTCAAAAACAAACACCCTGTTCAGCCCCCCCTCACATTTATGATATTTTCATAGTCATTCTCGTTGAATTAATCATTGAATAATAGATAGAAGATTTGGGTTGTGTACAATCTATTATTATTATTATTATTATTATTATTGTTGTTGTTGTTGTTGTTAATATTGTATAACGTGTGAAGCGCGTTGTGGTGAACATCCTCTTGAATCATGATCTTTGTGGTGATGAGTGGAAATAATAAGAAATTCTTATTTTTTATCAATAAAAAAAGAAAGTTACCACCTAATATTTTGGTAACTATGAACCTTAACTGGTCTTAGAGTCTGGATAAGGAGATTGATTATGTATAGGGATTACGTATCATACCTAATACACATTATCTAAGGTAAACGACATTGTTTATCTGTCTGATATAAACTAAAATATTGTTGTGTTTTCTGACTGTTGGTTTGTCTAATGGTTAAAACCAGTCCACCCTAGTAGAGTGGACCATAGCTTTAGGGTCAAGCTTAGCCAGTCTAGAGTCAAAATAGATTTTTTTCATTTTTTCCTTTCAATATCAGGAATAAGTTTTACGTATAAGTTCTTAATCCTTGATATTTAAAAAAAAAAACAAAATAACTTTTTTTTTAGTATTTTTAAAATCTAGACCAAGTTCTTATAAATTTCATAAACTGATTATTAAATTAAAAAATTCATGCAAAGATATCAACAAAACTATTTTTCTTGTATTTTTTTTATTTAAGGATGCTAAATCATACTTCGTATTTTCTTTTTATTTATGCAAATATGATTTTTCTTTTTATTTGTGAGAAACTTGACCATATGCAATTTGAAATAAATTTATATATTTTGAAAGAAAGATTTTTGTTGTTTTTGTGGAAAGAAACCAATTTATTTAATACCAAAAAATATCTCGTGTATAGGTCACAATTTCAAATATTAAATATAAGGGGGGAAAATGTGGGGAATTCAAAATTAATTGCAAAATGATCTTCCAAAAAATTTGAAAATTTATTGAAATTGGATTAAGACCATGTTTAGCATAACATATATAACATGTTTTTATCTAGCTATTTTAAACATGATATCAATTCAAAATGAATTTTTGTTCATTAACTCGAACTTGATCAACACCAAAAATCCACACGAATCTTATTCATTTCACGAACTTTGTTCAAATTTCTTGTCAATTCTAATAAATCAACACAAATTCAAATAATGTCAAAAAAGCAATCACAACCTAAAAAAATAAACTTATAATTCAACATAAATATTTAAGTCATTTCAAAGTCAAAACACACATCAAACCAAATTAACATTGTCCAAATAGTCCAAGAATTATACATAATAATAAGTATTTTGTCGACTAAAGTGCACGATATTTTATTAATTTATCAAAAAAATAATTTGAGGTTATGAATCGACCTTCCAAGGTGTTTAGAGTGTCCAAGAACTACTGGATTAAAGGTTGGAGAACCACTGGAACAATGATGGTGCGTGTATCCACATGTCACTACCATTGGCAGTGCGTGAGTTCACGCGCCTTTGTCATCGGAAGAAAACCAACCATGGGATTTGAAGTGCCTTTTCTTTTATTGGGTTTCCTGAATATTATACACGTAGTAGAAACTATGAAACAAAATTATTCGGGAGTTTCTAAGATGTTTAGGGATTTATTACTTGAAGATCTGATTTTTTTCAGCTTTGAATAATTCTTTAAAGGCTGAGTTGTCACAATCCACAAGATATTCAATTGTCCGGTCTCCAACGGTAATCCACATGAACCACTCATGAGAAATCTCCTAAATCCCTATTTAGGAGAGATGAATTGTTATGCTTCGAGTGCTAACTCTAATTTTGTGTATACATAGTTTTCTGTTTAACATACAACAACTCATAAAAATAAGAGGCATAACTTATTATTTATAGGGTAATTTGAAAAACCATATAAATTAGCAAAATATCAATTTACCCCCTTTATAATATACACATATTAATTCAGGATAATTTTAGAAATTAACTCAATCAAGTCCTTATTTGATTTTTCTAGTTCTAGAAATATAATTCATGTATTAATTATATTCTAGTCCTTAATTTCTAAAATATATTTTAATCAAGACATACTTAATCAAATCATCCCATTTTAATTTCTAACTAATGGTTCTTAATGTATGTGACCTATTAAGTTTCTAATATGTTGGTCTAAATATAAATTATAATTATAATTAAATAGAATTAAATAAATTAAACAATTTAATTTATTATCAATTAAATAATTGATTAATTTATATTTGAAGATTAAGTGCATTGTCTAGCAACATATCATGACCCCCAAAATATTAAAAAAGTCATTAGTGGTTTGACTTAACCTTTTAGTGATCAGTTTCTTAGTGTAATTAATATCCTTTCATAAAAAATGTTCCGATTTAACATTAAAACATAGAGTATATCTGCCATGTTAAATCATATTTGTTCTCTATATAATACTCATTGATCGTTTGAATAAGATTTGAAACTCTTTTCAAATCTCATTCCACATTGATCAAGGATTTCTCAGTCAATATTATTTGAGAACAGATGAAATATTTTTCCTAATTCACCTAGGGTAATGAATCTTCTCCTGATTACTCAAGTACCTTCATATAGTTCATGCTATATCCAATGTCTACCCTTTTGTTACTTCAATTAAGATAACATGTAACAAGATCAAAATATAATATTCTCTATATAAGATGACTTAGTGATCTTAAGTCTAAGGATCACTTACATAATCATCACATGAGCCTTTCCAAAAACATAGGTGATTTCTTTATATGGAATTCTCATGCGGGTCAGTTCAATGTATGTGTATTATAACATGCACCTATATATTAGTTCTACGTATCCCTTATACCTTAGCTTATGAGAATAATTATTTCTTTTTATAAAGAAAAAAACATAGCATGTATCAGTCTTTATGACTTTAATGAATGTCTAGTATTTAAAAGAGCATCGACTAAGAACATTTTAAGAACAATGCTTTAATGTAATAGAAATCTCATAATTATAACAACTTTATACTTTTCTTTACAAAACTTTTTTTTATCTCATGGACTTTATTTTTACTCTAGATTCATTAATCTAATATTATATGAATATTAAGATAAATTAAGCTTTATTAATAATAAATATGTATTTACATGAATATAATAATACCACGTGTAACCAACCAATTGGCTACATAGCATATTAAATCAACACCTTTCTCTTTCTATCTACACCGACCATGTAACAAAAGGCAAACTAAAACCAAAGAAACAAATCATAAAAAGTTTCAGGTCCTTTTCTTTTCTTTCTTAGATCTGTTAAGACCAAGACTATGATGCAATTAGAGTGTATGCCATCGTAGGAGGAGGTCAAAGAGATGACGTCGATTTCTCGGTTGTTATTGTGGATGGAATGGAGAAGATAAAGAACTGCTGGTTGCTAGAGAGATAGAGCAGTGGGTAGCTTGGATAAAAGATGAGAAGCCATTCGCGGTGGTGCTCATGATGGCGTACTGCTAAAGCTGGCGTTGTTAGATATGCTATTAACAAGAGTTAATATGATGTTAAGGAGCTAGTGGTTGAAGCTAGTGGAGGAGGTTGTTTTGGATGAGAGAAATAGAGAGAGAGTTGTTGTTGTGAGGGAGAACTCACTGTTACTGCTGGTGTTGAGGGTTTGAGAGATGGTGTTGCCTACTATTGTTGAGGCTGGTCGTGAAATGAGGGAAAATAAGTTTTTGGTGTGTGGTAGCCAATGGCTTAGAGAGCAATGTTGGATTTTTTTTTTGGCTAACAGCTGATTGGTAAAAAAAATGTCTAGGTTTTTCTTGTCTTTTTAGGGGGAAGAGTTGGAAGGTGCTGGATTTGAGGAAGAAGATGGAAAGAAGAGGTTAGTTTGTTGTTGGTTTTGGGTCTCAGATAGGAAGGGTAAAGAGTTGTTGGGTTTTTTTTTGTTTTTCTTTATATTTGGATTGAGAGAGGACCAATGACCGTGGAGATTTTGTGATACGATCCAAGGAAGGTCATATTTAGATTTTGTCGTAAAATTTTCTACTATTCAATTTTATGCTATTGAGCATAACTTCAAATTCAACCGTTGGATCGAGCTAAAACTTTACCAGAAGATTCCAAAGGTATTTTTCTATATTGGGGTAAACGTTTAGGTGAATTAGAGTTCGGGAAGGACTTGCGATATAGATCAGATTAGGCTGTACGAATTTTGTTATTTACTTCCTTTTGACTTGTGGGCTTTCTATTTGGCAAGTATCCTTTTCCTACAAGGATGTGGTAGCTTGTTTTGGGAATTTTCTAGGTTTACAAGGGTCTTTAATAGGTTCAACATAGTTTCTAAGTGGCAAGGATTCATTAATGTTTCATAATTCTTTTCTTATAAGGATTCCGTATTCATCTTAGTTACACAAGAAAAGAATGGCTGGCGGTATTTAATGACACATTGGTTTCTAGGATCATTAGGTAGATAAAGACTAGGACTTATGGGCTTTATCTTTATTTTTGTTAGCTACAACCCAAGGCTTGTTTGGGCTTAATTAATACTTTGTTTTTAGCTAGGATCCAAGGCTTGTTTAGATCAGGTTATGGGCTTTTTTGTTTAGGGTTTTTGGGTTAGTTCAGCCCATAAAGCTAGATCCATTAGGGTTAATGTTTTTAGAACTATTTAAACATATGTAACTTAAATTTCAGCAGCAATTGATGAAAATTACTTCTGAATTTTTTAGTTTTAATGTGTGAGAGTGATTTTTGCATTCTTCAGTTCTTGAACGAATTGAATCTGACTTATCGAAGATTAACTGACTTTGTGGCATCATTCTACTTCATTCCAATATTGTTGTTGCCTTGGAGCAGGTTTTCATTGTATCACACTCCTATCAGACCTATTTCGGTTTTCTAGGATCAGATCTTAATCTTAATTGTGGGTTGCGTGACCACGTGATCACGAGGTTCGTATCATTTTGGGTTCTGGTAGAGTAGGTCGTGGTGTGGAGATCATGAGCTATGTTTTGGTGTTGGTCTTCAGATGGATTATTGAGGCTGATCTGTTGTTGGTTTGAGAGTTGAGGTTGATTTAGAAAGGGTTAGCTGCTGAAGGGTGTGACTAGTCTTTTTTTGAAAAAATCTGGTGGTCGTGAGTTGTTGGTAAATAGAGAGGTTGCTTATCAACATGGATGAAAAGGCATAGGGAGAGAGATGGCATTGATGGTGGTTAGTGATGGGTCAGTTGGTTATGGGAGATTGTTGATTGGTGCTACGAAAGAAGATAAAAGCAGCTGAGTTTGGTTCTTTTATTGGTTTCAGAGGGATGATGGCAACAGAGAAGGTGATGAAAGCTAGTGAGGATGATCTTTGGTTTTTAATTGCTATGAGAGAGGGCTGGTGGAGAAGAAAATGAGGGGTTCTTTTTTTGTATTTTTGTTTATGAATGGATGCTAGTTGGAGAGTGTGAGCTGATGAGTGGGAGACATAAATGTGTGGGCCATGTTTTTTGAGGCTGGGTGATTTTTGCTATAATTAATTCTCTTCCAAAATCCCCCCTCTTTGTGTGTGTGTGTGAGATTCCCTTACTATTTATAGGAAAACTAATTTGTCTATTTCCTCCTAATTGCTTGGTCACCAAGCAAACCAAAATCATTTTGGTCCCTCGTTTTTTTTTTTTGCACTTTTAGCCCCCTGTCCAAATATTTTTTTTTTCTTAAAACAGGCATCATCAATGTTGATTTGATGATAAAAGTAAATCAATGATTTTGAAATGGATGTGTTAAATGCTAAAAACACGCGTTGAAAATAAATTTTATAATTTTTAATTCT
>Ga0307511_10008793_pt1 | contig 10086 bp, 8 predicted proteins | sample 13_EM_MG_FD_200266 | JGI IMG/M metagenome (GOLD analysis project Ga0307511, IMG submission 200266) | Populus trichocarpa ectomycorrhiza microbial communities from riparian zone in the Pacific Northwest, United States - 13_EM | ecosystem: Host-associated > Plants > Roots > Unclassified | place... | reverse complement strand
CAAGAATGCCATAAATTCACAAGCCAGTTCCAAACTGAAGCTTTTGGAGTTAAACTAATCATGTGGATGAGAACCCTTTTTTTATTTTGCCCCAATTACAAGTGCCTGCAATTCCATGTATGCTGACAAAGTTGAATATCACCAGACCTTCCACCCTTGTTAAAATAACAAAAAATGGGTATGTCACCATGCATCCCTCAAGAGCCGAGATTTGCAGGATATGGTCTGGCAGAGGGGTAAGCCTACCTGGATACAGTTTGAGCTGCTACCATGAAGACTTGTAGTTGGCTATATTGTTTGAAATTCAGGTGGGTTTTAGGTACCAGTCAAACATGAACGGTATAATAATCATAACCCAAATCTGACTTGTAGTTGGCTATTTTGTTCGAATTTCGAAAGCGTTGAAAATTGAAACATCCATCTATCGCCTTACGTGGTGTAAGTTATCCAAAAGAGTTGAATTTGGAAATCCCACTCTGAATATGATCTGTTATCATGGAGATAATCCAAGTAATTGTTGAAAATGCGGGCAGGTGCGGTAATATAAGATCATTCTTGGAGTTTCACTTAACTTTGTTTGAGATAATTCTTTGATATAATAGCAAAACCTTAATGATTCTTTGACATGATTTCTGCTTTAATGTCCGCAACTGTAAAAACAATGGGCAAGAAACTTGATGATAACAACAACATTTTACGGTGCCTTCCATCTAATCTAACCCTAAATCATAACTTTGGAGTTGAAGATTCACCTAACGAGGAGTCATGAGTATCACAATCAGCCATCTTACAATCATTTTCTTTCCCTTGTACAAAAATTTCAAACAAAGAACTGTGTCAACAATAACATTACTCCATGTGACTTCTAGTTTTCTGATATCATACATCAAGATATATACTGGTCAGTGGCCTGCTTTATACAACAAAAGTTCGGTAACTTCTCAAAAGTTAGGTAACAAAAATACTTTGAACGGAAACTACGTAGACTTACGAGACAGGACAAGATCATTAATCCATTAAGCTAAGGACATGCAAGTATTTAGTTGATGACACGGTTCTTAACTTTTCGTACTTGTCAAAAGAGGGCAAAGCAGAACCCTTGCTTGGTTCTTTTCATCAATTGAGGTCCTATGGGTGATGCAGCAGAAGAGTTGCCATTACTTGGAAGCTTTTCTTCTGCTTCAGCTGATGATGAACAAGAAGAGTCTCTAAAAAGAACTGGTATTTGTTCTTCTTCTGTTACCTTTCTATGTGTAGTTTTCATATGCTTTCTTCTACTTAGACAACATTGTTGAGAAAGATAGAAATGGTCATTCATCTTCTTCTGCTTCAGGGTTTAGCTTTTTTGCATGTTTTTCTCTTCTTTTGTTAATGATTTTCCCAAGAATCTGAAAAAATGGTTTCCATGATGTCTTGCGTGGTAGGTTTGATTGGTGTTTGCGATGGGGCACATGAAATTTTTTGTTTTTGCGTAATAGACAGACAAAAACACAAAAGAAAAGGAAAAAAAAGAGAAAACGCCGTTGCCGGGGATCGAACCCGGGTCACCCGCGTGACAGGCGGGAATACTCACCACTATACTACAACGACCTTGGTGACATGATGTTTTGTTATGAATATAATATATCACAGCTATATAATATGAAAAAATGAGATTCCTTGTGGAAATTTTTTGCAAAGTATTTTTTAATCCCTATCTAGAACCACCTCCCTTCCTCACTGGGCTAATTTTTTTTTTAAATACTTGAAGGAACCATATGGACTGCAACAGCACATGTTATAACAGGAGTGATTGGGGCAGGAGTACTGTCACTTGCATGGAGCATTGCTCAACTAGGGTGGATTGCAGGTCCTCTATGCATGATAGTTTTTGCAGTCATCACCCTTGTTTCAACAAACCTTCTATGTGACTGCTATAGATTTCCTGATCCTGAACATGGCCCCACCAGAAACAGGTCCTACATGGAAGCTGTGAAGTTGTATTTGGGTGAGTGTATATACACATAGATTTGTTCCATTCACAAGCTTAAAATTGTTGGTTCTCGTTATAAATGATTTGATTTTATTAGCAAACTCACAAGGGTGGCTCATTAGTTGATAGGTGGGACTTGTGATACTATGGTTCAAGTCCCACTTCCTTCATTCTCATCATTGTAAGCCACAAGCAGAGATCATGGATCCCATCTCGATAGCTGTGCCGAGTTGGCTATGCATCTATCTAAAGCTTATCTGCACTTGAAGATGGAATATATTAGTTTGCTTATATGAAAGTATTCACTGTCTTCGTCTCCGTCCTTCAATCAAACACGTTTTTGTCCTCTGTTCCATTTATAGTTTGTCGTGTTATGTTGGCTATAGTACAGAGAAGGTATCCCTTCTTCCAACTTTTGTTACGTATTACACTAAATCACTCAATCTTTGACTAAGACATTGAATTAGTCTTATATAGTTATAGTCTTATTGATTGCTTAAACAATCAGTGGCCTCTAGTGTACTCAAACTCTTTACTGTTTTTTATTTTCTGATGAAGTAGTAAGTTCAGAATTCTGACATCTAGACAACCTCAAATTCAGGAGAGAGAAGCCAAATAGTGTGTGGAATATTTGCAGAGGAAAGCTTATATGGGTGTGGAATTGCCTATACCATTACTTCTGCTAGTAGCATAAGGTATGAGACTTCAACCCTTCTCTGCTTTCTTCCTAATTTTCTATTTGATGGACTTGTTTGAGAAACTTGATAAACATGCATGAAGCCAAATTCTGAGTTTGGTATAAGCTTGATTGATGATGAACTTTTGAGCTACAAACAAGAATCTGGCTTAGTCCTTTCCTTCCAACTCTTTCTAGTTGTCAGCATGTGAGCAAGTGTATTCTCCCATAAAATCTTTTGTCATTTATGTTGACATTATTAGGGCAGTGAATCTAAGTATGGTAGGAAAATGGGAACTCCTCTAATAGGAGAAATAACCAACATTTTCCTGGTTAGAAAATTTAACTGCTTGTATGATATTGTTGTAGGCGTGAAAATTACAGGAAAAAAAACGACCTTTTGGAATACTGCTTCCCAGCAAGTGTTAATTATGATATTCTTCCCAGTTTTTAGTTGAACTCTTGATTCATGATTGCATGGTAATTACAGAAGTACAGAAGGAGGTAGAAAAATCAAAATGAAAGATTCTTGGAAAGGTGGTTGTGATGGAACAAGCACCAAACTAAACAGGTGTTGCTAAACTTTTTTATGATGAAAGAGGAAATGGCTTTTACTGGATAATGGCTTTTAGCTGTTAACTTCGTGCATTTAACAACTCGGTAGGATCTGTGGGATATTAGAAACCAGTCCTTGTTGATTGACTCATTCAAATTAAATCATCTCATTAATGTTATAATCACACATGACCTTGGATAGAAAGTTGCTACTCTTTCTTGGTATTATTACGTTGATAAGTTGGTATCTGTATGGAATTTCCTGCTTAGTATAGTTTCACTCTTCCTCCACAAAGAATCCAGCAAAGAATTGTTGTAGAAATGCTAGCTGCGAAGGGAAAGAAAAACCTAATTAGGTTCCGAGGGGATGGAGGTGAACAAATATTCCAAACTTTTTTCTTGAAAGGCATATTGTGTATCTGCATTATCGTGTTCAGTTCTGAAATAGTTAAGAGTACTTCGGCCCTTTATTTTGGCTATCCAGGTTGTAGAAAACTTCTAGCGAACATAATTTCCTGCCGTGAATTGAATAATCATGGCAGTCCAACATCCTCTTGAACCGGCAAATGGTTGCTGTGATGATGACGGGCATTCATTAAGAACTGGTAAAATAATTTCCAAGGACCAGTTTCTGTATTTAAAGTTTACCGCATTTTTTCAATTCAATCTTGAATTTGGTGCCTCTGGGAAACTCAACCAGGAACCTTATGGAGTTGCGTTGCACATATTATTACCGCTGTTATCAGCTCTGGAGTCCTGTCCTTGGCTTGGAGTACAGCACAGCTAGGTTGGATAGCAGGGCCAGTGTCCTTTCTTTGCTTTGCGATTGTCACCTACGTTTCTGCATTCCTCCTTTCCAATTGCTATAGGTCCCCTGACCCAGTAACCGGAACACGAAACTACTCTTACATGCATGCTGTTAGAGTATATCTTGGTAGTTAAACACATTCCCTTTACCTTTGAGCTTGTCTCGTAAATCCCTGTGTACCTTTCAGTTAGGATATTCCTTATTTGCTTCCTAATTTGATGTAGTGATAGTTCAGGTAAAACACAGACATGGGTTTGTGGTTTGCTTCAATATCTGAGCTTGTATGGGACTGGTGTTGCTTGTGTTATTACTACTTCAACTAGCATGAGGTACTTCCTCGCTGAATTCTGTGATTTACACCCTTTTTTACCCCTTGCGTTTGAGACTGTTCTGGATTAATTCCCTTGCAATATTAAGTTTTTTTTGTCTACATCACCTGTATTTTGTTGGTTGTTTTCCTATCTTTTCTTCCTTGTGGATTGCTAGCTCATTTCATGTTTACGACAGGGGTATTTGTATAATATGTGTTTTTTTTTTTTTTAATGTAGAGCAATTCAAAGATCAAATTGTTACCATAGAGAAGGGCATAAAGCTTCATGTGAATATGGTGATACCATCTACATGTTGCTATTCGGAGCTGTTCAGATAGTAATGTCACAGATACCAGATTTTCATAACATGGGGTGGCTCTCTGTAATTGCAGCAATCATGTCCTTTACCTACTCTTTTATCGGATTTGGACTTGGTGTTGCAAAAGTAATAGGTATTGCTGCTAATCTGTCCAGTTCTTTCTTCCTGTTGATAGGCACCATGCTCTGCTATAAAGACCATCTTTTCAGTCACTTACAGCAAGCAGCTCTAGAAGCTCAATTCTCCATTGTGTTTCTGAGGCTGTGTATTGAAAAGAATAGAAACCTTACTTCGAGGATTTGTAAATTTCTGGCTGGAGAGATTAGTGACTCTCCACAGAGCCTTGAATCACCTTTCTTCTGGCAACCAGAGTTAGTATGTAAGATAAGCATGGATAGTCCATTGGGAGAAGCAGCTACATTATCTCTAAAACTTTACTTATGTAATTGCAGAAAATGGGAGGATTAAGGGGAGCATTACTGGAGTCTCAGCTGCCACTACTGTCAATAAGTTATGGCTAGCCTTCGAAGCACTAGGGGACATTGCTTTTGCCTATCCATACTCGATCATTCTGCTTGAGATACAGGTTTCGCTTCTACTTTTCTGAATTCAATTTCGTTGCAGAATCTAGTAACAAATTCTTGGGGACTGAAGTGAATTAACAAAATCTTTTGCTTGAAGGATACTTTGAAGTCACCTCCACCAGAGAACAAGACCATGAAGAAGGCCTCGATGATTTCAATATTTATCACAACTTTCTTTTACCTATGTTGTGGATGCTTTGGATATGCAGCCTTCGGCAATGATACACCTGGAAATCTCTTGACAGGGTTTGGGTTCTTCGAGCCCTATTGGCTCATCGATTTGGCAAATGCTTGCGTTGTTCTTCATTTGGTAGGAGGATATCAGGTACTAATTTTCTTTCCTTCTCAAAACAACAGTAAAATAACATTTGCAACTTTTTTGGGGATCTCATTTTTCTGTTACAAAAAAATTAACTATTATTTTTTTGTATAAAATCTATCAGTTTGCTCATGGTTTATGTATTTTTATGTTCTGTTTGCAGATATATAGTCAGCCTGTGTTTGCATTTATTGAAAGCTGGTTCAGTAGGAAATTTCCAAGTAGTGGTTTTGTGAATAACTTTCACACCTTCAAACTTCCATTATTTCCTCCTCTTCATTTCAATCTTTTCCGGCTATGTTTCCGAACTGCATATGTTGCGTCAACCACTGCCATTGCAATGGTCTTCCCATACTTCAACCAAGTTTTGGGAGTGCTAGGAGCCCTGAACTTTTGGCCTCTGGCTATATATTTTCCCGTGGAAATGTACTTCGTGCAGAAGAAAATAGGTGCTTGGACAAGAAAATGGATTGTTCTTAGAACATTTAGCTTTTTTTGCTTGCTTGTAACAATAGTGGGCTTAATTGGGTCAATTGAGGGAATTATAAGTGCTAAACTTGGCTGAGAGACTCTCTTACTGAGTTATTTCTGCCAGTTGACTACAGCAATCATATATTATGTTGGAAGACGAGATTATTATGCCTCATGTTTTCCTTTCCTGTCCTAATATAAGGATACAGATTCCTTCCTTGCTAGAAGGCAACTAAAATTTCTACCATCAATAGTCATCAAAGAAAATTAATAATGAGAAGAAGCATGCAGTTTCCTGGAAAGTTGGTGAGCACTGCAAACTAGTGAATTCCTCCAATTAAACTCATGATACCATGTTATTGACACAGTAGAAGATTTGAGCCATAAAACCTCATCATGGATTACCTTTAACTGGAAAGAAAACCTGAACCATCATATCCAAGCCTCTGAAAGGAAATATTGAATCTGTAACATTTGATAATGCATAAAAATACCAGACAATCTTTCTGATATTGTGAAAGAATATTTTGCACGGTATACTATATAGCCAACACTCCAAAGAAGCTATTAAATGCCTTGTTTTATTTAAATGGGCATCTACTCACTCTGACATTCTATTCTTCGAAGAAGAAGCTTCAAGGGATGGGATGCTTTGTTCATACCTAAAGAAATTACCAGGATCCACCGTGGTCTTAACTTGCACCAACCTGTCAAAATTGCCTTTGAAATACTTGGTACCCCAACCACTAGCTTGCTCATAACTAGCATTGCCAATTTCATTGATACCCAGATCAATATCTCTATAATTTAGATATGAACATCTAGGTGATTTTGACACAAAAGGAGTCATGTAATCGTAAAGCTTTCTGATAAGATCCAAATTGTGATCCACAGCTTCAGCACCTTCTTCTTTCCAACTTGCTGCATACTGGATTTTGTAAATGTTCCCTGCTCTATGTGGAAATGGAGTGTCAAGTTCTGAAATTTCACTCATTTTTCCTCCATAAGGATTGAATGTCAATACCGGCTTTCGCAATTGGATCATTTTCTTCCATATTCCTTCAAGATCAGTCTTCGAAATAGGCTCTTGCACATAGTCAGATTTCCTCTTCAAGTACTTCTCTTTTGTTGAATGTCTCTCAAGCAAAACATCTGTAGATGTACCAATTTGATAATTGGACCAAAACAGCACCGACTCAATCCAGCTCATTTCTTTGCAGTCCGTGGACAATAATCCCAATCCAGGAAACTGCTCATCCATCAGAGAAACAAGTCGTTGTGCATTTCCAAGAAACAAAGCATTGAATTTGGCCTTGATTGTCACTTGCCCCTTCCTAGTAACTGGGTTCAGGACCACCCTTATAAAGAGATCTTCATCGATTTTATCAGCAACATGCTGCCATTGATACACAATATCTGATGCACCTTCTTCCAATGTCCTTTCAACTCTAAAAACAGTGACAACTTCAGGGACTCGAACTAGCTTAATTTTCCATGAAACAATGATTCCAAAACTAGCTCCACCTCCTCCTCTAATAGCCCAGAAAAGATCCTCCCCCATTGCTTCTCTATCCAAAACATTACCATTAGCATCAACCAGTACTGCATCAACAATATTATCAACGGACAAACCATGTTTCCTCATCAAGTTACCATATCCACCTCCACTTAAATGGCCTCCAACACCAACTGTTGGACAAACTCCAGCAGGGTAGCCGTAAATCTTGCTCTTTTCCGCAATTCTATAATAAACTTCCCCTAGTGTAGCACCTGACTCTACCCAAGCGCTCTCATCTTCTATGTCAACACTAACAGACCTCATATTGAACAAGTCAACCATGATAAACGGCACAGTTGACACATAAGAAAGGCCATCATAATCATGGCCTCCACTGCGGATTCTGACTTCAAGACCATGAATCTTGGAACAAATGATTGATGCCCGGATGTGAGAAACATGAGTGGGGGTTACAATGAACAAGGGTTTTGGTGTTGTAGGAGATGTGAATACAAGGTTTCTGATGTAAGAATTCAAAACTGACAAGTAGTTAGGATTGTTGGGGAAATATGTGACTTCGGAGATTGGTGTGGAGGTTAAAGAATGAGTGGACAGGCATTGGACAAAGGTTTCTTGGATTGGATCTAGAGTTTCCATTGAGATATAGAACAGAAATATTCTGAGTATTGAAGAGATTAGAGTTCCCATTACCTTATATGCTTCTTTTTTCGCTTAGTCTTCAATGCGAAGATGAACTTTATACAGCCTGTTTCTTTATTATTCTCTTGCTTGTATTGCTATTTTTCAATGCTTCTTTACTAAGGAGCTTTATTACAGGATACCGTTGGGAAGCTTCAATTGTCCTAGCGTCAAGTCTCGCTCACCGATTGTGATATTTTATTACAAGCCATTAAAGAGCCAGCCACAGTGATGGATCCACATGCCATAAGGGTCAGTGAACAATCATCTCAGATGAATTGGCTGTCAAACCATATGATATGGATGATTTTGTTTGTAAGTGAAATCATTGGGGACTTCTTGATGTCAAAGCCCGCAACATATCGTACATAACGTTGGCAAAACTAGAGACGATGAGTGAAGGCTTATCTTAGAATTGGTGTGAAATAATTCTGTGACAAATGTGTGCTGAATGCGTAATACACGCAATATTTCAAATATTCTTTGAAATTAATAAAATAATTTATAATTCAAAATATTTATTACATTAAATAAAATCTAATTTTTGAAACAAAAATCTACACTTGAATGAAAACAATGTAATAATAAAGCGTCTAACACACCGAATCACAAAAAATAAAAAAAGCCTCGCGAAAGCAAATAAGACATACCAACAAATAAAGTAGCATGAACTCTCAATCAAAGATTAACATGCTAATGGAAGTAGGGTCACCAAGTTATATAAAGAAGGATATTTGATCTTTTTTATTATGAATCATATAAAACTTTGAAAGCTTGTTTACCGGGCATAGTTATTAAACCCGGCCCGGGGGTTGACCCGACCAAGGGGCCGGGTCCCGGGTTTTATGCGTCAACCCGGAAAAATTAAAAAAAACTTTCTTCTCTTCTCAAAGATCAGGGCTGATGGTCCCCTGCTGAGATTCACTCTTTTTTCTTTCTTTTGAAAGCTGTCGACAACAGCTTCAATAGAAGCATCTTCCCCCTGTTTTTAGCATCAAGTAACACATTATCACTTTAAAATGAATTCTTTGCATAGCCCAAACACCTAAGAAAATATCCCCACAACTTTTTAATTTACCTTCTCTTTCCAGTAAAACATGTTTCCATATTTCCCAGCCAAATGGCTCTAGAAGCTACGAGGAATGTCTAGATCAACAGAAATCCCCACATTGAAATTTAATATATTTCCTGGTCAACCAAATTTTTTGAAGGAAAGTCACACAAAAAGCCCTAAAATTGCCCCTATCTCTATATATATAAAAAAAAAGTCGCCGCTCCCCCTGGCTTTGGATTTTCTCTCCCAAAACCAGCCAAAGCAGCTGTCATAGAGGCCCGACCACAACTTCCCTCATCCCTCTCTCGGTCATCCCCTTAGCCTTTGGGCCAAAACTAGAGAGCCCTTTCCCGACCATAACTTCCCTCATCCCTTTCTCGGTCATCCCCCTAGCCTTTTGGCCAAAACTAGAGAGTCCCTCCTTCTTCTTTCCTAGCCGCCTCCGTTTCTTGGCCAAACTAGAGCCGCCGCCCATTGACACAGGAGACCAGCCCCACAGATGTTGTCTCCAGCTTCCCCTATCTCTGCTAAACCGAGACCCAACTCTCTCTCATTGGACCAGCTTCCAGCGGCAGCCGAACACAGCAACATCCCTCACTCTCCCTTCCTCTCTGCTTCTAATAACAACTCATTATAGAGAAGATGATGAAATAAGAAGCGAGGCCGAAGGACAAAAACCACATTTAAAAAGGAAAAAAAACACCGGGTCTCGTTCGGGTTCGCCCGGGTCATGGGTCGACCCGCCGGGTCTACCAAGTTTTGCCGGGTTGTTGCACCGATCGGTCTTTTAACAAACCTGAACCGGTCCAGCCACCGGTCC
>Ga0307511_10008792_pt1 | contig 10087 bp, 12 predicted proteins | sample 13_EM_MG_FD_200266 | JGI IMG/M metagenome (GOLD analysis project Ga0307511, IMG submission 200266) | Populus trichocarpa ectomycorrhiza microbial communities from riparian zone in the Pacific Northwest, United States - 13_EM | ecosystem: Host-associated > Plants > Roots > Unclassified | place... | reverse complement strand
TTTTTTGAGAACGTGGTTTGCACCGCGTTCCTAAACGCTTCCTAAAATGCCTTTTCAAACCATGATTAGAGTTTTTTTAAAGGTTAAATATGTCATTTTATTGTGCGGAAAAGGAAAAAAAAAAAACTCTCCATCGAAGTTCAGTAATTTTTAACTTTTAATGGTATTTACATCATTTAACTATGAAAAAAAAAAGGCCTTAAGACAAAATTATCCCCACTTAATTTATTAGTGAATATCACATGGAGAAAAAAACGATTTTACCCTTAGCTAGGTAAACGGTTTTCGCAGAGAAGGGAAAAAAAAAAAAATGCACTGTGCTAATCCACAATGCATTCTCTTAGGCTATGCAGTAGATTACTTATCTATTTTAGGTTTTTTTTTTTTAATAATTATAATTATAATTATAATAGGATGAATGAAGAAAAACGGAAACCTTGTATATCGTTTTCTAACAGTGGAGATCGTTATAGTCAGCTACCTGGGCATTGGGACGTGCAGACAAAAGAAACTGGATCGGCTAAAATATTAATGGATATCATGACACAGCAAATAAACTTCTCCTTCACATGGAAGGTTTGACTTCCACAGAAATAATCACAAGAACAAACAATTAGACATGGCAAATATTCAGTATCTTGTTTTTGGTGTTACCTGCTGGGGATATTCGCATCAACTTTCGGTCCCTGAGACTAATTCTTTTATACGGATCTTGAATTTAATCCTTCCTTTGGTCTGGAGGGGGGAAATTCCCTGGGATAACACGTGATTCTCACAAAAAAAACAAGACATATACTATATCTATCCTGAAACTGTCTAGAACATCAATGCTTCTTAATAATCTGGATGTGATGATATTAAAAGATTTTTTAAAAATTATTACAATATGTTTTCAAAATTAAAAAAAAAAAAAAACAGAATAAGAAACCATCGACAAATGGTTTCACCAAGAATTACTACCGTTTTTCACTCTCCAGGACACCAAATGGTGGTCAAAAATGGATAGTAAAATATAACTAACGTGTCGTAGTTAATCACTTACATCCCCAACATCTTCCACACTGTACAGACTCAAAATCCATCAGATCGTACACAGCACATTCAGGGACAGCCGACAACAAACAAACCCAAAAAGAGGGATGCTCTCTTGCTTATCACCACCACCACCACCACCTTAACCAGCGTCTAATAAAACTGCCACGGCATCCTCCGCCCCCCCCCCCCCCCTCTAATGGGTAGCGCAGAAGAAGCCAACAAACCTACTTCACCCTATGATTCCTCTTCGCCATCCCAACCTCTGCTCTTCAAACCTCCTTCAACTGAAGAGCCAAACCAACCTGACCAACCTGAATCTGACCCTACTCAGTACCTCCAGATCTCTTACAATTATGGTCCTAGACCGTTCAAGGACCTTCCTTTTCTAATCCTTTTTGTTCTTGTTGTTCTATGTACTTTTGGGTTTGGTATCTTCTGTGTTTTTCACAAGAATCCCAATTACTCTAATCTATCTTCATATAAATATGACTTGAATTCTACTTCTTGTGTAAAAGGTTCGAACTTTAATGGGTTTTATGAGTCAAGATTTGATTTTTATGTTTTGAGTTCATCAGGTTCAGGTTTTTTGAAGTCTTTGATATGGACCCTTGTAGTTACTTTGATTTTGAGTGTGCCCATTTGTTTTCTTCTGCTACTTTTGCTTAAACATTACACTAAACAAATTGTCTATGTGTCACTTCCGTTCTTTATTGTTATACCTATCTTCTTTAACGTGTACTGGTTTGTTGCTTGTACGGTTAGTTCTTCTTGTACTGATGCATTCCCTCTAGTCTATAGGATTTTGGTCTTTGTTTTTGTGTTCTTGATTATTGGGATCATTGTGTGGATTTTTGTGGCTAATTGGCATAGAATTGAGTTAACAGTCATGATAATTGGAGTTGCCTCTGATGCTTTGTCAAAGAATCTGGGTTTGTTTGTGGTGATCCCATTGTTAACACTTGGATTAGTGGCGTATTATGTGCCTATCGTGGTATTTTTAGTGTTTGGGAGATTGAATGGGAAAATTGTGCCTAAGGAATCAAATGGAGAATATAGGTGTGCTTGGAAGCAAGATAGTTGGGTGCCAGCGTACTACACTCTGGCAATTCTTACAATGTTGTGGTCTTTGACTGTGTTGGTTGAAGCTCAGGTTTATGTCATAAGTGGAACTATTGCACAGTGGTACTTCACAGGGGAGGACTCGAAACCTAGAAGGAGTATAAGAAGTTCTTTGAGGTGATCTCTTGCTGCTAATTCTTTGTTTCACATATTAGATGCACATTGCATGTGTTTTTGAATTGTTATTTGTATATCATATGGTTTACTTGATTTGCATTCTGAATGTTAGGACGACTCTGGGACATGCTTATAGGTTATTATTTTTGGAACATGATTCTTATGTTGAATAGTCTCTCTTACGAGTTCTTAATGAGCGAGGCACCTGTTAATGATGGTTTTTTTAATAGAGATCGGTTAATAATTAGGAAGCCCAAGAAAATGGAAGAAAATAATGAGCGACTCTTCTGCAGAGGCAAGCATGACACAAGAACAGTCCAAAATTAACTAATTTTTTGGTCATTTTATATGATTTGTGTGCATGCCCATTTTATTTAAATCACCTGTTACTTTGGATCAAGCTGAACTTAGTTCTTGAACTTTTTTTTTTTGTTTGTTTGAGTACTTGGAACAATTTTTTGGAAGAAAAAAGTAGGCTCTTCCATTAATTTTGACTGTTGATAATATTCTAGAAACACGACGGTGGGGTAAAAACACGTGATTTGAAAATAGAAGGGAAAAAACTAATGGAGGGGGATGTCTTGATGATTGATCCTACTCCTAGCTATCTTGAAGCTTTTCTTTTGCTGGCTGGAATTCAGATACACCTAAATTGTGGATGTACCTTCAACTAGATAAAGATTTCACATTAATCAATCTCTCTAATCATTGGCAACATCCTTTTATTGTCCTCAATACCAGTATCTCAAGGCACATTTCCTAACCTGCTCAGAACTAGGTATTTATGATTGTAATCATGACATGATTATCTTTTTGACCTTTGTGTTTTAAAATTTTGCAGAAATGCCTTTGGTCCTTCCTCTGGCACTGTATGTTTATCTGGATTGCTTATTTGTGTTGTTCGCTTTGTGCGTGCTGTGGTCGATAGTGCAAGACAGGAGGATATTCCTGGGATGGTGAACTTTGTCTTGCGGTGTTGTGTCAACGCATTACTTTCAGCAGTAGATTTTCTTAATAAGTTCACAATCAACTTTGCAGCCATTACCGGTGAAGCCTACTGCACCTCTGCGAGGATGACATATGAGCTGTTAAAACGTAATCTGCTCTCTGCTGTTTTTGTTGAGACTGTTTCCACTCGTTTGTTGGCTGGAATTGCGTTCATACTTTCATCAATATATGCAATTGTGGTGAGTAGTTATTCTAAGTTCTGTCACCTTTTTATTACTAGATTGCTAGTTGATGGTGATTTACTACATGTGGTTTCTGCGTAAATGTCCATACTAGTAATTTACTATTAGCTTGGATGTTGATATTTTAGTTTTAGATGACGTAATCTAATAGTCTAATGCGAATCTTTTTCTTGATTCTATATCTGTAAACAGGTCTGTGCTATCCTGAAAGGTGCAAGCAATATTGGGTTTTATTCATATGTTGTAGCTGTTCTTGCATGGGTGCTACTGATTATCGTGCTGGGTTCCTTCGTTCATGTTCTGGACAATGTGATCGAAACCGTTTACATATGCTATGCCGTAGATAGGGACAGAGGGGAGGTTTACAAACCAGAGGTTCATGAGGTTTATGCTCTCCTAACTAGTAGTAGAAATCATAGATCACCTACGGCTCCCACTGTTCCTCTTGTATAATCAAAATATCATTGTCTAAATTTTGTATTATCGTTGGCCATCTAAATTTTGTATTTTAGCTGTTAGTTGGCAGATTGTGCATAACTTGCATTGGTTATGAACTTTATTTAATAAAGAGCAGGATTTTCAGGCAACTCAACGTGCTATGATGGCAATATGCCTAACGACATGGTCTTAATGTGGTTTGCTTAAACATGTTTTAGTGGTGTTTTTCATTTTCATTTTAACTGGGGTATGAACTCTTGAGATGTATTCGCAGATGCTTTCAGATTGTATGCACTCGATCTAGTTGTATTGTATGGAAGGCCATCGGTAGCCATGGTTTCATCTGTGTGGGACTCGTGTCTTGCATTTGTTTAATTCGTCTTTTCCCCTGTTTGTTCTAACAATCAGAGAGCATTCAACGCAAAAAAGAAAACGTCCTTCAGGTTTCTAGACCATAGTTATGACATCCAATCGAAGAATGGCTCTAGCTTGTTGGTTAGTCAGGTTAGCTTGTTGAAGAGTCAATTTAATTTATGATTTATATATATAAAAAAAAAGAACATTATTTTGGTTAAAAAAATGATTTGATTGTTTGCTATTCGGTGTGCTCATGCTTTTTAGAAAATTAAATTAAAAATTTTTGTTTAAATTTTTTGATGGTTTTAGATCGTTTATGTCATGATATTAAAAATAAATTTAAAAAAAATAAAAATAAATAAATATATATATATATATTATTTTAATATATTTTAAAATAAAAAATATTTTAAAAAACAACCAATACAACCATATTAAATATTATTTTAATTAACATGTCAAAGAACTTATTCATGTTTATCAAGAAAACATCTAGTTCAACCAGGTCTTTGCTAACCCTATTTCATATGGGCAGTTTTTGCACTCCAATAGAAAATAACATGCTACTTTAGTGTTGATTTGCTAGTTTGATAGGTTTTAACTTATAATTTTTAAGTATTTTTTAAATTATTTTTGCTCAAACTTCAAAGGAATAATTTATTTTAAATATTTTTTTATAATTTTTATGTGTTAGTATAAAAAATATAAAAAAAAATATTCCTTTATATTTTTAATTAAAAAATATTTTTAAAAAATATCATGATAAAATCATAAATAAAAATAAATTATTAAAATGATCTTTTGGGCCTCTGTAAATGGGCTAAATCTAAGTGAGAGTTTTGAGTCTTGACCCATCATGTGCAGAATTGGGCCCTGGACCTATAAATCCACATTCCTTCTTCTCTTAGACAAAGGCATCAGGCAAATTTAAAGTACCCACCCAGCAAAGCAGGCTGTTGAGTTTTGAGCAAGCAAGAAAGAAAATAAGAAACATCAACAAAAAGAAAAGCTCTTTCTTCTTATTTTTCTTCTCGCGCAAGCACAGCACAGACTAACAGCAACAATGGTTCTCGAGGTAAGTAATTGATTGAAACCCGAAAAACAATAACTTAATTATGAATCTAAATCTCGTTTAACGTTTGTTTTGACGTTGTTTAGGCCACTATGATATGCGTCGACAACTCAGAATGGATGCGAAACGGCGATTACTCTCCTTCTCGTTTTCAAGCTCAAGCTGATGCTGTTAATCTCTTATGCGGCGCTAAAACCCAAGTAATTTCACTCTCTTTTTCTCCTTTTTGGTTTTTGTTCGATAAGTCTGGTTTTGATTTTTTGGGGTAATTGTAGTCGAATCCAGAGAATACAGTGGGGATATTAACAATGGCAGGCAAACAAGTTCGGGTTTTGACTACTCTTACTAGTGATCTTGGCAAGATTTTGTCTTGCATGCACGGTGCGTTTATTTTATACCATGCCCTTTCATGCTTCAATTATTATTTTTTTAATTAATTAATGTGTTAGTTTTGTTTTTGATCTTGAATTTATTGGTGGGTTTTGTTTTTTTTTCTTATATATAATTTAGGCTGTTTTATGGTTACTGGTTATTATCAAGTTTGAGTATTTATGTATGTACTGTGAATGGCAAAGGTCACTACTCTACAACTGAGCTTTGTTAGAGTGTTTTATGGTTACTGGAGATGATTGAATTCAGATTTTTATGTATTGTGAAGGAAGAAGTTCAAACTTTATAGCTAATGTGATAAATTGCCGCAGTTATAACCATTTATAGGCGAAAAAGAATAGCAAAGCTTGTTTCTGAATGTGAGCAATACAATGCAATCTGAAATACCCTAAACCAACTCTAAGTTTTCAGTTAAATTCACAAGCACTTTCTTGCTTTTTTTCCAAATTATTTGATATTAAAGTCTATCAGTTAATTTCTTTGTTATGTAGATCTAGAAGTGGGTGGTGAGATGAATCTATCAGCTGGAATTCAGGTTGCACAACTAGCTCTCAAGCATCGTCAAAACAAAAATCAGCAGCAAAGAATAATAGTTTTTGCTGGAAGGTAAGCTTGTTTGTTGGTTTACTGCGACTAGCTTGTTCTTTTTTGTTTTTGATCTAAGTTTGTCTTTTTTTGCTAAATGTTTTTTCAGTCCTATCCAATATGATAAGAAGATGTTGGAGACCATAGGAAAGAAATTAAAAAAGAACAATGTATCTCTAGATATTGTTGATTTTGGAGAAGACAAGGAGGGGAAGCTGGAGAAGTTGGAGGCCCTCTTTGCTGCTGTCAATAGCAATGAGAGTAGCCATATAGTTCACATTCCTCCTGGTGGAGTTGCTATTTCTGATGCTCTTATGAGGTGTGATACTCTATCTTCCTTTGTTTCACTAGTTGAGGCTGCAGCTATCAGTGTGCAAATTAATGGTTATTTCTTTATGAGAATGGTTTCAAATATGCTGATTTGAAAGAGTGATTTTTGTTAAAATAGAGTTGATACGTGTTGTAATTGTGGATTTGATTTGGAGAGCTGAAGTAATTCACGTGTAATTGAAGAGCTCCTCACATTGTTTTTTCTTGTGATAATAAGCAACTGAATCGTATACAATCACTATCGGATATTTCTTGTCTCATAATGAAATGTAAGATATTGGATCAATCAATAATATTTTACCTCATTTGTGATGTTGTTCAAGTGATTTGAATTTTTTATTACGTTGGCAGTACACCTGTATTCACTGGAGATGGGGAAGGAGGGAGTGGCTTTGCTGTGGCGGCTGCAGCAGCTGGTGGTGGCGACTTTGATTTTGGCGTAGATCCTAATTTAGATCCAGAGCTGGCTCTTGCCCTTAGAGTTTCTATGGAAGAGGAAAGAGCTAGGCAAGAAGCTGCTGCAAAAAGGGCTGCTGATGAAGCTGCTAGACAAGAAAAGGGAGAAGAACCACCATCCAATTCACAGGATGCAACAATGGTTGACAAGGCTGCCGAAGCAACCAACAATGCTTCTGAACCAATGGTTGGTTTCATTTTGACTCTTACCTGTTTGTGTCTGTGGGTCAATACTTCTGCTGGACAAAGCTTGCTTTCTGTTTGGGTGCGTCTTTCTGATTTCTTGAATTTGCTTTGACAATTAACTGTGGTGATAGGATGAAGTGAATGCTCTACTTCAGCATGCAATTACTCTATCAATGGAGAACTCTGGATCTGATCCCTCAGTTCGCGATTCTGAAATGGCGGAGGCAACCAAAGAAGATCAGGATCTGGCAGTGGGTAGGTTTTGTTCCATTTTAATAAACATGGCCTGCTAGTACTTCGAATTTCTCTCTGCTTCTCTAATTCATATATAATAAAGTGCTCCTGTATATTAATTGCTAATGAACACCTGGATGTGAGCTCAAAGCTCACATTTAAATTTCAATTCTCCTGAGATTCATGTATGACATATTTATGACATATTTACATTATTCTAATGTTTCATTATTTGTTTGTACTTGTGTCTTGTGTTGAGGATAAGAGAAATCAGAAAGGATAATGTATTGTTAAGAAGCCAATAATTTTGGGATTTACATGCAATTGAATGTGGAATCGACTAGCAAGTGCCAGTGCACCCAAAAAATTACTCAACGGTTCTTTTTCTAGTAGAACTTCTGATTGTATTGGCGTACTTATGAATTTTTTATGATTGGTTATTGGTTTTTCTTTCTGAACTTCCTGGTTTCTAGGTGAACTGCTATCATCTTTGCCCAAGTTACTATGAAATTGACACAACATTTTTTAAACCTTGCCATGTTGTGCGCCAAAGCTTCAAACACTAGTCAAATTTGTTCTGATGCCATGATTTTTAAATTAAATTGGTGAGCCTGCATTGACCCACTGAATAACTCTTGCTTGCAGCTCTTCAGATCTCCATTCAGGAAACTGCAAAAGATTCATCAAGTCAGTCAGATATGAGCAAGGCTCTGGAGGATCAGTCTTTTATGTCATCTGTCGTTGCATCAGTAAGTACACTTTGAACCTGCCTATAAAGGACTCCTTGATTGATCACCTTTAGCACTAGGTTTTCTTTCTGACATTTTATTCATCTTGCAGCTTCCAGGAGTTGACCCTAACGATCCCTCAGTGAAGGAACTGCTAGCATCTTTGCAAGGCCAATCTGAGGTGTGCTCATGCTTTTTAATTGTTTCTTTATGTCAAACATTTGCAATGCACATGTTCTAAATTTGCGATCATTATTATTAGCAGTCTGAACAGAAGAAGAATGAAGATAATCCACCAAGTGATGGCAAGTGAATGGCTCTTGATAACTCTTCATGAAAAGCATTGCGCTGAGGAGAATGAATAGAAAAGCAGACTTGATAGAAACACCTGTTGAATTTACTACCTATTTTCCAGTTCTAATGCTTTCTCACTTGAATAGGCTGAATATCGGGGTAGGATGTGAGAATTGCTGTCATTATGCTTTTAACGATATGCAATGGAATTGATGTCTTTGTTCTGCGGCTCGCTTTATGGTTGCCTGCATTGGGAAGAAAACAATGGCTCATTGTTAGTTAAAATTGGAGTTGCTATCTTTCATTCTTATTGATGTCACATTGACCAGTATTCTGCTTTTCGTTTCACTCCCTCGATCCTGATTCTATGTGAAATAACGTCACAGCCTGGTATCGGTCTGGTCAGTCTCTCAGGGTCTGTCTTGGACAGGGTAAACAATAGCAGGAGCCAGACTCTGTGTTCAGAAATTTCGAAGCAGTGTGCAAGAGGTGTTGTCATTGTGAGCAAGACTGGAGGCAAAACTGCTATTTGCTTTAAGCCTTCAGTGAAACCAGCACTTCGCTAAAGAGGGATGGATATGGGAAAGGATGCATGGAGTGAAGTGGAAGGATGAGGAGGGGAAATGATGAACGAGTTACTATCAATTGAGTGTCTTGCTAACGAGGAAGGAGAGGGATGATTCGAAATTTACAAAGGATAAAAATGGAAGTCGAAAGAACTGGAAATTATCAAATGAAGGATGTAAATAATAATGTTTTTCTTTCCATCCATCCTCCCCCTTCATATGGCCATATAGTGCTTGCAAACGAGACAGACAAAGTCACAAAAGGTCTGTTCTGGATGTAAAAGTTAGAAACTGGCGGTACAGACCTTTCGCCTCAGTTGAGTTAATTACCCGGTTCACCAGGCTGGGCCATTATTCTTGAATAATGCGACCCGGATGCATATTTCCTAACCACTCGAAGGATTAGGGTCGCCGCCAAATTGAGTAGTTCCATTAAGAAGAAGCCAGGAACCTAGCGGGGGGTTCGTGGGGTTGAAACAGGTGATAACCATTTCATAGCCACGCCTTGCCCTCACCATATTCTGCCATGCCATGACACTAGTAGTGACTAGATATTCTATGAACAAATAATCCATTGACAGTAGTTGTGGGACACATGTAGGGTTACTAATTTCCACAAAAGAGGGCCATCATCAGAGTAAATGACATGTCCCCTTTGCACTCCCATTTCTTCTTTTGCTTGTGGTTTCTGAAGATGTTAGTGTTTGTACTATCTTTAACACCAAAACTAGTCATCTTTATCACGAATAATGCATAGGTATATGTAATGCTATTCTATAGAAATATTTAAAAAATATTTAGGTTTAAAAATATAATTTATATTATTTTTTAATATAAATCCTTGAGTAAAAAAATTTTAAACTTGAAACTTATATATATTCATCATTATCTTATATTTAACTTTATCAAATAAAATAAAAATTGTAAAATTTAATATCATTACCGTTTAATTATCAATACAATGATATCATGTCAAATAATATATATATA
>Ga0307511_10008790_pt1 | contig 10088 bp, 4 predicted proteins | sample 13_EM_MG_FD_200266 | JGI IMG/M metagenome (GOLD analysis project Ga0307511, IMG submission 200266) | Populus trichocarpa ectomycorrhiza microbial communities from riparian zone in the Pacific Northwest, United States - 13_EM | ecosystem: Host-associated > Plants > Roots > Unclassified | place... | reverse complement strand
AGAAATAGAAATAGGAAGACGTGGATTTTTTCAAGGAAGGTTCATGGCTGTGAGATGATTGATTTTTCTTGGCTTGGGTGACAGCATCCATTCATAGACGAAAAAAGAAAAAAGAACGCAAGAAGAAACCCAACTCACTACACGCGGGAAAAAAAAAACACATAGAAAACAAAAGAAACAATTAACAAAGCAGAATCCCTTCTTCTTCAGGTGTTGACTTGCATACATGCCCTGATCACTTGCACCTATATAAAAGAAAGGAATACTGTCATCGCCTTCAACAACCATCTCATCTCAGAAACGCCCCTTGCTCTGGAGGAATGATGCACTTTTGGTGATCTCGCGCAGAGGCTTGTCTGTGTACCTGATCAAATTATACACCCATGCACCAGCCTGAGCTCCAAGGATGGGTGACACTACGTAAATCCATATGCCTCTGTATTCGTGCGACACCATTGCAGGTCCCAAGCTCCTTGCAGGGTTCATCGACGCCCCTGATATTGGCCTGTCGAACAAACATGAGACGACTTAGACAGTTAATCCTGTCAAGTATTGTAAGTAGAGAGGAATGGACTGGGTTAAATTACCCTGCAAACATCACGTTGAGCAGCACGGTGGAACCAACAGCAAGTCCAGCAAGCTCACCAATCTGCATAGCAGAACAGAACATATGTTGTTTATCACCTGAAATTATAATTAATGATTAGGACGAGGATAGGAACTTACAGCTCTGTTATCGGTGGCGACACCGGATATGATGAACATGAGGTAGAATGTGATTATAAACTCAACAACAAAGGACTGCAGATCGGATCCTGCCGGCATTGTTCCTGTGAAGTGATCTTGCTTGCCCTGAAAAATTAATCGGATTGTCCCGGCTGCTAGAGTTGACCCAATGACTTGACATGATATGTAAGCCGGCACCTTTAGAAAACAAAATACAACCACGTAATCATCCATCTGAACACTCAATCTATTTATGATCTTTTAAACTAAAATAATAAGCATCTCTGTATAATCAACAATTCAACAACCCAATAATCAGCTGGGATAAAACTTGGCTATCGTGACAAAGAGTACCTTCTGGTACACTTGTCATTCTAGGTAGCTAACACTACCAAAACAGAGTTGTTTTTTAAAAGGGACATGAAGGAAGGAAGGAAGGAAGAAAGAAAGAAAGAAAGAAAACCATTGTTGATGTCAAAACTTTCCAGCACCTCGAGGTTTGTTATGGGTAGAGGGTAACTAATTCTCAACTGGGTAGATATCACAGTTTTACCTGTTTCCATGGAAATCTCTTGCAAGTGGCGAAGGCAAGGGTGACAGCAGGGTTGAAATGGGCACCAGAGATATGACCAAGAGAGTAAACCAAGACCATCACAGCCAATCCCCAAACTATTGATATTCCTGGAAGTGTCACAACCTTCTCAAAGTTCAAATTCACGGCCACCGATGAGCAACCGGCAAATATCAAGAAGTATGTGCCGACTATCTCAGCCACCAACTGCACATGCCAAGCCATCAAAATCAATGTCAAGTAAAAAACAATTAATAAAAATCAGTTGTCTGATAAATTCCTAGACATCATGATGATCTCTCCATACAGAAGTGTATGCCAAGAACTTATTCTTGATTTAGGTCAAATAGGAATAGTAATTAGATGGCAGAAAGTTCTTCGTATACGCAATTGGTAGGTAATCTTGAAAATCATATTATAATAGGAAACGGGTATCAGAGAAAGAACATTTTGATTCAGGAGCTGATCATGTGAAAAGGAGAAAACACAGGAACTGAGAGAAAGAATCCAGATGTTATCAAGAACACACCTTTTGCATGAACGGCACAGAGAAATACAAGTCGGAATCTTCCTTGGTTAAGTTGGAGCTGGTTGGAGGATGATCATCTTTAATATCCAAAACAACCCCCCCATGGTTGCCATTGCTACCAGTCCCATCGATATCAGCCATAACTAACCAAGAATGAAAGGGGAACAAGGAAAAGAGCAAGCAAATGATATAAGAAGTGACAAAGATGTTCAAGGAAATCTTGTCCTTGTTGTGGCTTTGTTCTTTGCCTATGGAGTGTGTGTATGGCTAGAACAAGCTATAATTCTGAAATTCTCAATTTATCATGGGGGGTTTATATAGATCCAAAAGGAAGGGAGAGAGAAGACTGTCGTATGGGGTTGGACGTTGAAAAATGTGACATTCACATCTGGGTTTTGTGAACTGGAAACAGATTCAACTACCCTGGCACGAATGCCTCCTCCCTAAATCAGGCTAGGCTGTATTTATCAAGTCCAATTAATTTGTGCTCATCCAATCCAAATTTTATCCGTTTTCATGACTTGGAAGGGCTATTTATAGAGGCCAGTATTACTTCGAAAACTGTAAAATTCCAAGGACAGGCAATTCTTTTCAAGCCTAGTCCACTACCATGACCAATAACAGCGTACAAGACTTCGTGTTTTTAGCATAAAAAACCTAAAACTTTGATAACCATTACACGGCACACTTGCTACATATTATGATTTCAGTATTTGTAGCTCTGCATGTTAAGACTCACATGTGCTGAAAATGACACCCATGTTTCAGTGGTTTGGTTATGGAATATCTCGGTCCTAATTCCATGGCATTTCTCATGGATTTGCTTGAAAAATATGTGAGAGAAAATTGTGTAATTTAGATATAGGATTGCTTTTCTATGAATCATACCCATCACGTAATTCTTACATCTCACATTATCAGGCCATTGCTTCACAATCAATATCATCAATAATTTACATTTTCTAGCTAATGATATCCTTGTATGAGTAAAGACCATTTACAAAGAGTACTCCCTTGTAATCCCTTACTAATAATTGTCCTAATGATTTTTACACAGCTTTTTAGGAATTAAAAAAATCTAATTAAGAGTGCTTGTTAAAAGAATATTATACCACTTTTATCCCTAACTATATATTTATATAGTTAAAAGCTAATTATGATATTGCCACCTCCAAGTTGTTTTTGTCAATTACCCGGTTATCAGTACTTTTCGTGTACTGATTTAGTTTTTTTATTTTTCATTTCATCCGGGTTCTTACACTTATTTACTAGGAATTTTCACTCCTAACAATAAATTATTTCTTCTTAGTTTATTATTTTTTGGTTTGGACTAAACTACTTCACACAAGATTTACATAGCGTTTAAAGTCATTATTAGAGAAAAGTAATTGAATACTCGGTGGAAAACTACTTTGATTTCAACTTAATACCTTTTATTAGCATGCTTGTTTTTTACTTCGTTTGTTGTTGATCAAATATTTATTTATTTGTACTATTTCTGCATACGCACATACTTTTGTGTGTGTTTGTGTGTATACTACATGCCCTAATCATCACAATATCCATCTCCATATGCTATTCATCAAAACTCTTTATCCATTGTGTCAAACCCTATGATTATTTTTATACAAATCCTTGTAATAATGACTAGGGAGAAACCTTCTCCTTATAATGGCCTTTGTCTCTTCCTAAGTCTTAATAGGCCTCTCTTGATTTCTCCTCTTGTTCAACATAAGTTGATCCTACCATGCAATGGTATAATCATGAATTCAATCCTGGCAAACTTAACCTTATTTTCTTTGGAATAATGGTGATAATAAAAAATTAGCTCAATCTTCTTCTCCCACTCTAAGTAAGTCTCGAGATTGTTTTTTTCTTGGAAAACAAATATTTTCATCTTAATGGTGTCTAAATCTCCATCTACGTCATCACAGTTTCTAAAGTCATAGAAAGCATTTTTTTGGACAAATTGGCCATCACGCCTAAACCTATCATCTGTTTAGCCTCTATATTGCTGAAATCTATCTCCATGCCTCATGGATATATTTTTATAATCATCATCTTCTATATCTGTATTATCATCAACAAAATCATCAAAATTGGTATTAACATGTCTTTCAAGCCTCTTAATATGGTTACCTCTCCAATTAGCCTTATTTCATAATCCATCACTTTTGTTATCATGTCTCTCTATTATATCCATACTATATTGCATATCTCTCATTACCATAGCCATCCTCTCTATTTATTGTGTCATGACTTGTAATTGAAAAGCATGATAGTTACCCTTTATTAGTGGTGTCATATTGCTCTTATTAGACATCTTTAAATCTGTGCAATTTGGTTAATGACAAGTAAAATATATCTTTACACCTCTTGTGTTTCAGACTATTAAGGCTTTTCACTCTAATATGCTCAGTTCATCTTTTTCCATTCATCTCACTCTTTCTTGTCCATTTCATAACTGATTTTTAGAGTCAAGCGTTGATACCAATTGATGTGAACTCCGTGAATATAAAGATTCTAAAATCCAAAAGCAAGATTGACACAATCCTGGAAAGCTAAAAATCATATTTGAGATAGAACCTTAACTCAAAAATAACCCTACATCAGATTATAAAGAATCAGGAACCTGAAATATTGGAAGAACACCACAAAATCAATTATATTTTGATAAGTTTGATTATTCTTTGTTCAACAAAGATAAAACATGTTGCACCAATCAAAAAACTAATATAATTAAAATTCAAAGGCTGTCAAAATTTGCAGCTAAGAAAACCTTATGTAGTCCCACACATAATAATCTTAATAAATCTCTTTTGAGTTGTAAACCAAAACCAAAAATATAATTCAGCTAAAACATGCCTAAAACAAATCCTAAACAATGATTATTGTGTTGTCATAAACCCAATTTAAAACAAAGTCCAAAACTAAAATTATTAAGTCGCAAAAACTAATAAAAGAACAACAAAAACCTAAATAACAATATAGTTCAACATAATTAAATTAAATCATCCCAAAACAATATCTTCCTTACATAAAATCTTCTTATAGTTGAAATCAATATCATAATAGAGATAGGATTGTGTTGCCATTATTAATGTCTTGAATCAACTAGGAAACCTTTTATTTTAATTGGTGAAATAATTCCACTTAAATTGCCATCTTTGACTCTCCTTGAAATAGAAGGAAATAATGCTGACTTGTCTCTCATAAATAGTCACCCATTACCTACTTTGTAGATTATAAAATCCTTACAAAACATGGAAAAATAACAAGGAAGGTATCCTCTTCATATTTCTTTTTTTAGCATGGAATCCTTACTAGACTTGGAAAGACAATTACTCACAATAATCTCCTTCCAATTAAACTCCTTTTTGAACCATAAAACTTTCCAAAATAATCAACATTAGTGTTGCCAGCCATGTCTCCATAATTAGCTAGGATACTTTGCAAATCCTTGTAATAAAATAACGACAAATAAAAAGACTTGAGATAACCGAGTTATTTTTAAAATCATTGAAAAAATCTATAGAAAGAAAAATATTAACGGAGCCGAATTTTCAATTAAATAAGTGTTAAAGGATGAAACTGGAAAAACATGTGCTTAAAAAGATAATAATAAAAAAAAGAAGCAAACTTGGGTAAAGATTAAAAAAAGAAGAAGCAAATCTGGGTGAATCTTCTAAATTTGAGTTAATATACCAAACTCACAATCCATAAAATCCTAGACTTGGGCTCAATCAAGAAACTAATTCCCCAACTAATTTAATATTGAAGAATAAAACTGAAAAAAATATCAAAATTAAAAGAATGATGATCAAATTTGATAGAAAAAAATATTGGAGGATGAAATAGTAAAAAGAGTCTAATCATAAAAATTAATTCAAATAAAATAAATAGTAATAAAAAAAATGAGCATCAAATCTCACATACAAAAAAAAAAATAGAAGATGAAATTGAAAAAAAAATTAATTTTTTAAACTACTTCAAATTAAATAAATAATATTTAAATGAAGAAAGAAAAAATTTGAAGAAAAAATAAATTAAAGAAGTGCTTTGAGAATTTACTAGGTTAAATGTGAAAATTAAAGAAAAAAAAAGATTCCTAACGATAAAATAAGATTCCGTTCACCACAAGGGACATTTAAAAATAAAAAAGTTGATAAGACGATTCAAAGATCACCTTTGAAATTAACATTTAGTCACCATGCAATGCAATGATGAATGCATCGTCTAAAGAGCCATTTAAAAACAAAAAAAAAGTGACAAGATTCCGTTCATCAATTCCAGCCTCTAATGGCTTCTCCGCAGCAAATCTCTTTGATGATTCATCAAATCCTATTTAAAACCCAATTCACTTTATTTTTTCGTTCAAAGTTCAAGTTTTTTCTTCCTTGATAATTAATTAAATCAAATTAACTTGATTTCAATTTTAAAAATCATTTATTTTCATCAACAAGGTTGGATAATTTACTACTTGACTCCAAATGTTTACAAACATAATTAAACTGTATTTTTAAATAATTATTTCTTAAAAAAGTATTGCTGAAAAAATATTTTTTAATGCATTGGCTGCAAAGTGATTGTATAATTTTAATACGCCAATACACAATATAACGATAAAAGGATTAATTTTTAATGAAAAATAATTAATACTAGAAATTAATACATTTTATTATGTTCATGAATAAGTTCAAACTTGATCGAAGATTAACAAACAAAACTTGAATAATACTTTGAAGTTCAATATAATATTATTCAGACTTGAATTTATTATAAAAATAAACCGAATTCTCTTGTATTCGGCAATACAAGAGAAAAACAAGCTTAATAACACCACATGCATTTAGAGTGTGTTTGGTATTGCGGTAGCTGTTGTGATTGTGGTTTGAAAAAAGTTATTTTATAAAAAGTACTTTTAGTTGAGATTGGTTTGAAAAAATAGATGTTTAGTTAAAACTGTAGTTGAAATTGAGGTTGAAGAAAAAGTAGTTTAATTTGTTTGATTAAGAATGCTTTTGAAATTGAGGTTATAAAATAATTTAAAAATATATATATATTAATATTGATGGTTTTAAATTTAAATATTGTAGAATTAACTACTGCTACTATATCATGAAATAAATAATACTTTATATAAAATATTTTTTATTGTTCCATTAAACTATTTATAATTTCATCATGTATGAAATTCATTCAACAAAAAATCATTTTTCACGTGATTAGAATTACGATCAAATTCTGCAAAGGTTACGTTATCATGCGATCTCCTTCTAATTTATGCAGTGTCATTGAATAATATTAAACACTAATTTTTTTTTAATAAAACATATTTTTAAAAAATTAGATTTTTTACTGTTCACGTGAACAGTGCATGCAAGTGAATAAATTCACTTTACTGTTCACATGAACAGTGCAGTGAAAATCACTGCACTGTCAACGTATAACACAAACAAATGTGCAGAGCACACTGTTCACTTTTGTTAAGTGAACAGTCCCGGCAAAGCAGGTATAACTTGCTTCTTCCCTACCTGCGTTTTTATGCGATTTTCAGTGGGTTCCATCAACTAAAAACACTGCTTTTCACTTTAACCAAACATCATAAAATTGTGGTTTATTCAAAATGCAACTGCTGCCGCGTAAACAAACACAGTACTAGACAGGCAACGCATCTCAACTCCAAATAATTATTTTAATAAACTACATAAGATTAAATAACTTAGATCATAGAACAATTTTGACCTTTGCTTAATTTTTCAGTAATATTAACAACAAAAAAAAAAATTATTTCATCAGATGTCATTGGGGGCGCTATAGGCTGCTGTTCTTATAAAAAAACAATGAAGAAAACGACCTAAACAAAGGTATTAAGATCACACAGTTAATTTTAATATGAATCAAAAAAATTCGAAGCTTTACTTAAATGAAAATCATATGAAACAGAAAGAAGACTCTAACATGTCAAAAACATAATAAATACTTATATCTCCGAACCAATTTATTTTATATACAAAGTAATGATACTTTCATCATGTATTCAAGTGTCACAAGCAATTTTAAAAATCATTTATAAAATTTTAATAATCACAATATCATTCACGAGTTACTTTAACTATAGTAACAAAGAGTCACATTTCTTCCCGTTACTAGACATTAAATTCTAAATAAATATGTATATAAATGTTTTTGTATAATCCTTTAAAACTAAAACTAGTTCCAAAACATATTCAATCATATTAATATTAAAATTATGCACAAGTGAGTTCACGCAAAAACAAAACTTATTTAAAAATCATATTCAAAACATTCTCAAATAGAATGTATAAACACGCTTTTATAAGACACTTTACATCATTTGTAATATATTTATTATGATTTTAACGCCTAACAATTGTATCCATTATAAATTATAGATTCACAAAAATCCAAATCAATGCATGAATTCATTTCCAATTTCTAACTTAATTAAAGCCTAATTATCACATTAACTTTATGAGAACTCAACAAACCCTCCAGAGTCACTAACACTCCTAATATGTTATTACAACTCCTAGCTTTTTTTTAAAAAAAAATTTATTACTCTTACTATTGTAAGCACCAATAATAATTACATACCAAATAAGGTAAATATAGTTTAAAAATAAGAACACTATATATTAAGACTCATCATAAAAGATATTGATATTCTTTTTTTTCTAAAGTAAGACAATGTAATACACACAAATCAAGTAGTGGAGTAAAAAAAATTAACTAAAACTATTTAAAAAAAACCCATTTATTAAGTAGATAAAATAATTCATATATAAATAAAGATAATTAAGAGACACCTTCTATCATATATTAAAACTAAAATATAAATTCCGAATTATAGAAAAAACTAAAATACATGGATAAATCACTGTATACCTACAGATATTACCGTGGATTCACATAGTGCATTCTTTTTTTCCTTTTTATTTGTTTCTTGGAGGCATGGCTAATGCCCACCAAGTGTTTTTTTTCCCTATTTTTTTCTCCTCTTTCTCTCTTGACAACAGTCCCCAGATCAATTCTTCATTTTCATTCTCACCTCTCTTCCTCCCACCTATTTTTCCTCTCCGACCAGCAACCAATGATCTCAACCATTAATCATAGACCTAACCATTCCCTTGATCTTATTCTTACACCCCATCGTTTTCGATCCCACATATATATGCATCAGTGTAAGAGTTTGGTTTTTTGTCTTCAGTTTTTTATTGCTGTGATAAACATTTTTTTTTTGTTATGGTTTCTATTTTATTTTTTTTTTATTTTTCATCATGCTTGGAGTTTTTAGTTTTAGAATACTGAGAGGTCACCATTTATCTGTATTTCACAATCCTCGATTACTCTGTTTGGGAACGCGGTGCAAATTGTGTTCCCCAAAAATTTAAATTTTTTTTGCTAAAAAATAATTTTTTTATATGTTTTAAATCGTTTTGATACGCTGATCTCAAAATTGATTTTAAAAAATAAATAAATTATTTTGATGTATTTTGACATAAAAAACACTTTAAAAAGCAACCGCAACCATACTCTCCAATGAAATAGCTTTAATAAAATAAATGAGTATTTCTGTCAGGTCATCCTTTATGGTCATGGAAATTGCAGAATTTTTACTAGCCATTTATATGCATTTCCAATGTATGTATTATTTGCGTATGAAATATTCAAAACACGAAACTCATCATTTCTTTTCATGTTGGAGAATTATACAGTATTTAGTATCAGAACCTTACTCATCATGTGGTTAAACCACAAAAACAATCCCTAACTTTTTTAAGCTATATAATATGATAATTTTAGTGAAAATATATTGTACATGTTCAGTGAAAATTTGATTTTTTTAGGATTCCTTTCATTTCATCATCAATGCCAACTGCCCGTGGTGTAGCTCATGGGCACCAACACTAGTTATATATCTAAAGTATGTGAGACCACTTTATGACTTTCTAATAATCTAAAGACTCCATTAATATAATTCTTGCTCATTAAAGGTGGCTTGAATATATAGAAGATTATTAAAAAAACCATAATCCCTAGATTTTTCTTAATCATTATATTATGCATGCGAAATCCCAAATAAGAGATAAAGAAAACACACCTTAAAATTGATTATAGATAATGATCTTGATCTCGTTCAATCACTTCTTTAGTCTCTCTCTCCTCCTCGATCCCTACTAATAAAAAAATTTATGCATGACAAAACATGAACTAACAAGATTTTTTTTTCTTTTTTAC
>Ga0307511_10008789_pt1 | contig 10089 bp, 8 predicted proteins | sample 13_EM_MG_FD_200266 | JGI IMG/M metagenome (GOLD analysis project Ga0307511, IMG submission 200266) | Populus trichocarpa ectomycorrhiza microbial communities from riparian zone in the Pacific Northwest, United States - 13_EM | ecosystem: Host-associated > Plants > Roots > Unclassified | place... | reverse complement strand
CTCAAGTTCGAACCCTGTGGTTGCTCATATGATGGCCACTGGAGGCTTACATGGTTGTTAACTTCAGGGCCCGTGGGATTAGTCGAGGTGCGCGCAAGCTGGCCCGGACACCCACGTTAAACTAAAAAAAAACATTATAAGGGGGGAAACTCTATAGAAATTAATAAAAGAATTAGATTTGAACTAAAAGATAAAGTTAAAGAAGGTTAATTTGAATTTTTAGGTAAAAGATCAACTCCATTTTGATTAAAAAAAATGTGAGAGGAAAATAATAATTTTAATGATAAAAATATAAAAGTATGGTATTATTTGAAAGCATTTTGTTGATTCTTATTTTTTTTACCAATATGTGAAACAAAATTGTTGATAATAAATAATAAACAAGTAAATAATTTAGAGGTGTTTGTTATTGTTTTTTTTATTTTTTCTTTGTTTTTGTTCGTTAAAAATAGAAAACTTGGTTGACTTAACTTTTTTTAGTTTGTTCAAATATACTTAATCTCAATCAGATACTCGAAGTTAATAATACTAATACACATGTTATCTAAAGTTGTTAGGGACGTTCGGAACCTAGTCTCGGTTCGACCCTTTGCACCTTAGGCCAGTCATAGCTTGACCCTTCCAACATCTTAACTCGACTGTTAAACTTCCAAGATCAGGTCCAGTCCAACCATCGGGTACACCAAACATGGTTCAAACTTGACCATCAAGCTTTTGGGATTCGTTCCTCACCTAACCATCTAAGATGGCTAGGATTTGGTCTCAATTACACATCTGGAGCACCTTGGACTAGGTCTCAACCTGACCCTTGGGCACCCAACACATGTCTCAACCCAACTACCTAGGTGCCTCGAACCTAATATTCTGCGACGATGGCTCCAAACCGGATACGAAGCAAGCGAAAGCAAGGCCTCACCTTCAGGTACTAAAGACTCAATCCTAACCCAATCACTACGGTGGCTTAGATCTAGTCTTAACCCAACCCTCAAGTCCCTAAGACTTGATCTTGGTCTGACCTTAAAGTGCTTCATAACCAATCCCAATTTTACTCTTAAACATCGTAGATCTCGTTGCAACCCGATCCTTAGGCACCTTAGATCTAGACTTGAAGAAACATAGTGACCTGAATTGATGATAAAATTTGATAGAAAAAACTCGAGGAGAATGCAATTTAATGAAAAAAATTATAAAATGATTTTAAATAAAATAAATAGCAATTTAAAAAATAAAGACTAAATTTTAAAGATTAAAAAAATCGGTGAAATTGAAAAATATTTGTAAAAACTAAACAAATCGGGGCAAACTTTCTAAACCTGATCAAATCTTAAAAACTCGCAACTCGTGAAACTCTGAATCCGGGTCCAATAAAGAAGTTTATTTTGAGCAAATTTAAAAATATCATTTTTAAAAACTTGTCAAAGCAAAAAAAAAATCGGCAATCAAAAGAATATGGATTAAATTTAATAGGAAAACAAAAAAAGAGGGTGAAATTACAAAAAAAAAATCAATTTAAAAGATAAAAAAAAAATTAGTGGGGTGAAATTTAAAAGGCACATCAATTTTATAAATTATTCAAGATTAAAAAAATCATAATAAAAAAAAAATTGATCAAATCTAGAAAACCAACAAATTAAATGATTGTTTTTTAATGTTTAAGGGGTTGGTGCAAAAAAAAAGACAGAAGAAGGGAAAAAAAAATCATCGACATCAAACAGTTGTGAATGATGGCACACGTGCAGCCATATCGGGTAGGGGATGTCAAGACATTTCAAATACCACCCGTGTTTAATGGTTGGATGGCTCCACAGAATGACACGGGGGCCATCTATATGCTGGTGCGTACAGAGCACGCGCCATTATGTTTTTTAAAATTATATTTATTAAATGTAATTTACAATAATACCTCTTACTATACTTGAAATTTACAGTAAAAACAAAGTAAAATAACAAAAAAACTATTAAATAAGAGTTTAATTAGTTTTGTCTTTAAAGTATCAAAAGTAATTATATTATTTTATAAAAAATAAAAAAACAAAAATACCCTCCTTAAATATTAGGCATTGAATTATTTGATTTAATGTTTAAATAAGTAATTTTATTGAATATTCAGATACAAAATAACCAACGTAACACTACACAACTTTCAAAAAATATTTATATCATAGTCAAAATACCTCTGTTTCCCCAAAACCGAAGCTAAGTTAAGAGGAAAATATAATAATTACAGCATGACAACAATAGAATAGTAAAGTTTATCCCGAGACACCATAACTTCACGATCAACTTGGTTTTTTTCAAATAATAAAATTTGACAAGCCACCTGTGAGTTGTGTTTGTTTGCCACCGTTACCATGCCGATACAAAAGCTGAGCACACGTAATGTCGGAACACAAGACACCTGTTCTTGGTCGGTTGCTTTTGCCTCTTCTCTCTTCGCTTTCTCCTATATAACAAAACCAAATAAGCAAAAGAGAAAATGGTTTCGATGCTACGTTCTTCAATCGAGATGAGCAAACAGGCTGCGCTTAAAAAGGCCAAGGAGCTTGCTTCCTCTGCTCCTGTCGTTGTTTTCAGGTTTTATTACCATCATAATTTACAATTACAAAACTCCTTGTTTATATCTATTGATGGTTATGGTGTAATTTAAGATGTTGCCACTTGTTTTTTTTTTTGCAGTTATGTTTTATCTTTCTGTGTTTGTTTTTGTTTTTTTACCTTTCTATTATGATTTGTGAGCTTTTTCTTCATGCAGCAAAACCTATTGTGGTTATTGCAATAGGGCGAAGCAGTTGCTGACACAGGTGGGAGCAACTTACAAGGTCATTGAACTGGATGAGCTAAGTAAGATTATTGTGTTTTTCTTTTTCTTTTTAATTTTGCTATAGCTTCTTGTTTGATCCTTTGTTCCAGTTGGTATTTGTTTTTTTGATGAAAATATTAGTTTTCATTTTTCATATTGATTTTACAACAAAAAAAACAAGTTTCTTTTACATCGAATACGTACGAGTAAGAATCTTCTGTTTAAAAGGTGGTGGATACGAACTTCAATCAGCACTAGGCCACTGGACTGGGCAAAGTACAGTACCTAATGTGTTCATTGAAGGGAAACACATTGGTGGTTGTGACTGTGAGTTATTTTCCCTTGTTGTTGTTAGTTGCCTCTCTAATTTTCATGGCCTCAGTTAATATGACGAAAAATCCATTAACGATCATATCTTTTTCAATGCACTTTCACTCTTGCTGTTGTAGCTGTCCTGGAGAAGCACAAAAACAACCAACTCTTGCCACTTCTCAATGATGCTGGTGCTGTTGCTATCAACTCTGCCCAGCTTTGATTAAACATCTGTGAGACTAGATTAATCTTGTGCTAAAAGATGGGAAAACGTTTACCACATTACCAATGTACCTGAATTCCAATCGTGGACCAAACCAAATAGAGTGTAGCATCAATAATGTTAGTTTTTAATATGGGGTGATGGTTTTTTCTTGCTGTGTTTTGATTTCTGCTGCTTCTGGATTTGTGGTTCCTCCTGGATCAAAACAGAAAATGAAATTTATTTTCTGGATGTGTTGTGGATGGTGGCATCAGACAAAAATCTATCGTGCAATGATATTTAGATGAATATTCCTGAGAACTTGTCATGTAGCCTGACAACTTTGTCATTGAAGTTTAGAAACAACCTTGCCAAAATAGATTAACAGTCACTGCCCCATGGATTCTTCTATCTGACTATCTCAAGTCACACAAAAACTCTTGACAATTCCCGAAAAAGAAAAAAGATAAAAAAGAAGCTATCATTTAAATTAATGGGGGTATCATCTGTATATGAAACTTCCCCAAGCTAAAACACAACACATTGTAACGAGCCATTTAAGTTTTGGCTGTGTAAACATTTCTGCACCAAGATGAATCGCAAGGATATTTATTTTGTTTTATTCACTGTTGAATTGCCAATGATGTGCCCGTATCAAGGTTTTTGTTCTTCCGATCTTCAAACTGCTTAAGCTTGGGTAAAATTTCAGGCGACCTGAGCAACAGAATCTTCTTTCACTTTCTGCAGTTGTCAACCAGGGGGGATATGAGACAACTGGCAAAAGTTAAATTCTAAAATTCCAACCAATTCTAAACTAAGTGCCACTTACATTAGACATCTCTATCCATAAATTAAGTGTATTAAGAGCTTTCCCTGATAATTGCGTCTCTCGAGCCAAAACCACTCCGTCCGCTAAGCTACTAGAGCGGCCACTGACAAAGAGAGCAGCTGCTGCGTTTAGGATCTGAAAAATTATTCTGGCATGAGAACTTTATTCACAAATACTTGTTCCTTCTACCACAGGTGCATATGCAAAAAGATAAAGAACTGACACTTGAAACAAAACACTCTATCAAAGAAACTCACAATGGCATCAGCAATGGCGCCTTTCTCCCCCGACAATACACGTCTTAAAGCATCTGCATTATAATCGGGACCTCCACCTTGCAAGTCAAATAGTGTACAGCGCGGAATGCCAAAGTCCACTATCAAATGCACATTTTTGTATCAGCGATTCAAGCAATCAGAGACATCTTGGAAAACCTCATTAATATGGAGTGACTAACATGCAGTCGCTCTCCAATATAAAGCGAAAGAACAAATTTATCGGGAAAAAAACAGGAAAAAAAAAAACAGAGAGGCTGAACAAAACACAAGCTTGTGATGATCTCACATGGATCGAATAAAAATTTTGATATCTTTTCGGGGTTGACTTCAAAGACTACTCCAGGTCCTGTTTTCATATCATTATCAGAAGATGAGATTTAAGCATGCGAATGTGGAATAACCAATGGCAGCCAAAGATAGCTACTACATATCCCTTGCTGGAATAATGATATTTATTTAAAGGAAGAAATCTTACCAATGGGACTCATTTCATCCAAGCCCTCTGAATGAACAACCAATGCTCTCTTCATGCCAAAGCGTTGCAATGCTTTGGCCATTTTCAGCACCTACGCAAGAACATAATAGGCAGTATGAATTGAAGGGAGATGTTCAGCTACTGCCCAAGCAAGCCCCCAATCCCCCAAGCAACATATCTCATGTGTTCATATACGGATATCAATATAACAAGAGAGAGAGAGAGAGAGAGAGAGGCATTTTTCAAAATAAAGCCACTAAATACTTCACCCGTATTTCTTGATACCCCTGTGGTTTCTATGTAAACTTTCAGGATAAGTTAGCGGTATCAAGTTACAACTATGGAAAATCAAGGACAGTGCTATCAAAACACATCTGAAACCACAGATATAACAATTGCATCAAATCAGTATCTTAGGATCTTTGAGCTTAGTAATTAAACTGAATAACCTTAGGATACCTAAGAATAAATTGTAATCTTTTCCATACAGTGAAGACCGATAAGTAAAATTTGTTGGATAGGATTATAGGTCACAGTTGTTACAGTTCATGATACAGCAACTCACCAAATCTTCATGGAATACACCAACAACAGCAAAGGGAACACTTGCAGGATTCAGCATAGGACCCAGTATGTTGAAGATGGTTTTGATTTTCAATTTCTTCCTTACAGGGCTGACAATCTTCATTGCAGGATGGTATTTTGGTGACATCATGAAGCCGATTCCTGCTTCATTCACACATCTTGATACCCCCTAATATCATAAAAATTGAGATTAAGCTAAATTACATGCATAGAACATGTGAATGGAATTGCATATGATTTGAAATATATCTGCCTAAGCTGTGGATTATGGTTTATTATTGGAACAGCAACAAAAGGAACACAATTGGCATTATGGAAGTGACATGCCATATGAGTTTTGCTTGATGAGTTACAGTTGACAAAGTAATCCAACATGATTTGTATCATAGAAAATTTCCAGAATTTAAGAAAAAACAGAACATTAACATTAAAGTAAGAATCAAAGATGCACTATTTTCATGCCTATATAAATGAACAAGGGCCATATAGCATATTCATTTATCAAGAGAGCTGATTGTTCATTCCGGAGCTAGATGAGACCCCCAAAGAAAGAAATACTGTTCCAAAAGCTCAAGAGTTTACCAACAAACTGTACAATAATAGGTTTCAACGGAAAAAAGGCAAGGATTATGCCCTCAAGTGAGTCGTTCTAAAATTCAAATAACAAAAGGAAATGAGTCAGCCTACTTAAGGCTCTGATGTACTAAAGAATGCACGATGGATCAACTGGCAACTTATAGTTTTGGTGGCCCAACTTCCAAATTAATGCTATTCGGTTAACAACTCGAGTAATGATGGAATGGGAGGAAAGCAGTAGCATGATTATACAAATATGGTAAACACAAGCTTAATAGAGGTCGGTACTCAGTTATATTATCTTTATAGCATTGACAAATTGTTCTTTAAAGACCACTTTTTTGCCCACAACCACATCAAAAAACACACTGGTAAGAAAACAAACAAGCTATCCTAGAACCAAACAGCCATTAATGACTTGCATAAAAGGTGAACCTACCTCTGGGTCCAGGTCAATTACTACCCCAAGTTCTTCCAATACGTCAGCACTTCCACATGCTGAAGAACTTGATCTATTCCCTTGCTGCAAAACTAGCAGTATCATTTTGTACATCACATGAAATAAATCATATGAAATGGTCCAAAAATTTTAAGCATAATTACGAGGAAAATAAAGTCTGACCTTGGCTACTTTAGCACCACAAGCAGCTGCAAGTATTGACGCTCCTGTAGAAATGTTAACGGTGTTTGCACCATCACCACCCGTTCCAACAATATCCACAGCATCCACCAACCCTTCCACCTTCCTGGCATGCTTGAACATTGCCCTTGCCAATCCAACAACCTAATAGCATCAACAACCCAAGGTAATCATTATTTTCTTCTAATTATAACAGCATATTGTGTCAGCAGTAGCATATTCCCATTAACAATAGTTTACTGCTCAAGTTAAAGTATCATGTCTAAACATTATATTCCTTACATCTAAAGAGGGAGCTATGTGTAATATGCTAGCCTTACTTGTAAAAGGAATAAATGCACTAAACTAAAAGATTTCTAACGAGATGTAAATGTTCCTTGCCTCTTCAAAAGTCTCTCCCTTGGCTCTGAGCAATACCAAGAAAGCACTGATCAAGGCCTCACTAGCATCATCAAGTAAATAATCTAATGATGCTTCGGCCTCAGATTCTGACAAATCCACCTTATTAATCAAAGATTCAATCAACTGCAAAAAAAAGGGCAAACCCAAAAGAAAAATCACAAAAGAAATTAAAATAAATAAGCAAATTTTAAAATAACCAGAAATTAAAAAATAAATATATAAATGTGAAGGACAGACCTCATTGAATGCAGGTACGGTGGAAGCTGAATTTTCAGAAATAGTAGGCAGTGAAGCAGACACCAGACTCGCACCTTTTCTGCTTCTACCTCCTATTACATTTCTGATTATGTGACTTTGCTTCGCGTAGTAACCTGGTCGAGCACAGAAGCAGCAGTTTTTGTCTTCAAAATCGAGAACGGGCGATTTGGGCCGCTGAGATATCAAAGAAAGAGAAGCTGCAGACAAACTCGCTGCCATTGCTGCCTCTAAAAACCAAAATAACAAAAACCCGATTCGTCAAAAACAATAAATACAAGAATTTACATCTTGAAATCAAGAAAAGGTAAGATCTTTGAATTGAAATTTGGGATTGGTTTGATAAAGGGAAAAGTCGTTGCTTTTTCCAAGGTTAACAGTTGACTGCTATAAAGAGTTTGAACTCACTCTTGCCTTGAGACCAGGAGAAATTGTCTCTTATAAATCCTTGATTGAAAACGAACAAGAAAGACTCTTTCTTTTCTTGTAAAATGCAATAAGCAGAAAGACAGACTTGAACTCAATGCAGCAGAGAGAGAGAAAACAGAGTCCAATAAAGGTTTCAGGCTTGGACAAGAACTGGGTGTTTTTTTTTTTTAATATGCCATGAGAAGGATAGATTTGTTTACAATATATATTAGTATAATATTGTACTAATTTGTTGTTTTCTGGGTTTTAAGATTGAAATGTTAATGGGCACCAAACTCGATGGTATCTAGTTTCACCACCAGCGAACCACAGCCAATTTTACAAAGATATGAACAGGCTTTTCAAGCAAGGAGATATACTTTACAGGGAAAAAAATGGTGGCTTCCAATTAGATTAGGTTAGGTGCTTCCATATTACTATACCATTTTTGGATACATGAAGGTTCACCGGTAGAAAGTGGGAATTCACGTCCATAAGAGGTAAGAAAGTGGCGGAAAGTTGAAGGAAAAGACACCAAGGGCTAACTACAAATCAGTCCCCAATATATATGCTCATTAACATATTAGTTCTCAATCTTCAAGATTCTGCTAATTTCTCCCTCATCCTTGTAAGTTTTCTTACCGTAAAATTGAGTTTACTAAGCTCTCTTTTATAAATTAACTAAACAACTGTTATTTTCATTATTTTTTAAAAGAAATTTTCCACGTAGTTGTTTTTTAAATCCTTTTGTGACATAATTTAATGAAATAAAGTTTTAAGTTGTAGTAAAAATATAAAATAAAAGTAAAAAGGACTACAATGTAAAGCACAGAGAAATTATGTGGTTAATCTTAAAGTTTTTAAATTTTGTATTTTAATTCAAAAGTTCATTTTGTTTATTTTTTTAGTCTCTCGATTTGAGAGAGGAGAAAGAAACTTATCGGAAAATAATAAAGAAAAGAAAATTATTGGATGACTATATTCTTGCCACTAAAAAAAAAAGGATCTTTATGTCAATAAGTTTCCCTTCTCAATAAGAGTTCAATTGAGATGGTTTCCTCTAAACATGACTAGAAAATAGATCAGGTTTTGTTTGATTTATTTTTATTTGGCTAGTTTTTATATATATTTTTTAGAGTGATTTTGTGGTGTTTTGTGGTTGTTAAGTGTTTCTTGATGATTATATAATGTTTTCAAGTAAAAACTAGTTGAAATGAAATTTTAGGATCCAAAAACATGGACTCTGATTTCCCAATTGCCTAAGATGGCCGGAAAACGACTAATCAATAACTTGTTGCCCACCTTAAAAAACAATACATGGATAGACATGTCGCCCGCTCCTAAAAGAAAAGGCCTAGGTGTGAGCATGGGCTTTACCATTAAGGTCGGATACATGAGCTAGAGACATAATTACCTAGCTTTTTTGTTTTTGTTTTTAGTATTTACTCCTTTTCTTTAATTATTTTTATTTAAATATTGATTCATGTCATCTCTCTTAATTTTTAAACAAATTGAAATAATTTTTATTAAATAGTGATTAAACTTTTTATAATTTTTTTAGTCGCATAATGGTTCAAAACATTGTTATTAGTAACAATATTTATCCATTAAGATAAAATAAATGAAATTCATTAAAATAAAAAGGACATTCGATATAAAATATTTGTATATATATTTATTTTTTTCTCAATTATGAAGATTAGCTTTCTTTTTTAATATTTAATTAGCATTAACTATTTTTTTATTAGTTCATATATTTCTTAATTTATTTTATAAAGAATAAAAAAAAGTAGATGTATACACTTTTATGAATTATCAAAACAAATGATCAATCTATAATTTCTTTTAAATGATCAATTTTTAAGTTCTCTTAGTCGTATCCTTGAAATATATAATTTCCTTAAATTCAATTTTATGTGAGTAAAGAGAGGAGCTTCAACTTGTTAGAAATAGGGAGAAAAGCAGATTTTTTAAAGTTGAGGACTGATCTTTTGATGAATATATAGATCGGAGACTGATCTGTAGTTATCCCAAAACCAGCGTCAGAGTGTGATGCTTTTTTTTCTTTTCTTTTCTTTCTCGCGTATCACGTGGCATCATTGGAATTTAAAACGCTTATTGCATTTATTTATTTTTTCCATTCTGAGTCGGGTGATGTTCAAACCAGGCATTTTAATAAATAATTTGTACAAAAAAAATTAATGATTTGAGTTATAATATAAATTGAGGTTAATGAGTTGTTTTTATTTTAATTAGATAGGAAAACAAAAGACAATGATAGTAATTGGATTTTTTTAAAAAAAATATTAAGATACCTTGGGAAAAAA
>Ga0307511_10008788_pt1 | contig 10090 bp, 6 predicted proteins | sample 13_EM_MG_FD_200266 | JGI IMG/M metagenome (GOLD analysis project Ga0307511, IMG submission 200266) | Populus trichocarpa ectomycorrhiza microbial communities from riparian zone in the Pacific Northwest, United States - 13_EM | ecosystem: Host-associated > Plants > Roots > Unclassified | place... | reverse complement strand
TGACGAGGGGGACGCCGACACCGGCCGCGAGGAGGCCCACCGCGAGCACGGCAGCGGCCTCGGGCAGCAGCCAGGCCGTGAAGCCGACTGTCGCCGCGGAGACTGTGGCCGCGACCCCGGCGGGCAGCAGCCAGCGCAGCCAGTAGTCCTGGAGCGCGTCCACGTCGGCGACGAGCCGGGACAGCAGATCGCCCCGGCGGGTGTCGCGCAGCCCGGCGGGCGCCAGCCGCTCAAGGCGCCGGTAGACGGCGACCCGGGTGTCCGCCAGCATCCGCAGTACCGCGTCGTGCGACACGAGCCGCTCGGCGTACCGGAACACGGCCCGTCCGATCCCGAAGGCCCGGGTCGCGGTCACCGCCACCATCAGGTACAGCACGGGCGGCTGCTGCGAGGCCCTCGAGATCAGCCACCCCGAGGTGGCCATGAGCCCAACTGCGCTGCCCAGCGCGAGACTTCCGAGCAGCAGGGCCAGGACGAGGCGGCCACGCCGGGCACCGGACATGGCACGGACGCGGGAGAGGACGCTGCCCGTGTGTGCCGCGAGCCGTGTCTCGGGCTCGTCGACGGCCACAGAACTCAGCGTCGCCTCCGGGGTCGTACCGGCGAGTGTCGGCGCGGTCTCCGCGCGAACCGCGGCCTCGCCCTCGGCCACCCGCACCACCCGGTCCGCCACCGCCAGCAGGGCCGGCCGGTGCACCACGAGAAGGACGGTCCGCCCGACCGCCAACCGCCGTACCGCTTCGACCACTTCGGCTTCGGTCGCCCCGTCCAGCGCGGCCGTCGGTTCGTCGAGGAGCAGGACCGGACGGTCGGCGAGGAAGGCCCGGGCGAGCGCGAGCCGCTGCCGCTGCCCGGCGGACAGCCCGGCCCCGTCCTCGCCGAGCACGCTCCCGATGCCCTCGGGCAGCGCGTCCACGAAGTCCAGGGCGCCTGCGTCGGCCAACGCCCGCCGTACGGCGGTGTCGTCGGCGTCGGGGCGGGCGAGCCGTACGTTCTCGGCGATCGTCCCGGCGTAGAGCTGTGGCCGTTGCGGCACCCAGGCGATCCGCGACCGCCACCGCTCCAGGTCGGCGTCGGCGAGATCGACTCCCCCGACCCGCACCAGGCCCTCGGCGGGCCGCACGAACCCCAACAGGGCGTTCAGCAAAGTGGACTTGCCCGAGCCGCTCGGGCCGACGAGGGCGACCGTCTCGCCGGGGTCCACGGCGAAGGACACGTCCGACACGGCGTCCACGGAACGCCCGGGATACCGGACCGTCGCACCTTCGAAGGCGAGCGCGTCGGAGGGCACTTCGGCGGTGCCCGTGGCCGGCACCGGTGTCTCCAGTACCGAGAAGATCTCCTCGGCCGCCGCGAGGCCCTCCGCCGCCGCGTGGTACTGCGCGCCCACCTGACGCAGCGGCAGATACGCCTCGGGGGCCAGGACCAGAACGACGAGACCGATGTAGAGGTCCATGTCGCCGTGGACGAGCCGCATTCCGATCGTCACGGCGACCAGGGCCACGGAGAGCGTGGCCAGGAGTTCCAGCGCGAAGGAGGAGACGAAGGCGATCCGCAGAGTCCGCATGGTCGCCTGCCGGTACTCGCCGGTGATGCGCCGGATCGACTCGGCCTGCGCCTTGGCCCGCCCGAACACCTTCAGGGTGGGCAGCCCCGCGACCACGTCCAGGAAGTGCCCGGAGAGCCGGGACAGCAACTGCCACTGCCGGTCCATCCGGGACTGCGTGGCCCAGCCGATCATCACCATGAAGAGCGGGATGAGCGGCAGGGTGCCGACGATGATCGCCGCCGACACCCAGTCCTCGGTGACGATCCGGGCCAGCACCGCCACCGGGACGACCACCGCGAGCCCCAACTGCGGGAGATAGCGCGAGAAGTAGTCGTCGAGGGCGTCGACACCGCGCGTGGCGAGGGCGACCAGCGAGCCGGTCCGCTGCCCGCTCAGCCAGCCGGGGCCCAGCTCCACGGAACGCTCCAGCAGCCGTCGCCGTAGCTCCGATTTCACGGAGGCGCTGGCGCGATGGGCGGCGAGTTCGGTGAGCCAGGAGACCAGGGCACGACCAACCGCGACGGCCACCAACAGCAACAGGGGAGTGCCGAGTTCACTCACGGACTTGCCGTGCTGGAAGGCGCCGACCACGACCCCGGCGATGAGCATCGCCTGGGCGATGACCAGCAGCGCCCCGACGGCTCCCAGGCCGACGACCGCCATCAGGAAGAGGCGGGTGGCGCGTGCATATCGGAGCAGACGTGGGTCGATTGGTTTCACGTGAAACACACCCTCTTCATCGGGAGGCCCCGACTCCTCAGTAGGTCCCGACTTCCCGGCCGGTCCCAAGGGGCATGTTTCACGTGAAACATGCCCCAAACCGGACTCAGTGGTCGGCCTCAGTGCGCCGCTTCGGCGATGTGCTGCGTACCGATCCGCTTGCGGAACACCCAGTACGTCCAGCCTTGGTAGAGCAAGACGATCGGCGTCGCGATCCCCGCACACCAGGTCATGATCCGCAGGGTGTACGGGCTCGACGAGGCGTTGGTGACCGTGAGGCTCCAGTCCGCGTTGAGCGAGGACGGCATGACGTTCGGGAAGAGCGACAGGAAGAGCATCGCGACGGCGGCAATGATGGTGACCCCGGAGAACGCGAACGACCAGCCCTCGCGCCCGACTTGGATCGCCCCCAGCGCTGCGACCAGGGCGACGACGGCCACGACCAACGCGACCAGGCTCTTGCCGTCACCGCTGTCGACTTGGGTCCAGATCAGGAAGGCCAGCGCCAACAGGGCGGTGACGAGACCGACTTGAAGGGCCAGTTTCCGCGCCCGCCCGCGGATGTCCCCGACGGTCTTGAGCGCCGTGAACACCGCGCCGTGGAAGGTGAACAGCGTCAGCGTGACCAGGCCGCCGAGGATGGCGTACGGGTTGAGCAGGTCCCAGAAGGTGCCGGCGTACTCGAAGTTCTTGTCGATCTTCACGCCCCGCACGATGTTGCCGAAGGCCACACCCCACAGGAACGCGGGGAGCAGCGAGGTCCAGAAGATCGCCGTCTCCCAGTTGCGCTGCCAGTTCTCCTCGGGCCGCTTCGCCCGGTACTCGAAGGCGACGCCCCGGACGATCAGGCAGACCAGGATGATCAGCAGGGCGAGGTAGAAGCCGGAGAAGAGGGTGGCGTACCACTCGGGGAAGGCGGCGAAGGTCGCGCCGCCGGCCGTGAGAAGCCAGACCTCGTTGCCGTCCCAGACCGGGCCGATCGTGTTGATCAGCACCCGCTTCTCGGTGCGGTTCCGGGCGAGCAGCTTGGTGAGGATGCCGACCCCGAAGTCGAAGCCCTCCAGGAAGAAGTAGCCGGTCCACAGGACGGCGATGAGGACGAACCAGACGTCGTGCAGTTCCATGACAGTTGCAACTCCCTCGGCCTAGTACGAGAAGGCCATCGGCTTGTCGGCGTCCTGGGAGTCGCCGCCGATCTTCGTGGGCGGGTTGAGGTCGGCCTCGGTGAGTTCGGGCGGGCCGGCCTTGACGTACTTCGCGAGCAGCTTGACCTCGATGACGGCGAGGATCGCGTAGAGCGAGGTGAAGACGATCATCGAGGTGAGGACCTCGCCCTGGGAGACGCTGGGGGAGACGGCGTCACGGGTCTGGAAGAGGCCGTAGACGACCCAGGGCTGGCGGCCCATCTCGGTGAAGATCCAGCCCCAGGAGTTGGCGATGAGGGGGAAGCCGAGGGTCCAGATGGACACCAGCCAGTAGAGCTTGGTGAGTTTCGGGCCGAGGGCCTTCTTCTTGAAGAGGACCACGTTCGGGACCTCGTCGTCGCCGACCCGCAGATGCTGGGGCAGCATGAACTTCTTGCGGGTCAGCCAGAGTCCGGCCAGGCCGACGGCGAAGGACGCCATACCGAAGCCGATCATCCAGCGGAACGCCCAGAAGGTGACGGGGATGATGGGCCGGTAGTCGCCGGGACCGTACTTGGCCTGCTCGGCCTTGTTGGTGTCGTTGATGCCGGGGACGTACGAGCTGAAGTCGTCGTCGGCGAGGAACGACAGTATCCCGGGGATCGAGAGCTCGACGGTGTTGTGGCCCTTGCTGACGTCGCCATAGGCGAAGATCGAGAAGGGCGCGGAGTCCTGGCCGTCCCACAGGGCCTCGGCGGCGGCCATCTTCATCGGCTGCTGCTTGAACATGACCTTGCCGAGGGTGTCACCGCTGACGGCGGTGAGCAGACCGGCGATGGTGACGGTGATCAGGCCGAGCCGCAGCGAGGTCTTCATCACGGAGATGTGCTTCTTGCGGTACAGGTGGAAGGCCGCGATGCCGACCATGAACGCGCCGCCGGTCAGGAAGGACGCGGAGAGCGTGTGGAAGGCCTGCGCGAGCGCGGTGTTCTGGGTCAGCACGTGCCAGAAGTCGGTGAGTTCGGCACGGCCCTTGGCTTTGTTGATCCGGTAGCCGACGGGGTGCTGCATCCACGAGTTGGCCGCGAGGATGAAGTACGCCGACAGGATCGTGCCGATCGAGACCATCCAGATGCAGGCCAGGTGGATCCGCTTGGGCAGCTTGTCCCAGCCGAAGATCCACAGCCCGATGAAGGTGGACTCGAAGAAGAACGCGATCAGCGCCTCGAAGGCGAGCGGGGCACCGAAGATGTCACCCACGAATCGCGAGTAGGCGGACCAGTTCATGCCGAACTGGAACTCCTGCACGATGCCCGTGACGACGCCCATGGCGATGTTGATCAGGAAGAGCTTGCCCCAGAACTTGGTGGCCCTGAGGTACTTCTCCTTCTCCGTGCGCACCCACGCGGTCTGCAGCCCGGCCGTGAGAGCGGCGAGCGAGATCGTCAGGGGGACGAACAGGAAGTGGTAGACGGTGGTGATGCCGAACTGCCATCGCGCCAGTGTCTCCGGCGCCAGAGCCAGTTGCACGTCGTCAGTCTCCTTATGTCGCCGTGGTCACAGCGGCAGTTTGCCCCTTATGCCCCACGCATCACTGGACAACCAGGACACGCTTGTGAACGCGTTCACATTCACAAGGAATTATGACGCATGGCAGTTCGAGACGTGAGAGGCGGGGGGTCCCCTAACACGGCTGACCGGCCCCACCAGGGAGGGACCGGTCGGCCTATGGCGTCGACGACGCCCTACAGCTCCTTGCGGAAGCCCTCCGCCACCTTCAGGAAGATGTCGTTGGCCTCGGTCTCCCCGACCGTGATCCGGGCACCCTCGCCCGCGAACGGCCGCACCACCACGCCCGCCCGGTCGCACACCTCGGCGAAATCGACCGTACGCTCCCCCAGCCGCAGCCACACGAAGTTCGCCTGGGTCTCCGGAACCGTCCAGCCCTGGGCGCGCAGCGTGTCGACCACCCGGGTGCGCTCGGACACCAACGAGCCGACCCGGCCCAGCAGTTCGTCCTCCGCGCGCAGCGAGGCGACCGCCGCGTCCTGCGCGAGCTGACTCACCCCGAACGGCACCGCCGTCTTGCGCAGCGCCGCCGCCACCGGCTCGTGCGCGATCGCGAAGCCGACCCGCAGCCCGGCGAGGCCGTACGCCTTGGAGAAGGTCCGCAGGACACAGACGTTCGGCCGGTCGCGGTAGAGCTGGACGCCGTCCGGCACCTCCATGTCCCGGATGAACTCCCGGTACGCCTCGTCCAGTACGACGAGCACATCGCCGGGCACCCGGTCCAGGAAGCGCTCCAGCTCGGCCCGCCGTACGACCGTGCCCGTGGGGTTGTTGGGGTTGCAGACGAAGATCAGCCGGGTGCGGTCGGTGATGGCGTCGGCCATCGCGTCCAGGTCGTGCACGTCGCCCGGGGTCAGCGGCACCTGCACCGGCGTGGCGCCGCTGATCCGCGTGATGATCGGGTACGCCTCGAAGGAGCGCCAGGCGTACATGACCTCGTCGCCGGGTCCTGCGGTCGCCTGGATCAGCTGCTGGGCGACGCCGACCGAACCGGTGCCGGTGGCCAGGTGGGAGACGGGGACGCCGAACCGTTCCGCCAGCTCGTTCATCAGACCGGTGCACGCCATGTCCGGGTACCGGTTGAAGGACGCGGCGGCCGCCGTCACGCTCTCCATGACACCGGGCAGCGGCGGGTACGGGTTCTCGTTGGAGGACAGCTTGTAGGCCACCGGACCGTCCGCCGCGGCGGGCTTGCCCGGCTTGTAGGTGGGGATACCCTCCAGCTCGGCGCGCAGCTTGGGGCTCGTCTCGCTCACCGCAGTCCTCCTTGTGACCACCACCGGATTTCAATACTGCTCACCTTATGAGGATTCGACGCCGCCGCGTACAGGTCGCGTCCGGGTGAGCGGCCCGCGGACGCCGGCCGGGACTGCCTCACACGTCACATCCGCATCAGGGGCAACACCGCACGAAGGAGCACGAACCGGGGGCGCGCTGTACATATATCTATGCGCCGGTAGCTCACGCCGTGGCGCGCATCCCTCGTGCAGGTGAGTTGAGACCTCTTCGAAACATCGGGGACTTGGCAGGCCCATGCGCGCCGACAAGTCACGTAATGCCATCGAAGCGTTTAACTGACTTTGTTTCTAAGGCAGTTGACCCTTTATGACCTTGCAGAAACGTGCCTGTCAACGCGTGCATATGCGTCCGCACTACCCCACCGCATGAGCCCTACTATCGGCTCGCCATGACAGCAGCAGGGAAGCACCAGGTGAGCCGCGCGGAAACCTCTCGTCGAGGAAGCCGGCCGGGCCGGGCGGGAATCAGAGACGTGGCCGCCGCGGCCGGAGTCTCCATCACGACCGTCTCCGACGCCCTCAACGGCAAGGGCCGGCTCCCGGACGCCACCCGACGCCATGTCCGTGAAGTCGCCGACCGGCTGGGCTATCGGCCCTCAGCGGCGGCTCGCACACTCCGTACCGGCAAGTCGGGCCTCATCGGCCTGACCGTGACGACGTACGGGGATGAACCTTTCACCTTCACCGAATTCGCGTACTTCGCCGAGATGGCGCGCGCCGCCACCTCGGCCGCGCTCGCCCGCGGCTACGCCCTCGTGATCCTTCCGGCGACCTCGCGCCACGACGTGTGGTCGAACGTCGCCCTGGACGGCACGGTCGTCATCGACCCGTCCGACCAGGATCCGGTGGTCAGTGAGCTCGTCCGGCAGGGTTTACCGGTCGTCTCCGACGGCCGCCCGGCCGGCTCGCTCCCGGTGACCGCCTGGGTCGACAACGACCACGAGGCCGCCGTCCTCGGCATCCTCGACCACCTGGCCGACGCCGGCGCCCGCCGGATCGGCCTGCTCACGGGCACGAGCACGGACACGTACACACATCTCTCGACCACCGCATACCTGCGTTGGTGCGAGCGGGTGGGCCAGGATCCGGTGTACGAGTCCTATCCGGCGCACGATCCGTGCGCGGGTGCCGTCGCCGCCGACCGATTGCTCGCCCGGCCCGACCGGCCCGACGCGGTCTACGGCCTGTTCGACCCCAACGGCACGGATCTGCTGGCCGCCGCCCGCCGCTACGGGATGCGGGTGCCGGAGGATCTGCTGCTGGTGTGCTGCAGCGAGTCCACGGTGTACGCCAACACCGAGCCGCCGATCACCACGCTCTCGCTGAAGCCGCGCCGTATCGGCACGGCGGTGGTGCAGCTGCTCATCGACGCCATCGAGGGGGTCGATTCGGATCTGCCGATCGAGCAGGTGATACCGACCGAACTGATCATCCGCACGTCGTCCCAGCGACGGCCACCACGGACGACGGTGAGTCCGCCTCGGTCGCCGGAGGGGAAGTAGGGGGTCGGGCGGGTTGGGCGGCCGGTCGAGTCTCTCCGGGGGCGGGCGGCCGGTGGGCCAGGCAGCCGGTCGGTCGAGTTTCCGGAGGGGCGAGCGGCCGGTCGGTCGGTCGGGCAGCTCGTCTGGCGAGGGGCGGCCAGTCGATGGATCGGTCAGTCCGGTGGTGGATTGTCGTCGGGTCCGAACAGCGGGTCGGTCTGAGAGTGGGTCGGTCTGACGGTGGTCGGTCTGCCTGTCGCTTTCCCGGTGGGCTCTATGGCGGTTGGGCTCGGCTTGTCCGGCTATGTGGGCCGCTCGGTCGGTGAACCGGTCGGTCGGTGAACCGGTCGGGCGGTGGGCCGGGCTGGCGGTGCGTCAGGTCGGCGGTAGGCCGGGGCGGGGCGGCGCAAGGGGCTGCCCCGGCGAGCCTGCCGGTGGGCTGACCGTCCGGTGGGTCCGCTTGTGGGCGCTTGCCCGCGCCGAGGGCTGCTCGGGGCGCGGTGACGGGCGGGGGGGGCGTAGCCGGGACGGACGGGGCGTCGTAGCCAGGGCATGCCGGCATTGGGCCCTGGCTCGCGGCCCGCAGGGGCGGTTGGGGGGAGGACGCCGTGACGGGCTCCGCGAGGTGGTTGGCGCGGGGCCGGGCGTCTCTCGGGGCGGAGTGGCGGGCGGGCGGTGTCCGGGCGCTTCCCTCGGGCTCCCGTACGGGCCGGACGGTGCCGGGACTCCCACCCGGCGCCGCTCGGGCCGTAGCGCCCGCCCCTGCCCCCTCGACGCCCGCCCGACCCTGTCTCCCCAGGCACCCACCCGGCACCGGAGTCGACCACCGATCGGCTGACGGTCGGCAGTCGTACCGAAGTCGGAGGTGGAGTACGGCAACCGCCGGAGGCCACCGCACCGGCGAAATCAAGCCGCCCTTCCGGCGGGAACCGATCGTCCCTCGGGTGCTGGTCGAGTGGTCGAAGCCCTGCCCAATCGGGGCGAAAGCCACGGTGAACCGGAGTCCTGCTCTGATTCACCACCCCTGGGTCATCACATGGCGCGATCCGCATTCCTATGATGGGCCCACGACACCGCGGGCCGCTGCGACCAGGCAGTCCGACGCGGTGCAGACGCGGCGTGATGGTGGAGGGGTCGATGACTCAGGGGGCCGGTCAGGGACCCGAGGTGGAGCGGACGGCGACGTTGCGCGACTTCCGGGTACCGGCGTATGTCCACGAGACCGGTCCGTACGCCGACAGCGCGCAGCCCGGCGGCACCGTACGACCCGACGAAGAGGCCCATCCCGACGGGTACACACCGACTCAGCGCGATCTGCCGGTCATCCATCGGGGTGACACGGTTCAGGTCGCGGTGGACCCGGCGTCGGTGGGCATCCCTCGGCAGACGGAGGGCCCCGGTCCGCTGTTCGTCGTAGGGGATGTGCACGGCTACCTCGACGAACTGGTGGCCGCACTGCGGGAGAAGGGCCTGATCGACGCGGCCGGCAGCTGGTGCGCGGGCACCGCGCGGCTGTGGTTCCTCGGCGACTTCACCGACCGCGGCCCGGACGGCATCGGCGTCATCGACCTGGTGATGCGGCTGTCCGCCGAGGCCGCCGCGGCCGGTGGCTACTGCAAGGCCCTCATGGGCAACCACGAGCTGCTGCTGCTCGGCGCCAAGCGGTTCGGCGACACCCCCGTCAACTCGGGCGCGGGCACCGCCACCTTCCAGGCGGCCTGGCTGCTCAACGGCGGCCAGAAGACCGACATGGACCGCCTCCAGGACGTCCACCTGCAGTGGATGTCCCGGCTGGACGCCATGGAGGAGGTCGACGGCCACCTCCTCGTCCACTCCGACACCACCGCCTACCTCGACTACGGCGACTCGATCGAGGCCGTCAACGACAACGTCCGCGAGACCCTCACCCGCAACGACGCGGACGAGGTGTGGGACGTGTTCCGCAAGTTCACCAAGCGCTTCTCCTTCCGCGACGAGGGCGGTGCCGAACATGTCCGCTCATTGCTCGACATGTACGGCGGGACCCGGATCGTGCACGGCCACAGCCCGATTCCCTACCTCCTGGGCGACGTCGGCTCCGAGGACGGCGAGGACACCGCAAGCCCCGTGGTCGAGGGACCGCACGTCTACGCCGAGGGACTCGCCATCGCGATGGACGGCGGAGTGACCATGGCCGGAAAACTGCTGGTCCAGCAACTGCCGTTGGATATCTGAGCGTTTAACGGGCAGACGTCCCCCTCGGAGGACCGGCGGACGACAGCGCTGGCCAGGGGCCAATTTCTGGAAACCCCCTGTCACCGTGTGCCGTCGCCGCTCTACCATCGGCTTATCCGTAGCAGGCTCCCCTCC
>Ga0307511_10008787_pt1 | contig 10092 bp, 12 predicted proteins | sample 13_EM_MG_FD_200266 | JGI IMG/M metagenome (GOLD analysis project Ga0307511, IMG submission 200266) | Populus trichocarpa ectomycorrhiza microbial communities from riparian zone in the Pacific Northwest, United States - 13_EM | ecosystem: Host-associated > Plants > Roots > Unclassified | place... | reverse complement strand
TGTGGAAATAGGATTAAGAATATAGGGAAAAACTGAACGTACCCAAGAGAAAGAGGTTATACCAGGAGGTAAGCGTACAAAAGATGAGTTCTAGTGCACATGTATAGTAAGCTTAGGAGGATATATGAGATGGCAAAACATGGCAGGCCAACGGCAAGGTTGGGAGGGGCTTATAGTGGTTGGTGAGCGTCCGGCCACGGAAGGTGAGAGAAGTGGCGCCGAGGCACCCAAATAGTTTTAAGGTTGGATAGAAATATGGAGTGATAGAACATAGGGCGCCGGGACGACATGGGCGTTCGGGCGCACGAGGCGACAGCATCGATGAGGTAGTATTCAAGGCGCCGGCAGGTGGCATTGGGGCGGAGCAAATTCATTCCTGATGTAGAGCTCTACCTAGTCTTGCACAAGGTCTTCTGTTGACTGCAGGGTAAGAATATCTCTGTCTCGATGGTGGATTCTCGTTCCTAGCTTTTGTTGAATGTAGTGTGTTTGTGGAATATGTGGTTGTCCGATAGAGGTGGTACCTTCAAAGGTATTATAAAGATACCAACAGGTGATCAGTCCGTGGTAGTGGATTTAAAAGTTAGATTATTTTGTGTGTTAAAAAAAATGTAATGGGCGATGCCAATAGTAGCACCGCGGGCCGTTTAACAGAGTCTATACTATCACCGAAATGATAGTTTATGTCTGTTAGTGGTTCCGCTAAGTCGAGGACGCAGAGAGTCTCTGAAAGCATACAGATTTCCCAAGCGGGAAGAGAATTTACAGGTGTAATCTCCCTGTATTGAAGCTATCTAAGGCTTGTCTGAACTCTGTCTGAAGTGATTTGATCTGAGAATCCTCCACCAGAAGGGCAGAACGGCTCAGTACTTATACTAGCGGCCAAGCCTTCAGGAGTCTGCAAAACCTGTTTTCTGGCCATTCCAGAAAGTACTTCTCCATGACCATAAATACAGGTGTGGGAGGTCAGGCCTCCAGTACTCAGAAATACAGGTGTAGATGCGTAATGCATTACGATAAAGGAAACGTACATAAGGACCGGATACGCTCAAGGTAATAGTACTTCAGGTACTAAGCCTGAGCTATCTGGTATACATGATAGGTGCTAGGAAATGCGTACTAAGACAAATATAAGAAACGGTCTTCCTTTACAATTCCACTCAAGATGCCTAAACAAAAGTCAAACAAATTACATAACAACTGATAAGGAATTATTAGGAATTGTTGACCCACTGAGGCATTTCAGGGGTGAGCTACAAGGCCAAAAAGTAATAGTACTTATAGATCACAATCACATGGTAACATTCATGACTACATGGCAAGATTAGCAAATGAAGATTAGGTGGCAGCAAGTAATAAGTAACTTTGACATCAATATAGAATACATAAAAGGAATGGAGAATTTAATAGCAGACATACTGAGTAGAGCAGAAACATATAAGGACCCTGCCTGCCCCTCTGGCTCTGGCCTTTCCTCCTCACGAAACCACACTCCTACCCTACCACCACCAGTAGTAGTAAACTACATCTTCATATCACACCTATATCTTCTACCACCACCTACTAATACCAAACATCCCAACAGTATGCCTACTAGAAGGACCATGAGTGCAATGATTAGGAAACTAGTCTACCTACGATCTTCGGTAACCAGGCCATACCACAGGCCACAATCCCCTACCTCTGCTAGTAGTACTAGCAACACTGGATTGGGAGACATCTTCCAGCAAGAAAGGGACAGGAGACACCAGGAGCTCCAACAAAGGACTGACTGGAATGAGAGACAGCAGACCATATAAACTGCTGCTGTTACAACTAGGGCAAAAGCTGAGCAGCAGCAGGAACAACATGAAAAAGTGGAACTGGGAAGGTCAGTAAAACAGAAAGCAAGAATACATAACTTCAGTATAATTATTAACAAAAAAGCTAGTAACTCCACTACTATGGCTCCTCCTGCTACCTCTCCTTCCCCAGAACCAGAATGGACCCTTGAAGGGCCATCAAATAGTGCTCAGATGGAAACTGACACTGAGGAAGAAGGATGGATGAGGATCAACCCTAGACCTAGCCAGAAAGGAAAGGTAAGACAGATTAGGGCGACTAACAAGGGAAAAATAAAGTATGACTAGATAGAAGAGTGGAACCCCACTCTCACTGAAATTCACAGAAGGAGATAGCATTCATCAACTGGGTGCAAGAATGAAGTACCATAGGAACTCAAGTACCATCATCCTCCTCCTTCTCCTCCATCTCCGCAAACAGTTGTCAGTGAGTCGAAGCAAAGATATAGCAAAGTCTTCTCTTACCAAAATAACCCTATGATTGATACCATTAAGCTCAATCCACAATAATGGCCCACGCCAGCAGAAGCAAGCAGTAAGCTACTCCTTAAATTACAAGTAAGACTGAGTAAATAACAAATCAAAAGCCATTACAGCATGGCAAGAAGGATAAAGAAAAATGGAGGAAAACATCCACAGACACCTCCTAATACGTAACAATTGCTGGTATGCAACTTAGCTATACCATATGCCACAAACCCATAATGATATGCCACCACCACTTAACCATGGTTCCAACATCCAACACACTACCCTCAAAATCTGTGCCAAATGTGGACAGCAAGGACACTACGGAATGATGTGCACAAACCTCACTTCCAAACCAGAATCCTCCATTGGCAGATGTACCTTCTGCATAGGATACCACAAAACCAATAATTGTAAGCTTAAAAGGAAACTGATGACAAGTAGTGGTCATGCCAATGTGCAATATGTCAAAGACACTATGGCACTTGAAGAGGATGAGAATGACTCCATGTACCCTGACCTTGTAGAAGCAACCTGGCTACAAGACAAAAACCTGACTTAGCAGTATGTGGAATGTATGGAAAAAGACAAATTGTATAAAGACATATGCAAAAGAGCAAGAGATGGTGAAAAGTTCCTCACCATCCAGTATAAGGACAAGGTTCTGTACATCCTCACAAGAGAAACATGGAAGTTGGTAATTCCAACAGGACTCAAAATCAGAAGTAAGTCAGCACAAGAATACCTCCTACAACTAGCCTATTCTTATTTAGGACATAGAGGACTAGACAGAACATACTAAGAGCTAACCAGCAAATATTACTAGCAGAACTCCTACAGTGACACCCAAGATTATGTCAGGAGCTGTGGAGTTTGGCAATCCACAAAAGACTCCAACCAATTACCAATTGGGTACCTGACACCATTAAATGTACCAACCCAACTATAGGAAAGTATAGCAATAGATTTTCTTAATATAGAACCTGTCACTATTCCCTGTTCTGAATTAATTTCTGGTTATTATAAGTTAATAAAAGAAGTATCTCATAATATTTCCTTTGATAAGTTATTCGGCATTTCTTGGAGGCATACAGATTTTACTTTCCTTAAACCTTATATTAAAGAACTTAATGCTAAGAATGTTATTGATATTTTGGAGAAATGGATCAAACCCACTGTTGGACTTCCTTATGAGAGTATTATAGATCAAGATGTTCTTTTTATGTTAGTAACATTTCCAGAGTGAGCACACTCAGTTGGAGTTAGGCATAGAGCCTCCCCTGCATATCACTCTCAAACTGATAGGCCTCTGAAAGAAAGAACCCGACCATTATTCCTATGTTTGCTGCTAAGAAGTTGGAAGATGGTACAAATTGGGTACAAGCAGCACCTTCTCTTCAAATAGAGGTGAATACTACTGGACCCTAACAGAAATCTGCTTGGCATATCCTCCTAGGCTTTGACCCAAAGCTAGGATCTACACCACTCCCCATACCAATACCCATCTTTTCCAACCTAGCCAAAAGATTCTATGAGGCAGCAGAAAACCTTACCAAGGCCAAGATCCAGCAAATACAACAAGCCAACAAAAGCAGAAGGGCATCCCCTGCCTACCCTGTGTGATCCCAAGTCATGCTGTCAACAAAGAACCTCCCAGCCAGATACAACTACTCCAAACTATCCCCTAAAAAGATAGTACTATTCAAAGTTACTAAAGAGTTAACATTCACCCAAAATGTTGAACTTGACCTTTCAGAAAACCCTTACCTCTCAAATATCAGTCCAGTCTTTCATACCTCCCTTATCAGCCCCTATTTCCAAAACTCTATTAGCTTAATAGGAAGAGAAAAAACTAAGTTATGACCTGTTAATGAAAAAGAAAATAGATATGAGGGAGAAAGAGCGATGGAATACAGGAGCCACCCAGGTACTGGCCCCCTCCAATACAAGGTCAGATGCAAGGGATGTGACTACCACTAAGATGAATGGGTAAATGACAAAGACATTGACCACTCATTTAAAAAAGATTTCTAGCTAAATGGGAACAAAGGTACTATGTATAGTAAGAGACCTATTAATAAAAAACTATGGCAATAAGGTAAAGGAAAAAGTAGGGAAGAACCACTCAAAGTAATTGCTGCAGAAAGGGATAGGATCCTTAACCCCTCTGTTACCTCTCATGCTACTAGTGTTAAGCCCCCTATTAAGAAATATTTCTAGATTGATAATACCTGGGGATATGATCATGTCAAGAAAGCTTATCTCATACACTAAGGAAGATAGATTACATTTTTAACTAAGGAGGAATGTAAGGAAGTGATATTCTCAGTATGCTGATCTATTACCACCTCAAAACTTACCCTGAACCAATATCTACTATGTAATTCTTTACTAAGTTATCCTAACCTCCCTGAATAATGATGTTGTAAGAATTACATGTATTCCCTTATTTTTCACATGTCAACTATGAGTCACCTATGACGCAATACTTTCGTATGCCTCTAAGGTTATAACTGACTTAATGAGGCAGCGAAGGATTTCAAATCATGCACAACTCAGTACTATGGTACAGCCACAATAGTGAGTCACCATTAGCCTTGGCAAGTAATACCTAAGGGCTGAAGGTCTACATCCAGAGAAGAGGACCCGACTGGGAGAAGACAGACACAGAATAGTTAGTTACAATAAATATAATAGTTCCACTGGTTGATTCTAGTCCTAAGAGGACTCTGATATAGAACTTGGTAATCCAATACTAGAAACCAAAGACTTAGTCTCTAAAGTACTTAGTAATCCTGTAATATTACTTCAGGGTAATATTCTACCCTAAATACTGTTGGTCCCTATTTACAGGTTACATTAGTAGGCTAGCTCTTGTATGGTTGGTATCCGGTTACTGGGTTTTGCTCCTGTACGCTCTGTACATCTGATGCAGTTGATGCAACCCAGTTTTCTTGCTTATGTTTGAAGTTATGTTTCCTATTCTAGTTATTGTTAAACATTCTGGAGAGCAGTCCACAAATACCTTTAATACTCAAATTGCATTTTACATTATTTATTCTTAATATTTTGTTTATGATTGAGACACTATCTTTATATCAGACCTCTTCAATGATTAGGCAATAGGAAATGGAATCAAGTTGGAACCAACTACTGAGTGCTACTGGTAGATGGACAATCATTTAATAATTGCCAATATGGGAATTCTACAACCTGTGCAAGGGTGCAAGGTGAAAGAAACTCAATAATAGTATCAATACTAGGAGAGTTAATTGAAGCTAAACTTTCGAGAAAAAGGTGTACGAAATGGTAGCCCATTCTTTTCCATTCAAGACTTAGAAGAAAAGCTAGGTTCTTCATCCTTCCCCTATACAATTAAAGCTTACAATCACATAGAAGAACATCATCTTGATACCTTATACTACCTATACTTCTCCAAAGTTAAGCAGGTAAGACAAGCCAATAAGAACGGAGTCATTCTATTACTTCTGTTACCTGGTAAAATGATAATTCTCTGTATAGAGAATATCAAACTTATAAAAACGTTGAGGCAACTTCAGCCTAGAAAGGTAAAACCATCTTGTATATACTACTTCCACAAGAAGTAGAATAACTATACTCTTGACTTGTCAATTGACACTTGACTTTCTCCTATCAACAATACCTTCTTCATCAGCAACATCAAATCTTTCAATGACAATGATTCATTCAACTTCTTAACTGAATATGAGAAACAAACTAGTGAAGTTACAGAAGACAGATGGAAAGTGGCAAGAGTACTTGAATATAGTACTGATTTCTATAAGATAGAGCTCTAATGGAAGGTATTATATAATATTAAAGAATTATACTCTCATTGTATCACCTTACTCACCCAATGTCGACAGCACCTCTTATATTCCTGGCAATGACAATCTTCATTTATCTTCTTAATCTTGAGGGCATAAGATATCACGGCTCCAAATATCCCAAGAATAATTGCAGTATAAAAATACTTATCACTATCCCAAATTTGATTGTCATTCTTCTCACCCTTAGAAGAGGCATATGAAAGAATAGCAGGAACTATATAGGTACTTCCTGTCCCATCCAACACTAGATTCCTTATAGGTAAGTCATAGCTATCATCCTTCCTAGCTAAACTACTTTCAGTTCACATTAAGTTAAAACTAGTAGAGTTCGAGCTATCTAATTCTTTCCTATAAGGACACCACCATACTATCTTACCACCACCACCCTCACTATATTCAAAACCATCTACTGGGTAGGGCATCTTAAGCATTTTTGGTATAACCTACTCTTAAGAAGTACCTACTATTGTACAAGGAGCAAAAAATAATGAACCAGCATCAGTGCTCCCCTCATACTTACCATCCTGTCTACTTAACTTACAAGTAGCCGAGTAACATTATCTGAAGTCGACCAGAAATAACTTATCTTCGGAGTGACGTACTTGTCCCAACATTACATGGATAAGAGTAAAAAATAACTTATTATATTCCAATGAGCAACTGACATTATGGCTTCTAAGATATACAAGCTGTATACTTACCATAGGTCACGAAGATTAGCCAGGATTTCTGAAGATATTAAAAGACGAAACTACCCCACACCATGCAAAAAAAGGGACACCCTTGAATCAAAAATATTTCAGGAATCAATGAAACCAGCCCTACTTAGCATCAACACTGCCGTCATCTTGAAACCAGAACTACACTCTGTATTAACCATATCGATAGTTGAGTCACTGCCTATAATAGAAGTAAACCGCAAGAAAGTGCTACTCCAAATGCATATCATTCTTGCCCATATAGAAATCGTTGCTTACATTTACTGCTTCTATCTAAAAGATATTTCATTTCTACTCAAAGAAGGAACAAAACACTTCCTATTATGTACAACAATTCTATCTGAAAGCAAGGATTCATAGGTTACTACGATGCTAAATGAAGGTCTGAAATTCCCCAAGATTCTATAACTACTAGAACCTCTCTGGGTCCTGTAGAAATAGGATGAGATTATGTTATTTATGTATTATAGTTAGTACTTCATTCTACCTATCATAACTGGACACTTTGAGGAGGCATCTATATACAATTGAGCTAAAGGACATAAGAGAAGGAATCCTCATAAGACACATAGCAGATATCATTCCATAGTAGAAGTCAGTACTGGATCTCAAATAGGCATTATGACTGAAGATAATATCCTAGTACATACCTCTGAAGCAGTTGCTGAAGATAATGGAGGCCTCGGCGATGATACTATTTCCCCTTTAGGACTGGAGACAATAGCAGGAGTAGAAGATGACAAGGGAGATGACAGTCACTCTAGCAGTGATGACTCTAGCAGTAGATTATTAGTCCATAGGTAAAGAGGAACCCGCAAATATAACAAGTTTAAGAAGATCAAGAAATGGATAAATAATAGTAAGATACTAGAACAACAACAATATGCAACAACAACAGGAATTGTAATCTATAAAACTTTATCAAAAATATTGTAAAGAATGCAAGATATCAAGATTGATACTATAGAAAATCTCAATAGTATAGATAAGAAATGGCAAGACTTATAGTATTTTGACACTTGAGGTTTACTTGATATAGAGATAGTTAAGTTTCAAAGGTATAAGTTTACAATTGAAGGAATTGTTGTACTTAATTGCTAGCAAACTCCAAATTAGCGCACGCAGCACTTATAAGCACCACCTCATTAAAGAAAATTATATGGTATCCTATTTTAGCTTCATACTAGTACTACTGGAATTCTTCATCCCCTTTAGCTGTAAAAATATTTTTTGTAAGGAATACTAGGCCGCTTCACCTCACAAGGATGGATAATACATGAGTATTGTAAGGGTTGGATAGGTTATTAGAGGGGTTCTGTAAGGAACTCGGCTCTATGAATGTGGTTGTGGAGTGTTGAGCATGCCAACTATATTGCATTCTGGGCTAGAGCAGGTAGCCTAGAGGTGTATTGAGAGTAGTGGTTGCTGGTAATCAAGAGGTCCCAGTGGACAAGAATATTACCAGAGTAGCTAATATGTTTCTGAAGTAGCTAAGCTAGACTATGTTGAAGGAGGCCTATCCTATCTAAGGCTATGGAATTCAGATCTTTAATAGATACTGATTTCCTAAGGCAATAAGTCTATTTGAACTTAGTTTACACAAGAGTAAAGACTCATTATTATATCAGATCACAGAAAATATAAAATTGCTCATTATAGACATGTTTAGTATCATAGTAATACCTAACGAGATATCAGAAACAAGGCTGCCAATGTGATAAACAACAAACAAGAAAACAGAATAAGCTACTGCTCAATTAGGTAGGGAAAATACGAGAGAGTGGTTAGTAAGCTGACATCTATGAAACTAACCAAGAATAATACAGGAATGTAATAGGTAACAATAGAGTAATATGACAGGTAAAACTATAAGGAAAACAACAAGACTACTCCTAAAAAATCCTTCCTAATTCCAAACTAGTCCAAATTGGTAGTTGCTACCATAACAGGCCTAAAACGTGCCTAAATACAACCCAATAAAATCCACCAAAATTACCATAGATAAAACATGTTCAATTGATGCATATACTAAGAAACTATTTCCTTACCTACGTCCCTTCTTATCAAATTCTTCACTGGAAAAAACAGATGGAAAACATGAAAAAATAAAAATAAAATATTTTCCAAGATAAGAGTATTAAACCCTGCAATAGTCCAGAGATATATCTAACTACCATACTACTTGTTCCTTCTTTCTCGAGGATTTTTTTGCTAGTTACCAGTCTAGGCATACTCTCTCCAATAATGCTTCATACCTTTAGTGGAGGGGCTCACTTCTAGTTTCACAGTATTTTTATTATCTGCATGCCCTTCCCACTTGACCTAGTATTTGACCACGCAGTTATACTTCTTCTTTTCGTGCTCGATGATGTATTCGAAAGCACACCTGGGACCCCGCTTATTTAACAATAAAGGTCCAGCCTGAGGTAGAGATCTAGAGGGAATTTAGGAGTCATTATTTTAATTCTAGAGGACAAGAAGGGAGATATGGACCCACAAGGCTAGAGGAAACAAGGGGAAATTTGAGGATGTAGTTGTTAGTGTCAGAGTATACTCCTGATATAGGTTAGGGGCTGAGTATGACAGGTTCTAACTTGGAGGACTGGGAATTTCTGCTTATTCCAGAATGGTAAATATTGACTAAGTTACTAATCTTGCACTCTGAAGACACCTTCTTCTTGTTGTTACTCTACCTTTTCATTTCCTTGCAGCAGTTGTTCATCTTCTTCTGAACTACAGCCCACTTGGCTTGAGTCAGACTATCAAGTCTAACAGTGGGGATGTCTAAGCCAATAGGAGTATCTTTATAGGTGGGAAAGAATCTGAACATAAGAGAGTATGGGGTGGATCCTCTGGTGGCATGCACAGAATTATTCATTGCACCTTGCATAAGGGAAATTGCAGGAAGCCAACTACCACTATGTTCCAATTGTTTGGTACTTAAGATGGCTAAAATTATCTCCTTGGTAATATCTGTCTGACTATCAAATTCTAAGTGGTATGTGGTAGAGAATGACTGGGAGATGCAGTTGAGCTTGCAGAACCCTAACCCTACCACGGAATGGAAGAGGCTGTCATTGTTTGTGACAATGTACAGGAGCTAACTAAAGTGTGGGTATACATGGGACATCAATAAGCTGACTAGGGTATCTGTAGAATATCTATCTAGTATAGGTAGGACAAGAGTATACTTGGTCAACCTATATACTATGG
>Ga0307511_10008786_pt1 | contig 10092 bp, 2 predicted proteins | sample 13_EM_MG_FD_200266 | JGI IMG/M metagenome (GOLD analysis project Ga0307511, IMG submission 200266) | Populus trichocarpa ectomycorrhiza microbial communities from riparian zone in the Pacific Northwest, United States - 13_EM | ecosystem: Host-associated > Plants > Roots > Unclassified | place... | reverse complement strand
CCAACTTTTCTTTAATGGGCTATGGTAAATTGGTAGTTCATTGAAGAGAAATATTAGGTCAAGATTAACATGGTAAAGTAGTAATGAACTTACAAGGTTAATTAAAAACACTTCTAGTTTTGAATAGATTACAGCATCATTATTATAAAAAAAAAACTAATATTAATGGTGATGATATTGGAGATGAATTAGTCCAGTAAAAGGGACTCTGCTGTCTGATTTGTCCTAGAAATTCACCAACATGACCAGACTAGAGTAAGAGGTTAATACTCTTAGATAAGGGGTCACCTTGACTTGTACACAAGGCTCTGAGCACGTATTGTTTTCAATCATCAAGTTTAATGGGACACATTGTTTTCTATCTTTATATGGAACACAACTCCAGTTTTTGTGGGGACTAAGTGGCTGTGTTTCGTTCACATATTTTGGTCAAAAATTGTGAGCTTCATTCACTTTCGTTTAGACGTGTTGAACTGAGGACAAGTCTTCTTTTGCTCCACCAGAAGTCTTCAAAATCGTAGATCTAAGCTACATTGTTTTCATGCTGAAAATCAGAGTCCATTTACAGTACTTTCAACTTCAAACCACTTCAAATATCGTATCTTTTTCCCTAACCAAGGAGACCATTCTTCCACCCGTGGAAACAGTTAGATGAGCCCATAGCTCCTTAAAGTCAAATTCCAGGTTCAAGGACACGGGAAATGGGTGCCCACTCTCTCACTGGCTCGAATACAGACAGCTCCGTAAGACAATTCATGTTGGGGCATCAAGACTTTAAGGCTTAAAAACTTCAAAAAGCAAGACATGACACAATCTTTCTATTATAGACGGGACTTGGAAGAAGGATCTGCACCGAGCACATAGCTTTGATTGCCATAATTTCCAAAACCCCATTAATGGGATGAAAAAAAGTCATGCGCGCTTAGCACATGGAATTATTGTTATTTGGAAAAAATATGGAGCCTGTTCAATATATCTTTCAAACCTCAGACAGAAAAGTTGTCTGGTTCCTATTAATTTCACTTGTCAATACTTGATCTACATTTTCTCTCTATTCAACCATGAAATTCACAATGCCCTAGCTTTTCTTCTACTCCACCATGTCAATGGCATTATCCTCTCCCACTAATAAATCCTTCCAACCATAGAACAACCCTCTCTGTAGGCTGTCAAAATCCTTGATAGCATGACACGCTATGGAAGGCCATGACTCCTGATCACTCCCTTATAGATTCATGAGTGGGACCTATATTAGAAAGGCGTATTGTGTTATGCAAGCAGAAAAGACGAAGAAATGTCAATTCTAGGTGATGGATCAGAGTTGGTGTGTGCTCCCAGCCCACATTTAACACAACATAAAAGTTAGAGGGTACTTCACATCTTGGACCCCATAGAGCCTGGCATGAGATTCAAATTTCTCGCCTGGTTCTGTCTACTCTATCTCCTTCGGAACCCCCCATTAATTCAATGCATGAAATCAACATGATACATAAATCTCCATTGATAAGCCACTTTTGTATTATTCTGCCCCTTCTGGGGTCTGAGTCTTATCAGGGACATGCAATGATTTAGGGACAAAACGATGGACCAAGCTTGAGAGGAGAACAAAACAGAATTAAGCGGGCCTGCAATATCATTTTTCATGGAGGGTTTGATGGTAGATACTTCGCATACCATGTGGGAACAGCTCATGGGTTTTTATATATATATATATATATATATAGTTTGCTCTCCTACTTGTTACTGCAAATTTAAGAGTTTATTTATGAGGGGGAAAACGTATTATCTCGATGAAGAAATGGGAAATTAATTGAGAAAGTGAAATCCCCTGAACATGATAAGGGTTTGCTGCTTAGATATTCGGCTTTCTTTCTTCACCAAATAGTGTGAGATAAGGGCACCTACGAAAGTATTTGTATTAAAAACAAGTAAGTAGATTAACGAGCAGACCACTCTAGTTCACAGAAAAACTTAAACACAGAAATTATTAAGAAAATTGGAGAGGAAGAAATGAAATCACACCTACAGAATTGGAAGGCAGTATAATCATATGCTTTAAAATGCCATGCCCGTTGCATATCTAGAGAGGGACAAAGCTCCTAATTCAATGGTCCCACATGCCAAGATCCTAATATAATTATCGAAGGTTTCGTTCATTTTAGAGTACACCTTCACAATCATTTGTTAATCTACTTGGAAAATTTTATTCTCTTTTATCTCCAAGTCTTAGGTGTTTCACATTCATCAAAGCCTGCAAGAAGGGCATGAGCCCATTCGGAGTGGGAAAAACACTTTACACTTGCATTTGTTTACGGTGGAGTGGATTATAACCACTAAAAAAACAATGAACTAGACTTGAACTGTAGAGGAATCTTTTTATGTGTTTATTTGTCATTTTAAAATTGTTTGAGGATAGCTTGGTTTTTTTGTAATTTTATCATAGTTCAATTCCTTGGTTAATCTTAAAAGAAAAAAACCATAGAGTTAACTTTAGCCTAAGAGCTTTTTTGATAATTCATTTTGCCATGCAGAATGTGATTACTCTTTTGCCCATCAAGCCAAAAAAATATGAGGCTTAACTATACGAGAATATTAGTTATTTTATATTGGTTTTTTTACAATAATCATATGGCCCTAGGGGTGCTTGGGTAATTTAATGAATATTTTTTTAAAAAAAAAATTGTTAGCACGTTCCACGAACAGGCCATCAAGTAAGCCACCTCGTCGTCATCGAACGGTGCAGGCAACGGCTCACGAAGGCAAAAAAAAAGGCTTTCTTGATGTTTTCTGACTCATCACGAAGGGTAACACTTTTATGGGCGGCATATGTTCCTAGATTACCTCCTATTTGGTGGTGGTTGACTTTTTTTTTTTTTTTTCATTCTTGATTTTCATGCCTAGCCTTTTAACATCTCACATTAGCCCTTCAGTTTATTTTTTCTTAGGATTTTATCCTTATTTTTTTATTTGAATTAATTTATAAAATTGAATTTGTTTTTTCGATTTTATCCTCCATTATTTTTTTATTTTAAATTTTATCCTTATTCTTTTGATTTCTATTTATTTTATTTATGATAGTTTTTTTTTATGATTTCATCCTCCTATATTATATTTACATATTAGATTTTATCATCATTCTTTTGATTGTTATTTTTTTCCTTGGCAAGTTTTTTAAGTTGATATTTTTTTTTATTTCATCCTTGAAAATTAAATTGAGATTCTTGATTGACCTTGGATCTATAATTTAAGAGGTTGTGAATTTTTATGCTTGACCCATGTTTATAAGATTCACCCAAGTTTATTTATTTATTTATTAGAAAACTCATATTTATGGAGATTGGGTTCCATAATTTTTTTCTTGGCTTTTTATAGGATTTTTAACTAATTCTAAAATAACCCGGTTATAATGAGTCTTTTTATTTTTGTTCTTTGCTAAATTTTTTTTATTATATTATTAAACTAACCTGACTTAATGGATTTATTAAGATTAATGACTCGAGTCTTAAATGTTTCCTTTCTTTTTTAAAATCACCAGCATTGTCTAAGCATTTTTTATGTTAAAACCAATTTGATATAGGTCGCGGCATAGCACGGGTTGCCAATCTAAGTTTACTCGAGTTATTTTTTTTAAATAACAAAGCAAACAGGGATAAAAAATTAAAAAGATAAAAACATATATTTAAAATGAATTTATTTTAAAGATAATTTTATAATAAATTTCTGCATTTTTAAAATAAAAAATATTTGGACCCATATACTTTTTAACTTCCTCATTGTCATTGCTTTTTATATTTTAAAATAATAACTAAACATTACCTTAATTTCTCTCTCTTGAGAAAGAAACAAGAGTTCACATTAAGTTATACATAACTAATCTATCATCAACTGCTAAAATGCAGGATTTAATATACAAATATTCAAACATAAAACTTAATTAAGTTATCTGGGGATTAAATTAAAGTAATTATGTGGTTCAGTAAGTGACTTTTGCATCGAATGGCATTTTGTGCACGTGAATTAATGTAGTGATCAAGAAGATTTACGTAGATTAATTACTAGTAGTATCAGATTAACAGCTAATATTTTGAATCTGTAAGAACGATTATAAACCATGTGATTGACTGTCAATGAGTGATTAGTTCCTAATTAGGACAAAATATTTTACTTAATTTGCCTCCATGATCAAGAATATCAGGGAAAATTAAGGCAGCTTAATCTGTTCCTATATATCTTAACGATCAGTCCTCTTCATTGCTAAAGAAGAAACTACTAACAGCAATTGTGAGACAAACATCAAATTTCAGTGAGATATGGGGACAAATCTCTGAGGCAGAACCTTAGAAATTCTTTCTGATATTGGTATGCCAACAAGAATTTTCACAGATAGCTGACTGCGTGTTCCTGCAAATTGCAACTGATTAAACCAGTAAACTTATCCTACTATATATGGCATGGCAACCCTGCCTAACTATGAGAGTTTGCATGGGGGGTCAACCACAAATGGAGGTGGTGTCTTTCTAGCTATGCAAGAATTCTGAAGCCTTCAAGTAATTTTGGAAGGTAGTACAAACTAAGCACGAAAACAGAAGGTAATGTTTAATGAGGTAGAAACTGTCACCTCAAGCAAGATTTTCGAGGAAGTTCTTCAAAACTATAGGCATATCCAAGAGGGTAAAAGGTAAAATGGTGATTAATTCCTCCACCAATATATCTTAATTCACAGATCTTTAATTATTTTCCAAGATTCAAAGAGACTGGATATCATCAATCACTCAACTTTGCAAATCTTTGACACTGGACAAGCTGTTCCTCTTGCTTGCCCACTGAGACAATACCCTGCATGCATACCTCTAGTTGAAATGTGCTGACATTATTTCCCCACCCACCCACCCAGATATATATTCTCAAGTGCATGTATCGAAGTTGGGATTTCAGAACTAATTAATCTATCTATAAATTAATTCCTTTTCATCTTTCAAGTAGAGTGCCTTGTTCATTCATGAACTCCACTGCTAAAAATCTTTAAGTTCTTAATAGAGTATTGTTTAATTGAACCCTTTCGAACGTGGAATCATCAGTAAGATAAGAAACGTTTTTCTCGTTCATCTTATTTTCTAGTGACCACTAAGTAGTGCCTATAGTTCGATAGTCAATTATACTCTTTTGTGTCCACATTATTTCCTCTGAATTCCTCTTTCAATATAGAATTAATTCAGCCTAGATGTTAGCTAGCTATACCTATAGCTCCACTAAGAAATTCAACATGCTCTAATGCTCTGTACATTTAACTCCATTATTTTCTTTATTGGTGCTTGAATCACGAGTTAATGATTGATATAACTACTAACTTATTGAGTTTAATCAGATCAATTTTTATATAATTTTAATTTAATTAAAAATTTAATATAATTTAAATTCTGAATCAAGTTTGACTAGATAAACCCATTAAACAAGTTTAATAATAAATATTTTTGTTGATGATGGGTCATGTCATGACTTCCAGGACTCCTAATTAGATTTCTTGCTAGCTAGCTAACTAAATCTCTACTTCAAGGACTTCAGATTCCATGCAAGTACTTAAACCGGAAGCTTGTATATTTCTGTTCCATCAGCACTGCACTGGATTAATAATGCATATATTGTATTATTGTTTGCAGGAGATCACCAAATGCACATGCAAGAGCCTGGAAAACAACAAGAAAAATAAATGAAGACTCGTTATGCGAAGATCACATGGTCAGGAGTCTTTGATCCAAATATCCTTTAAATATTAATACTCATCTACCAATAATCTAGTACTTCTCCGATTTTTCCCTTTAAGATTTTCATGTTTCTTTATAATATGACTCTTCAACCATAATTTATGGATATTTAATTCATTTAATTAAGACCATTACATATTCAAATTCAAATTAATTTTGCCCTTGCAGAAACAGGAGTTGTGAGGTTTTGAGTTCGAGCCTTGTTTTAGTCGATTTAATTCTTATATAAGTGGAACAACCGGGGTTAAAAAAAGGAGAGTTTTTTTTTATTATGCTCTTTTAATTAACCCTAATATATGAAGGATAATATACAAGAAGAAAATGCAGTTTCTCCAAAGTTTCGTATGATCCTTGTAAAGGTTCTTTTTTCTTCACAGAGCCAATTTAATATAGGGTAGCTCAGGTTCTTGTCCTTATTCAGGATATGGATTTTTTTTTAATTTTGTTTTTAATTTGCTTCATGTCTATCTTGTAGAGTTGGCAAAGCTGTCAGTCTATTGTCAAGATGCCGTACATGCTGGGATGTGAATAAAAAATATTACAAGCTACTATCTTAATTATTGTCATCTCCACTGAAAACTTGGTCAAAAGTAGACAACTCCATTTGACATGGTTCACGCTGAAGCAAGGTAACATTCTATGCATGATTCTCTACGAAAATGACAGGCATCCCATGAGGTTTGTCCTCGATGATCCTAAGATTACAAACCTAACTTCTATTATATTTAGGCATTAGCACTGTTGTTTGATTCTTGGTGGGTTCCTCAGACCATATTATAATTTCAAACTTGTAAGAAATGGATAACAAAATCCACCAAAAAAAAAACTTCATTAGAGAACATGATATGGACCCAAATGGCACACCATAATTTCATTAATCTATTGATTATCGATTATGATTATACCGACATCGTTAGGGCCCAGATCTTAGCTACATCATCCGCCAGCCTCCAAAAGCTACCAATTCTTGCTTCTTTCAATCTTATTCAAGTAATGGGTCCATTGCCAGATCTACTTTAATAATTTTCTTAAGTCTTGTTTAGTTAGTAGTTTAGAATAGAAAGAATAGGTATAGAAATTAAAAAAAAAATAACCAAGTGTTTAAATGAATTTATGTACGTTTAAAATATAAAGCAGATAAAAACAAGTGTTTTTTATTATTCTCGTCTTGTATTTTATAACAATAAAAAGAAAATATTACGGTAAATTTGATTTCACTTCAATATTTTTTATACTAATATGTGAGATATTATTCTCCATGATGATAATAAATAGAAGTAGCTAATTTGGATGCAACTTGCTAGATGTCAAGGACAAAATCAAGTGAAAGTGGGGCTAAACTTGTACTATTTCAACGTCTTTGATGTTCATGTTGTGTCAAGGAGTGTCCTCCTCTGAAATTGCCAGCACTCTTCACGATGTTTTCAATGAATGCGCCTCTGGACATTGCCGTGATCCAAAATTGTACTGATTGATATTGATTTCTTCAGTGAGGTGTGACTACTTCGACAGCTAATTAACCACGCCAATCTATCTCATATTGTTTCTTATTTTAATGTATTTTTTCCAAGTAAAAACAACACTTTAAATATGGCAATTCCAACTACTAAATCTCCAATAATATTAGCATGTATCCGTCAATATTTTCAAAAGCTATAGTTGCATTCAAGGACATAGTTGGGTGGAGGACAAAGGAGATGAAGATTTATCCTTTTGATTTTTTATTTTATTCCTTTTATCTATGTTTAGTGTAGGTTTGAAGGAGAGAGTTTTAATTAATGAAGGTTAAATTTTAACCCTAAAAAAGGGTTAAATGTTAGGGGTAAGGAAATTTTGAGGGGGATTTTGAAAAGGAAAGCAATTGACAGAAACACTTAACACCAATCACGGGGAGTAAGTTTTGCCCCCCACTTAATTAATGGAGGAGAATAAAGCCTCATTATCACTTAATTTTCATCATTTATTTTAATTTCTCAATTCATCTATGTATTTTAAAACATGGGATCCACTAATATTATTTAGGAACCTAATTTATGAAGTGTGAATCTCATTATTACTCATAACTTTTTCAATTACAATCAAACATTCTTAATACTTTTTTTTCTTCTAAATGTTTGACCTCATACCAAACACAATCTAATTATATACTAGGACTATTTAGATAATCTAGGGCATGCATCTAAGCAAACAAGGATGCTACCTTTATTATAAAATATATAATTATCTATAATAAGTATATTATAAGAAGAAAAAAAAAAAGTCGAGACATATTAAGAGGGATTTGATTAATTTGATATATCGTCGATCAATTTATTAATTTGCGTAGAAACTAAGTCATGTTCTAGGGCTAAATAATACACGTTATTGAGACATGCTAGACAAAATGTTAAACAAGACATTTTATCATTAAATCCATATATTGGATTAGTCAAGGAAAGAGACAACCAAGTTGAGTTTTCACCAAGAAAAATCGAAAAGGGTTACAATTTCTTTTTCAGCCTGGAGTTTTCCTCTAGGAAATTAAAGAAAGAGACATGAATGTGAGCATTCAAGACAGGCACCAAACAAGCTCTAACCTTCAATCTAGATATGTTTCGACATATAAGAAAACATGAACAAGAATATGTATACATCGACATCATTAATTACAAGATTGAAAGCTGGAAATTTGGCCCACAATATATAATGCTCGCTCGATAACAATAAAGTACGTGACTCATGACAACACTACTAAATAAAATTAAGAAATTTCTCTATCGTGTCTAGCAGCAGCCTCCAGAAGAGAAATTACAAGAAAGTGATGGATGTAGCCAAGTCATGATCAATCAGTTTGGTTCACATTTTTATGCGTGTCCACGTTCCATAGTCAAAAATTGTTTGTTAAAAATGCAAATGTATAATGAATAGATTTCTTTGAGAATGACACAAGCTAGAACAGCTTGCTTTGGGGGATATGTGATGATGGATGTCGATGATGCCAAAATAAGTGCTTGCAATAATTAATTTGGGGCTGGAAATTTTTCGAAGATTCCCAAATGGGTCTTATTTTTCTGGTTTGTGTCAATGGAAAGGGCAGAGAAATTAGATTGTGTTTGTTGACAAAACCAATCGATCTAAGTAATTAAGAATGAGAAGCTGTATCTTCATGGGAAAAGAGGATAGTGTTCAATTCCGTCGTGGTTGGTGTCTACACCGACACTATTATGAGGATAAATTGATAATTTCGAGGGGGAATTTCTTGAATTGTTGCATTAATATATACATACGCTTTAATTCTAAGATTGTATTTATAAATATACGAAATCTTGCAAGAAATTAAGAGTTATAACTCAATCCTGATGAAAATATTAAGAGAGAAATTTAGTATTAGAGCAAATTAGAGTATGTTTGGTATTGAATTTCAAATTATTTCAAAAGATCACCACCATTAGTGTTTGGACTCTTAAAGACTGATTGAATCAAGAAAATTCACTGCCCATGAGCAAAGTCTTGCCACTCTAAATAAAGATCGCAGGGGACAACTTTCGTTTTGTCTCTTGTGCCTTTTTAACTTCTTTCTTGAAATGTTTCTTTTACTTTTTTTTATAGGTTAGATATTAATCACTATAGCATATCTTATCTTGGAGCCTTTTCGAGCTACTGCGTGAAAACGTGTTGCCTATGGTGGTGATGTAGTGCCAAGACTTTGTCACAAAGTGGGGGTAAAAATCTACCTTATCTTGTTGAAATTATAAGCATCCATTCAATTATTTTTGACGCGTATTTAGTTGTTTGTCGCCATTAAAGCACTCCTTCTTTTACTTTACAAAAGACATGTATCCATAATAATAATTATATGCGTGAATTATTCAATTTCAGGATGTTTCTCCAAAGCAACCTACAAAGTTCTATGAAGGTGCATGACTGAATCGAATTTTTCTAGAAAATTGAATGAATAATTCAATATTTAGTTTTTTCCCACGGATGATAAAAAAAATAAAAATATTTCACTTTTTAGTTTATAATGGGTTGTTAAGCTTGAGACCCACAAGATATTTTTCAGCAATCTTCCTATGGCGGTAGATTTAACTGGTAGAAAATCACTGAAATTGATTTCGATAAGTGGGATTAAATAGAAATGTATAGTTTGGGAATTAATGATGTGAGAAAAGGAAGGAAGACATTAATTTATCCAAAATTACCAAATGAATTAGTTTCTCCTGTGACCAAGCTTTATATATGATGTTATTTGATTACTATCTCGATAAAAAAAAAACAAAAATAATAAAAATAGAAATAATATATCTCCCATATATTTTTTTATTTTAAAAATATAAAAAAATCATTGAAA
>Ga0307511_10008785_pt1 | contig 10093 bp, 9 predicted proteins | sample 13_EM_MG_FD_200266 | JGI IMG/M metagenome (GOLD analysis project Ga0307511, IMG submission 200266) | Populus trichocarpa ectomycorrhiza microbial communities from riparian zone in the Pacific Northwest, United States - 13_EM | ecosystem: Host-associated > Plants > Roots > Unclassified | place... | reverse complement strand
CGGTTGCAACGGATTGAAATTAATTTATAAATTTTCCGACATATACGTCCGCGGGACACAGCAGAAGCTTAACTAGATGGCTCAGAACAGGTAAGGATGGGGGCGTGCAATTGTCTATATTCCCCTATTCTACTCGGGCTATATATATTCATACAGATCTATGGGGATGGGGCAATCGTGCCCCATTCCTATTGTTGCCATAGCTGGTGTCGGCTTGTGGCTGTGTCAGCCTCAACAGCAATACTTTGTGAGTAATGCAACGCATTGGCACAGCGTACTGCAATGTCGTGTTGCAACATTCTCGTGACCGTGAATCGTGCAACTCGGGTCACACGGTAGTCACTGTGTTTTGTTGCAATAAAACTACGTGAAAGGTTCGGTTTATAGTCAGTTATTGTACAGCATCGGTTGGATTCACCGTGACCGATGAAGACACCACCATCGTCAGACAACGGCATGTCGACATCGACGGTGGCCACCACCCACTACCATGTAGCTGGGGGTGCAACCTGGTGCAACGATGACACGGCGACGAAACTGGGCAGCCGGTGCTACCACAGCAACAGATGACATTGATGGCAACAACAGCTTGACGTCAACAACCACGATGAGCACCACCCCTACTCAGCCAACCGACGACGACGACGACGACACGACAGCCACTACCACCACTATATTGTGCCACCAGCAGAACAATATTAACGATGGCCATGACCATGACCGTGCAGGAACTTCAAACAGCGTGACAACGACATCACTGGGCAGTGAGTGCAGCAACAGCAACAAATGATGTCGGCGACTACGACTGGTGGAACCAGTGGGACAGTGAAGCTACCGCAGCAACAGACACCAACGAGCGATGACAAAGTATTTAGATGGGTAACCAAGTGTATATTGTATCAATATGATTACCATGGTACAAAATACATGTGTGCAACGCATGTCCACCTAGACAAGAATGATCTGATCTGGTTCAGCAACATAAGATGGGGTAGTACTAGTAAGAGTGAATGGATGTGGGAGGGGATAGGATGGGTGAACGGAGGTGGTTAGATATGTGTAAATGGGAGTATGATGAGAACGAAGAAGGCATTGACAAAGCAACCGAAGCCCAAAGAAGTAGAAAGGAGTGTCCGAATGTCCCATGACGAAGTGCGGTTTGCCTTCTACAATAAACTCCGGAAAAAGTATGCGTGGGTGTGCGTGCAGGGAAAGATAGTAGTAGTGGATTCCGGGAGAGGGGTGACCATTGAGATTATGCACAGGGATTGTCGAGAAGCGGTGGGGTGCGATAAGTCAAGCGGGGAGAAGTGGTATGGGCCGCAAGCTCAAACAATGCTATGGCGGAGGCGGCGGCTCCTCTCCTCCAGCTCTATTATTGTTAGTAGCCGTTGCAGCAGACAAAGATACAGATGGATTACTATTCGACCGTGGCTCTCGTGGGCCCACCACAGCTCTCCGGCCCGACGACCAACTCGCTGCCATCCGCAGAGGCGGCGCAGCAGGGGCACCCGCACCCAAACTTGCACCACCTCCGCCGCTAGCCTCCTCGTCGGCGGTAGGATCAGTATCAGCGTTAGCACCGATCCCAGCAACAACTTGGAGAAGCGGTACCGTCGACAACGCGTTCGGCTCGCTACTATCACTCCGCATGCACACATGCACCAAGCCCAGATCCGCATCGATCTGGCTCCCGCGCGCCGCGGTGCCAACCCCCACCATGCCCATGCTCATCCCAGTGCCAATCGCCCCAAACTCAGCAAGGTCGCTGCTCACGGAGTCGCTTCGTCGATGCTGCGCGTGATGCACGAGTAGCGGTATAGACACGAGCTCGCTCGACCTGTGCCGGTGTGTCAGAAAGCCGGGTGTTGTCGGTGTACCGCCGTACTCGTCTCCATCACCCGCATCGGGCCCGATGAACGTATCCCGCCATGCAGCTGGCATCTTCGTCTTGGAATGCTGCTCCTTCAGTCCGAACTCTCCCACACCGCCGCCCAGCCCTAGGTCTTCCACATACGTCCGTCCGCTGTCAACGGTGTACTGCGAAATACCTCGGTCTGCGCGTGACGACTGGAATGCGAGCGTGCGGAGTGTATCCGGGAGGCCTAGTGTCACCTCTTCTACGCTGCCCGTGGGCGAATCTCGCCTCGTAAGCTCGTACCCGATCTTCTGCTCCGTCTCGCTGTCACCCAAGTGTGACAGCGATGCCGACGCAGAGCCTGCCAGACCTTGCTTGCGCCACTTCCGTCGCGCGAAGAAACACCGCACGCCGAACGCAGCGACGCAGAGCGCGAAGGCGCCGACAAGGCCGATAAGGACCTTGACACCAACGGACATACCCGTGCTCCCATCTCCCGTCGGTGTGGGCGACTGTCCGCCAGAATCGAGTGGTTGATCAAGTACACGCACGGTGTGAAACTCCTGAAGTGCCTGAGTGGCGTTCGTGAGCCCGTAGAGACCAAGCGCCGGCTGGATGCCGTCGACAACCGAAGTAGGGAATGTTCCGTTAGCATTTGGCTTTTCGTATGCCATCACGGTGTATACATTGCGCATGAATGGAACGCCGAGGATCATGTCACCGATATTGGCTAGAACCTGGGTCTCCACAGATTGAATAAGCCCTACGCAGTATTGTGCCCCGGACTGTCCCGAGGGTTCAGTGGTTAAGTCGAGTGGGTGGATCGGGAGTTCGGGCTGGCCGTCGAGTGTGATTGTCATGTTCAAGGGAGTGATACAGGGAACGTAATCTATCCCGGGGGATGAGCAATGATAAAAGAGTGGAATTAAGACGTTGAATGCATACAATTACCATCCGAAGCGGGACTGATGCCTAAGGCGCCATATATTCCATTGGCGATAGTTGGTGTTGTCATTATTAATGGCATACCAGAATCGAGGACTGCGGTAGGGTATAGTGAGCCAGATAGAGATGGGACCTTAATCGATTTTGTCTGCCCGCTAATGTAGACAGTGATCGCCTTGACATTAATCTTCCAATAGCGTGCGCCGAAGCTATCGCTAATAATTTGTGAGTATCGGATTTTGGACGGATCCGAAATAATGCTAGAGGGATGTCGACCTATGCCGAGAAGAGAGAGTATTTGATTTGAGCCAGGCCTAGCGAGAGACAGTGAGAAAAATGCTTGCGAAGGGGCATCACTAGATGGGGTGATAGAAAATAGATTAGAAGACAGGGCTGCTCCATCGGGGCTGTTGTTTTCCTCTCCAGGGATTAGTGATTGGATGACAGAGTTCAAGGGTAAAGCAAGGCCTAGAATGCCATCAAATTCATATGACAGGGGTTCGTTCTGAACCGAGGTCGCCGCAGCTGGAGAACTTTCATTAATGACGTCAACATCATAAAGTGAGCCAGCTTGTCCTCACCAAGTGCTTGGTTCGTAATGTTGTATCCGCCAAGTTGGACTGTGTCCCATACGATGGGACCAGAAACGGTGCCCTGGAGATATTGGATCGTGAACTCTTCACCGGTAGGCGTGGAAGCACTAGGGTCATACAATCGCCCGTTTGTGGACGAACACGAGGAGCACGATTTTGATGCGACCCACTAGATATTCCATAGCGGCAGTGTTTTGAAACAAGTGAGTGGTTTGCCCCTTTTTTGGAACACGAGGATGGCAAATACCCACTAGATCTGATGAACCAGTGTCAACTTGAAAAGAAAAATTTTGTTGTGATGTGCCTATTTGGATTGGGACTGTATATGCGCTAGATGGCAGCGTCGTCAGCCCAATGCAAACGGCGTGAATGGGTAAGAGGGTGGTGCGGCAATTATTAGGATGACCGGAAGGAGGGAAAGCAATGGCAACACCATGAACTCATGCTTTTGTTCCCGACCTAAGAAAAAGCGCGCACTTACACGGCATAGTAGCTCGTCGAAACCATATCCATGCTGAGCACAATTCCAGAACTCCCACCTGAGCCTTCGTCCCGAGTGGATACAGGTACGAAGTGTTCCTTGTCTTTTCCTTTCCATCTTGACGAGCGTGCGTCGAGGATGTTCGGCATCTGAATACAGGTATGGCACGAGTGCATGGACCAAGTTGATTTATTTTGTCAAGAAGAGGGCAGTACGACAGGGCGCTATACGGTGCCGAGTTTACGCGGGGCGGTCGGACAGCCGGAGAGAGATGGATACAAATGATACGATGATAGTCTGTTCAGGAGACTAGAATTGTTTGCATCGGCCCAGCGACGACGGGTGGTTTTGGGGGAAGACAAGAGAAGGGTAGATTGTGTTGGTGGTGGAAAAGGAAGGAAAACAGCTGGCTGGTAGCACCGCAATTCAGGGACCAAGCTAACACATATGAAAATGGAAACCCTAAAGAAAAGTCCGCGGCAGGGTTTGCGACTTGTTCTGAAGTCTTTCTCGTCTCACTTCTGTTTGTCGACTGACTTACCCCGCATATTTAGGCGTTGCTGGACCATCAGGGCCTCCGGAGAAACAGGCACTGCTTTCACTACAGTCAATCATCCATGATAATGGATGCTAATCAGTAACTACGGTTATCATTTCCCGTCTGAGAGCAAGAGCGTTTCCCTCAGCGCATAGCCCTAACTGGCACTGCATGATCTATTTCTAGTGACTCGTCGACATCCCCCGCCGCCTTGTACTATTCAGCCGTCGTCGTCAGCTCGTCAATCCCCACAGGTGGTGGAACATTCCGCACCCCCGATCATTCCACCCGGAAGCGGCGCAGAGATGGAACGGCACCGACTGAAAATCTGAACTTTGCTGCAGGCATATTGATTCATAATACAGGGGGACCCGATGTACAGTCGCTAACACGTGTAGCTGTGCTTATGACGACCACATCGCGATCTGACTTGGCCAGCATTCAGGTGAATACGCAGATGGCTTTGCCAGCCCATTGCCAACAATGACCAATCGTTATCAACATGGCCTTTGGTAGACGCCCACCACCCATATGTAGCCATCTTGCACTGGTTCATATCATGCATCATTCCAAGTGGCAAGATAATTGGTACCACGTTCTGGGACATGCGGTTTACTGCAGGTCGGTGTCGATTCCGCGAATTTCGTAGCATCCGCCTCTTTTCTTGATGCTGAGCCTCATCAGTATCCCTCTCTCTCAGGCCAAGCAACAAGGGACGGTGTATGTTTGCCTGAGAAAGTGGCCCATCAGGTGAAACCATTAGAGATGACAGCATGCATCCTTTCCGCAGCGCCACGCCGTGCGTCTGTATGACACGGGAGCCTGCATCCGAGTGGGCCCACATCACATTTGCCACATACAGCTTTCCCGCTGATGCAAAGATCCTCAAAGGTTCAACCTACCACTTCTTCGGAAGATTCATCATTTCCGCGACAGGAATCGTTCACCAGGGGGGGCACAGGATTCAGCGGCTACAAGGACCACCTGACAGTCCGAATTTCACCATGATAAAAACTGAAAGGGCATCTTCCTGCTTCCATCGCAAAGCCTGCAAAGGTTAAGATCGTTCCTTGACCATACCAAGAATTTTCGAAGATTACCAGGCACTGTTCAGATCATCCTGGTCCATCCATCATGTGACGAAGGTGGTGCATGAGGTGATTCTCTAGAAGCAGGTTACATTTCCTCTTTTCGCCACGATGTGGGACATACTCACTTTTTTCTACGACTGTATTTTGGATGGATCCTTCTGGCAACACAAACAAGAAATATTGTAGCTATCATTTTTCTGATGAAAAATACTCTAGATTTTGCTAAGATACGGGAAGAAGGTCATGGCATACCCGAATGACTGGAACGCTGAAGGATCTTCGAGTCCTTGGGAAATGTGCGGAAATGAAGCCATGTCCTAGGGCATCCTAATGTGAAGTGCAGTCGGGAGGAACGAGTTCTCGAACAAGCATTGGAGGACAGCGATTTCCAGGGACCGTACAACATTTCGCTATGTCAATATCCAGGAGTCTTGCTTGGTGAGATCCTAACAAAATCAGCATCTCCTGTTACGAGAAATGTCACATTCCATTGCAATGTTGCCAGACACGAATACAGGAAGACCCATGGCCTCAGCGAGAAGCGGTTTGTGAGGAATGGTGTGCAGCATTCCAGAAGGGGAAGGACGGACCAGGACACTAAACGATGACTTCCAAAAGATGTGCGATACGTTGAAGACCGAAATTACACTTCGACACAGAAGCCCTGGTTAAACGTTGACGAAAGAAGATGAGGGTGAGGACATGGCTCATTCGTCATGTTCAGCGCATGAACTTCCGATTTCCTGATTATATGCACCGCACCCCGCATCAGAGTCGAATGACAAGTGTTTGCCCATCAAGGCGGCCGACTCACGAGAAGTGCGTGAGCACTTATATTTAGCATGATGGGCACCAGTTCTGCCGAGCAGCAGCTGACCTAGCAGCTATGCTGGGTAGGCCGCAATCTGCCATAGTAGGATGTCCTGCCGTCTCAGATGCGAAACGCTGATTCAGCTCAACACAGAGGCATCAGCTCGCACCTTACCTGGAGTTGAACGTTGAACGCTCGCTGTCATGCTGGTACATGGATGATAGATGCGCATGTCAAAGATTGCGTGTCGTGCACCGAATGTGTAATTTGACCTTCTTGGAACCTCTAATCATTGGTCAACGTAATAATCATGCATCGGTGAAATTTGCCCTGCCAGGCAAAGGTAGGCCCTGAAAGCGGTGAGGTATTGACGAATGGAACTACAGTATAGCGTTGCAGGCACGCTCTTACGAGGAATGTGTTTTCTTCCAAGGTGGAGGAATGGAGAGTGATCTAACACTGCCACCGTATACGATCAGGGGACAAATTGGGTGCCTCACCATGACGTCGCACTCAGTTGCTTCTTTTTTGCTGCTCAACACCTACGCATGTCGAGGAGCACAGGATTTTCTTCGGCTGCAAGGGGAGGACGTCGCTTCTCCAACAACGGACCCGGCAGGGCCAGGAACCAACAAGGTGGTAGGAACAACACCACAAAGCCGACCCACTGTGAGCGCATCATCGTCCTGTGTACGAGCCGTGATGTACCTCTTCTAAACTCGAAACGGATCCCAGTTATTTGTCTTCCAATTGCAAGTATAACCGTTCTTGGAATCGCTCCCTTAAATACAGGCATGCTAATGGAAATGATGCATCATGGTGGTGATCACCGCCATCATGATGATGATCTCGCACAGGGACATCATGCGCGTCTGCGAGAGACTATCTCGTCTTTTACGGACGGACTGCTTAGAAGCACACCAGCGTTGCCTGGCCTCGATCAATCCATCGTGATAGCCCCTCGCCGCCTGCATCTCACGCTTGGCGTTATGACGTTGACTGATAGTGTTTCCGAGACGCAATCACCAGCCCCAAGCCGTGTGCCAGCGTCCACGGCTGCACCCAGCAGTAGGACGGTATCGGATGCCCTGTCTTTGTTGAGCTCTCTGAAACCACGGATCATGGAGTTGCTTGTGGGCCATCGTCTGTGTGTGCCGCTTCAACGCATGCATATCATGGACCCAGACCGCGGCAATCCAGATCACGCACACGTCCTGTGGCTGGGGCCGTCTGACAGCGCAGATGCCCATAGGTTGCGACGAGTGGGCGGTGAGTGCCCAATGTCTCTCTTTGTGGGGTAAGTAGCATACATGCACCGGACTAATGACATGTTACAGAACTGGTGAGCAGCGCGTTTCGAGATGCGGGGTTTATCTCCGAACGGCGACCCCTCAAGGTACGTCCTTCCATCTACAGGTGCCTCGCAGGTCCAAGTCACAGTCTAAGCAAATACACAGCTGCACTGCACTGTCATGAACACGATCTACCGTCAGCCAAGGTCCAGGGGTGTGCGTCAGCCCTTCTCCTATCGGGCATTGCTTGCTTCCGACACTGCAGTGCGAGCGTTCCGTGTGCCCCCGCTGTCTGATGGCGGGGCAGTGGGGGTGAATTTCGGGACGTGGGACGTGGATGAAATCCAGATATGCAGGATGGGGAGCTTTGGGCTTGAGGGGGAGTATGTTAGTTGTGGAGGGGTTTCGTTATTAGCATGAGACAGTCTTCGCACGCACAGGCCTGGAATGGAATGGACCAAGTGGCACAGCCTTCCCGAAAGGGAAAAGTTGAAAGGGCGATTGAAACGCCGACCTGGTATCATCGTGCGACTTTCCTTCAACACACTGCAACGTCTCCTCCACGAAATCCAACTCCCATCCTACTTGATACATCTTTCGAATAATGTCTGAAATCAGGAGGAAACTTGTCATCGTTGGAGACGGTGCTTGCGGAAAGGTGGGGCAGCACGTTGGCCTCGTCCAAGACACGCTGATATCAACTACCACACCCACCAGACCTGTCTATTGATCGTCTTCTCCAAAGGAACATTCCCTGAGGTACCCTACCACATCCGCTTCCTTTCTCTCTTCTCTCCTTCTCGTGCTCACAACCTCTTCCTTCAGGTTTACGTTCCCACTGTCTTTGAGAACTACGTCGCGGACGTCGAAGTTGATGGCAAACACGTCGAACTGGCGCTATGGGATACGGCTGGACAGGAAGACTACGACCGCCTTCGACCCCTCAGTTACCCCGACTCTCACGTCATCCTCATCTGCTTCGCGGTAGACTCACCAGACTCGTTGGACAACGTACAGGAAAAGGTGTGTCCTCTCGGCTCCCCTTTAGTTCAGTACTGACGGCATGTGCCGAATACACTCACAGTGGATCTCGGAGGTGATGCATTTTTGTGCCGGTTTGCCTATCATTCTTGTCGGGTGCAAGAAGGACCTTCGGCGGGACCCTAGAGTGATCGACGAGCTCAGAAAGACAGGTCAGCGCCCAGTTACCCCAGAGGAGGTGCGTCTCATCCCTCCTTCCATCCCTCTTCTTCTCGTGGGATACGAATGATCCGGTCTTGTGCGTCTCTTTTTCCAGGGTATGGCCGTGGCGAACAAGATTGGCGCCAAGCACTATTTGGAATGCTCAGCGCGAACGGGCGAGGGTGTACGTGAAGTATTCCAGTATGCCACGAGGGCTGCCCTCCTCAGTCGACCTAAGAGCAACAAGAGACACGGTTGTGTGGTTCTGTAGACTACCACCTATGTACAAGGTCGTCTGTTTTGTGTCTCGCCCTTCCCTGTACACACGCACACCCCATCTGACAGCCCCTCTGCCGCCCCCTCTACTCGTACGTCACATTGGGGTGGAGCCTACGCCCTCTATCCTTTTTTCCGTACCGTCTCTTATCGAGAGTTCATACCCTTTCACGACCCGTGTTAGCAACTCCATGATCTGACCATTTTTTTTCCTTGTCCGCTTTTTTATCCAACTTATCGTGCATGCTGAGCATGCAGTGTGTGATTTAATAATTCGTTTGCTTGAGGTCGTTGGCTGACAGTTGACATGAGGCTTGTCTATAACTGTTCCTAAGACAACGCTTTGGTCGAATCCAGCTGACAGCTGCGCACAGTTGCGCTGCGGAAGTTGTGCTACTTGGAATGGGAGTGATGCGACCTAGTTATCGGATCTGAAATCATAGTGCTCTGGGCTGTTCTTGAATTGGTAGACAGGGTACTGGCGACTTACTGTCTGTGAAGCATGTTAGCTATACCACTTGACGAGAAGGGTTGATCTGGGGCACGTGATACCGATAGCACGACCTTGTCACTTTGTTTACAAGGTCACTGCGACTGGAAAATGTGACCCTTTTTTCATCATCCACGAATATTGATGTTTTGAGCGAGCACCCAAGGTCCGTGTGAAATAAACTCAGCTATTCTCTAATGTAAGATAGCTTTCAAGTTACAATAATGTGTAAGAATTGTCTGCGAAAAGGTCATAAGAGAGAGAGAGAGAGAGAGAGAATTCTATATTTATATACTGCTGCAAGCAAAAGAATTGTAGGTCCAACCCTGTCCAACTGTCCTTGTACTAGTGTCAGTGTAATGGTAAATTGGCATATGAGGTGGAGCGAAACTCCAAGCCAAAGGTAGTGGAGAAAAGGAAACCAAAACAGAAACGAAACGAAACAACAAGTGCCAATCAGCAAAAAGGGTTCTGCCAAAATAGCTCTCAGGCAAAATATATAGTGTTAATTGGCATATATAGTTAATATAGTTGTC
>Ga0307511_10008784_pt1 | contig 10093 bp, 8 predicted proteins | sample 13_EM_MG_FD_200266 | JGI IMG/M metagenome (GOLD analysis project Ga0307511, IMG submission 200266) | Populus trichocarpa ectomycorrhiza microbial communities from riparian zone in the Pacific Northwest, United States - 13_EM | ecosystem: Host-associated > Plants > Roots > Unclassified | place... | reverse complement strand
GTCCTAAATTTGCGACTTCTTACAAAGAGAGCGTTCTACAATCTATTATACTTTATGCGAAAATCGTGGTGGAAAATACTTTGTATCGTACTTCTGATCTACACCATCACCGGAGGCCTTTTATTCAGCGTACCGGCGCGTGAGATCCTCGCAGAGACGATCCGCAATCTTTATTTCCATGTTTGCATGTGGTTTGGGATGATGATCCTCTTTACGTCCTCGGTGGTCTATGCCATTAAATATTTACGTAGCCAGAACATCGTCCATGATATTTATTCCGTGAATTTTGCGAAGATCGGAATCCTGTTCGGAGTCCTGGGATACAGTACCGGCTTTATCTGGGCCTCTTATACCTGGACCGAATATGCCACCAATACGCAGATCTTCAAAGAACCTAAACTACTGGGGGCGGCCATCGCTCTGCTGGTATATTTTGCCTACCTGGTATTACGCAGCTCCATTACTGATATGGATAAGAGGGCAAGGGTCAGCGCTGTATATGCCATTTTTGCCTATGCGATGCTGTTCCCTACCATCTGGATACTGCCAAGGCTGCTGGAAAGCCTTCACCCGGGCAAAGAAGGTAACCCCGCCCTGAATTTTAAGGACAGCGACGCCCGCCTGAGAATGGTATTTTATCCCGCTATTATCGGGTGGACCTTACTGGGCGTATGGATCACTTCCCTGAAGATCAGGCTTGATTTAATAAAAGAGAAAAGCATTTTGAATGATTAAGAGAACCCTGTCACTTGTCGCCTTCCTGTCCCTGTATCTATTCCCCCTGCTCACGATGGCCCAGCAGACGGAGGCCGAACGAAAATATACGGCCTTCGACATGCGCAGTAATGGAAAGATCTACGTACTGACAGCCTGCATACTGGTCATCATGATCGGACTGATCCTTTACCTGGTAAGGCTGGACAGAAAAATAAGCCAACTGGAAAAAGAAACAAAATAGTTTAACGATTGCAAGAACCCACCAACTACAAATTAAATCAACTGTTATGGCAGTACAAAATGAGTACAAGTTCTTTGAAGCCGTAGAAAAAAGTTTTGACAAAGCGGCCCGGTTCACTACCTGGGATCCCGGTATCCTGGAACAGATCAAACAGTGCAATGCGGTATACCGCATGTTCTTCCCTGTTAAGATCGGAGACAAGATCGAGGTAATTAAGGCTTACCGGGTGCAGCATTCCCAGCATAAGACCCCCTGTAAAGGAGGGATTCGTTTCGCCTTATCGGTGAACCTGGATGAAGTAATGGCCCTGGCGGCCCTGATGACCTTTAAGTGCGCGATCGTCAATGTGCCTTTTGGCGGAGCCAAGGGCGGCATCAGCATCGACCCTAAGAAATACACACCTTATGAGCTGGAAAAGATCACCCGCCGTTATACTTCCGAGCTGATCAAAAAGAATTTTATCGGACCGGGTACGGATGTTCCCGCGCCGGATTATGGTACGGGCGAACGCGAAATGGCCTGGATCCTGGATACGTATATGAGCATGCGCCCCGGCGAGATCGATGCACTGGCCTGTGTAACGGGCAAGCCGGTATCACAGGGAGGAGTACGGGGCCGTCGAGAAGCAACGGGACTGGGTGTATTTTATGGTATCCGGGAAGTCTGTAATATGGAAGACATTATGACCAGGCTCAAGCTGAAGCCCGGTGTGGAAGGAAAGACAGTAGTCGTGCAGGGACTTGGGAACGTGGGCTTCCATGCTGCCAAGTTCTTCCGGGAGGGTGGCGCCAAAGTCATCGCACTGGCCGAATATGAAGGAGCTATCACCAATCCGGCAGGATTAAACGAAGAAGAAGTATTCCAGCACCGCAAAAAAACGGGCAGTATCCTCAATTTCCCCGGAGCAACGAATCTTCCCAATTCCGGCGATGCACTGGAACTGGAGTGCGATATTTTAATTCCTGCCGCCCTGGAGAACGTGATCAACGGACAAAACGCACCGAATGTAAAGGCTAAGATCATCGGGGAAGCAGCCAATGGCCCCCTGACGCCGGAAGCGGATGAGGTCTTCATTAAAAAAGGCATCCTGGTCGTACCGGATATGTACCTGAATGCAGGAGGAGTGACCGTGTCTTATTTCGAGTGGTTGAAAAATCTCAGCCATGTACGTTACGGTCGCATGGAGAAAAGATTTACCGAGAACATGAATTCTCATATTCTCGGACAGATAGAAGGGCTGACCGGCAAGAAGGTGAGCACCAAGGAAAAAGAATTTATCATGCATGGCGCCGATGAGGTGGACCTGGTGTATAGCGGGCTGGAAGAGACGATGATCGCTGCCACCAGGGAAATTATGGATGCCTGGAAGAGCAACCCGACCGTCCCGGATATGCGGACAGCGGCTTACGTGGTAGCCATCAATAAGGTGGGTACTTCCTATGCTGAACTGGGAATTTTCCCGTAAGCTGACGGCTCCCGCGCCGGCTGGCAAAATAATTTTAAGTTCTTATAACCGGGCGCCCTGTCTTTTTCAGACAGGGCGCTTTTTTATTTTTTAACGGCGATGATTATTCCTGTCGCCCAAACCTGTTTAGTTAATAACAAATCCTCCCTTGCTGCTAAATAGTTAATTAAATGGATGGCCTTTTCCTGGTGTCCGTCCGGCCAGTTAGGCTGGGGCAGCATGTCGTCAATGATGTAAAGCCCTCCTTTATTTAACATAGCTAATACTTCGTCTAAAAGGAGGTATTTCCCATGCCAGGTGTCGGCAAAAATATAATCGAATTTTTGTTGCTTATTGGCTTCAACCCACTGGCCGCCATCCGTAAGAACTAAATCCAGGCGATGGTCGCCGCCTAAATATTTTTTGGCAATATCCAGGAATTTTTCGTCATTGTCGATAGAGATCAGGGAGGAATGAGTGTCCATTCCATCGAGGATCCAGGAAGTCGAGAGGCCGGTACCGGTGCCAAGCTCCAAAAATCGGCCGGACGGCTTGGTAGCTGCCAGTGTCCGGAGCAGGCAGCAGGTGAGCGCATCCGACGCCATGGTGAAGCCCGCTGTCCGGGTGGCTTCTTCGATGGCGGCATAGGTTTTTGGGATGGGTTGGTTTATTTCTTGTGTCATGGCTACAAGATATAAAAATACTACCGATCCTACCGGGTTTTGCGGGGTCTGGGAAATAGCCTAGATTAGTGGAGGAGGAATTCCACATATATGGATACATTAAAAGATCTGCGGCTGGCCGTCCTCATCGATGCGGACAATGTCCCCTACGCCAATATAAAGGAGATGCTGGAGGAGATAGCGAAGTATGGGACCCCTACCTTTAAGCGTATTTATGCCGATTGGACAAAACCGACTGTCTCCGGATGGAAAACGGTATTATTGGAAAATGCCATTACTCCTGTCCATCAATACAGTTATACCACGGGTAAGAATGCAACGGATTCCGCCATGATCATCGACGCCATGGATATCCTGTATACAGGGCGGGTGGAAGGCTTCTGCATTGTCTCCAGCGACAGCGATTTCACCAGGCTGGCCACCCGCCTGCGGGAAGCAGGGATGAAGGTCTTCGGACTGGGAGAACGGAAGACGCCGGTAGCTTTTATTTCAGCCTGCGATAAGTTTATCTATATAGAGATATTGAAGAAAGAGAGCGCCCCGCTTCCTAAACCAGCGCCCGCGATTGCCGCCAAAACAAGGCCAGGGTCCGGGGGCCGAACTGCCCAGGTGGCAGGGAAGGGGCGGGAGACAGCTAAGAAGGAGGCCGGAACAAAAGAGATGGCTAACAGCCAGTCTGGTGGCAGGGCAACGGCTAACAGCGAAGCCGGGACAAGGGAGACAGACGGCATCCGTCAAGCAGAGAGTATCCCGAAGATAGACAATGGGCTCGTCAAGCTCATCTCCGACAGCATCAATGACGTGGCGGGAGAGGATGGGTGGGCATTCCTGGGAGAGGTGGGGACTTTGTTACTGAAGAAGAAGCCGGACTTTGACCCGAGGAATTATGGCTTTAAGAAGCTGGTGCCTTTCATCAAGAGCATCAATCAGTTTGAGATCGATGAGCGGAATACGGGCAAGAACATGCTGGCCTATGTCCGGGTAAAATAATACGTTATAACACCACCCTGCTTTATTCGTTGTAAGCCGGTAAGGTGGCGATCCCTTCGAAATCGGTGAGCCCCTTTATAAAAGCGTGGCATTCTTCGCCATTGGTGACGACGAGGAATTTCACGGGAATGGCCATATTGTAGCGTAAGACCTGCCATAGTACACGGCTATCCAGTTTTTCCTTTATCGCTTTACACTCCACCAGCATCCACGGCCGGGCGCTCTTATCAAATACCATGAGATCGAATCTTTTGTTGAGCTCTCCCAGCTTCATCCTTTTTTCCACTGCTATATAGGATGCCGGATAATTCTTTACCTGCAAAAGGTATTGTATGAAGTTCTGGCGAACCCATTCCTCGGGTGTCAGACGAACCCATAGCTTGCGCAGCTCGTCCCAGATCTCCTCTTTTTTGGATTCGGGTTCTCTTATTTTGAAAGGGTGAGCCGGATAGTAGATTTTGATCATGTGCGAAAACTATTTGCTAAATTTACGAATCGTCCATGATTCGGATCTGTGGGATCAAAGATAAAAGACAAAAATAACGGATGGATCGTCCGGCAACTAAAAAAGATAAAATGTAACGGATGAAAACTAAAGAAGAAATCGTACAGAATTGGCTGCCCCGCTATACGGGCGAAAAACTGGAGAACTTCGGCAAGTATGTTTTGCTGACCAATTTTGACAATTATGTACAACTATTCGCAGAATGGCATAATGTCCCCGTCATGGGCGAGCACAAGCCCATGCAATGCGCCACCGCGGGAGACATTACCATTATTAATTTTGGCATGGGCAGCCCGGGCGCCGCTACGATCATGGACCTGCTTACCGCCATTGAGCCCAAGGCTGCTCTGTTCCTGGGGAAATGCGGAGGGTTGAAGAAACGTAATAAGCTGGGAGACCTGATCCTGCCTATTGCGGCCATAAGAGGGGAAGGAACGTCCAACGACTATTTCCCTCCGGAAGTGCCGGCATTACCCGCCTTTGCCCTGCAAAAAGCCATTTCCACCACTATCCGCGATTATGCAGTGGATTACTGGACCGGCACTGTCTATACCACCAACCGCCGCGTTTGGGAGCACGACGAGACCTTTAAAGAATACCTCCAGAAGATCAGGGCTTATGCCATCGATATGGAAACCGCTACCATCTTCTCGGTAGGATTTTTTAATAAGATCCCTACAGGGGCCTTACTGCTGGTAAGCGATCAACCGATGACACCGGATGGAGTCAAGACGGCGGAAAGCGATCTGAAAGTGACCAGCGAATATGTGGAAAGACATATCAAGATCGGTATAGACTCTTTGAAGCAATTGATCAATAACGGACAGACCGTAAGACACCTGAAATTCTGATGCCCCCATTACTGTCTATTCATAATCTGACCATTGGATTTCAAACTGAGAGCGGACTGGCGCCGGGAGTACAAGGGATCAACCTCCAGGTGCAAAAGGGAGAGATTGTGGCGCTGGTAGGCGAATCGGGGTCGGGGAAATCGATCACTTCCTTATCTATCCTGCAATTATTGCCGACACCTCCCGCCCGCATCCTTTCCGGGGAGATCCTTTTTACCGGCAGCCATCATCACTCCATCGACCTGCTGAAGCACAGCCCGGAACAAATGCAAAAGATCCGTGGTAATGAGATAGCGATGATCTTCCAGGAGCCGATGACTTCTTTAAACCCCGTCTTTACCTGTGGCGACCAATTGACCGAAGCGATCCGGGCGCATACAAAAATGTCCGGGGATCAGGCAAGACAAAAAGCCATCGGGCTCTTTGAGAAAGTGAAGCTGCCGGACCCTGCGGGTATGCTGTCCCGGTACCCCCATCAGCTCAGCGGAGGACAGAAGCAACGGGTGATGATCGCGATAGCCATGAGCAATAGCCCCTCCCTGCTGATCTGTGATGAGCCCACTACCGCCCTGGACGTGACCGTACAGAAGACCATCCTGGAGCTCATCCGGGAGTTACAGCAAACGGAAAATATGGGCGTTATCTTTATTACACACGACCTGGGAGTCGTAGCCGAAATAGCGGACAGGGCGCTCGTGCTGTACAAAGGGAAAGTAGTAGAAGAAGGAAGTGTGGCCACGTTGTTCCACGATCCCCAACACCCTTATACCAAGGGGTTGCTGAACTGCCGTCCTGTGCTGCATGTGAAGGGAGAAAGGCTGCCGGTAGTGAGCGATTTTATGGAGCCTGTCTCCCCGTCGATCCCCGCGGCGGCTGTGGTGACCATTCCGCCGTCTCCCGCGGAAACTATCCCCGCCGTCCCCCTGATACAGGTGCAGGATCTTTCCGTCTGGTACCCCTCAAAAAAGACATTCATGGGAAAGGTATTGAATTATATCAAGGCAGTGGATGGAGTCAGTTTTGACGTATATGAAGGGGAGACGCTGGGACTGGTGGGTGAATCCGGTTGCGGCAAGACCACCCTGGGAAGAGCCCTGCTGCGGCTGATCGATCCCACCGGGGGCAAAATCCTGTTTGGGGGAGCGGATCTCGGAAGCTATACAGCCGGTGAGTTAAAAAAATTACGAAGTCATATACAGATCATTTTCCAGGACCCCTATTCTTCTTTGAATCCCCGTCTGACTATTGGCTCTGCTATTGCGGAGACACTGAAGGTACATGGGATCGTCTCCACAAAACGGCAGCGAAGACAACAGGTGGTGGAATTGCTGGAAAAAGTAAGCCTGAAAGGGGAGCATTTCGATCGCTACCCGCATGAGTTCTCAGGCGGCCAGCGCCAACGGATCGTCATTGCCCGGGCCCTGGCGCTCCGTCCTTCCTTTATCGTCTGCGATGAATCCGTCTCTGCCCTGGACGTAAGCGTACAGGCGCAGGTGCTCAATCTGCTGAATGACCTGAAAAAAGAATTCGGCTTTACGGTGGTCTTTATTTCCCATGACCTGTCGGTCATCCGCTATATCAGCGACCGCATCCTGGTAATGAACAGGGGAAAGATCGAAGAGATCGGCGAGGCGGAGGCTGTCTATACCCATCCTCAGACGGAATATACCCGCAGACTGATCGAGGCGATCCCCAGAGGGGTATAAGGGGGAGCTGATGTCACATATTGCGACATCAGCTTAGGCGAATCATTTTAACTATCCCCAAATTAATAAGTTAGTCTCTTTCGCCTACTCTTTTAAAGCCAATCCTTGGGCGATTGGCTTGTTCAGGAGGTATTAGTAACTGCTTCAAGTGATCAAAAATCACCTGTATATCATCTGCATTCCGGAAGGTCTGTTTTTCCAACTGCTCCAGCTTCAGAAGAATTTCCTGGTTCGTCATTAACATTTCCCGCATTTGCGTGAAGACCCTGATGATCTGGATATTAACTTCAATAGCTCTGTCACTATTTAAAACACTAGCTAGCATCACAGCCCCATGCTCTGTAAAAACATAAGGTAATTGAGGCGAATATTTCAGGGATTTGAGGTGGTCGCATTTTGCGACCACCTCCTCTTTCTCTTCTTCCGTCAATTGATACATAAAATCCACCGGGAAGCGCTTTATATTACGTTTTACCTGCTCATTTAATCTTTTGGTAGTCACTCCATAAAGTTCCGCCAGATCTCTGTCTATCATTACTTTCTTCCCCCCGATTACCAGTATCTTATTCATCACTGTTTCATCTGGTACAATCAAATCGCTTTTACTTTTAGCCATAAGATGCAGTTTTAAGGGTTACAAATTATTACCGTGAATAAAATTATTTAATCCCTTCCTCAAAAGAGATGGAACTTTTTCACATCCCCAGATGACTCGTGAGAATAAGCGTGGCCTGTTAAAATTTAACATAGTCCTCTATGCAACATTTTGCCTATTTGGGTATATTTAAAGGAGGCGAAGTGCTAAGCCGCATCCACCGTCACTAAAACAACCCATCTTATGCTAAAAAACTATTTCAAGATTGCCTTTCGCAACCTGTGGAAGCATCGTGCCTTCTCCTTTATCAATATCATGGGACTGACCGTTGGAATGACGGCATGTTTCCTCATCTTTTTATATGTCCGTTTTGAGCTGAGCTACGACCATTTTCACGAGAAAGCCGATCGTATTTACAGGGTGGTTGCCGATATTAAAACGCCTACCGAGGTGTTAAAGGCAGGAGGTCCCGCCTGGGCAGTTGCCCCCAATGCCAGGCAATACTTCCCCGAAATAGAATCTTTCGTCCGGCTGAGCAATGAAAGTTTCCTGATACGAAAAGGAGATGTGAAATTCCAGGAAGAGAACACGTTGTATGCGGATTCGTCTTTTTTCCAGGTGTTCTCTTTTAAGCTGTTGCATGGGGACCCCACCACAGCGCTGAAAGAGCCATTGAGCCTGGTCTTTTCCGAAACAGCCGCAAAGAAATATTTCGGCAATTCAGACCCGGTCGGGCAAACCGTACTCTTTTCAGGAGAAGGACTGACAGCCAGGGTGACGGGAATCATGAAGGACCTGCCGGAGAACTCACAGATAAAAGCGGACTTGCTTGTTTCCATGAGTACGCTTACACAGCGATTCAACCCCAGGCTGGATCAGCAATGGGGCAACTATGGAGCCTCCGCCTATTTATTGTTAAAACCCGGGACCAATGCCGCCGCTTTACAGGCAAAGTTTCCCGGATTCCTGGAGGATCGTAATGGAAAGGAGATGAAGCAATCCCAGATGTACGCCACCTTATTCCTGGAGCCGCTGAAAGAGGTGTACCTGCATTCTACACGGAATGGCAACAAAACGGGGAATATAAATAACGTATATATTTTTTCCATTATTGCGGTATTTATTTTGCTGATCGCCTGCATCAATTTTGTCAACCTGACTACAGCCCGTTCGTCCGAGCGTGCCAAAGAGGTGGGCATACGAAAAGTAGTCGGGGCCGCCCGGGTACAATTAGCCCGGCAGTTCATAGGGGAGTCCGTCCTGCTCTGCCTGATTGCCTTTTTACTGACCGTTGTCCTTGCAGCCCTGCTCCTGGCGCCCTTCAATCACCTGGCCGGGAAAATAATCAGCCAGGGTATCCTGCATGAAGGCCGGCCTTTATTCCTGTTGTTCCTCGCTGCTATTGGTATCGGTCTGCTGGCAGGTATTTACCCTGCCCTGGTGTTATCTTCCTTCCAACCTATTGTTGTCTTGAAGGGAAGGTTTGCCACGGGCACAAAGGGCATCCTGTTACGGCAAGGGCTGGTCGTTGCGCAATTCGCCATATCTACCGCGCTCATCATCGCTACGATCGTCGTGTATAACCAGATGAATTTTATGCGCAACCAGGACCTGGGTTTTAATAAAGACCAGTTGCTGGTCGTCAATACCAATGGGGATTCTGCGCGTCATGCTTTCAAACAGGCAATCACTGAATTGCCAGGCGTACAGTCAGCGGGTATGGCGTCCAGCGTTCCGGGAGGAGGCAATATGGGCGCTTATTCGCAGATCCAAAATGCAAAAGGGGATATGCAAATCGCCAACCTGGACCTATATTTCGTCGATTTCGACTACATCCCCCAGTTCAAAATCAAAATGTTAGCAGGACGCCCTTTTTCCAGGGATTTTATGACGGATACCACCCATGCTATGGTCATCAACGAAGCCGCCATGAAAATGTTCGGCTATTCTTCTCCCGAACAGGCGGTAGGAAGACGTTTTAAGCAATGGGGGCGGGAAGGGACCATTATCGGGGTCATGAAAGACTTTCATTATAAATCTTTGCAGCAGGACATTAAACCTTTGTCCATGCGTATAGAGCCGGAAGGGTGCCAGCTTGTTACCATCAAAGTATCTACCGCTCATCTGCTGGCCACCATTGCGGGCATTGAAAACAAATGGAAGGCGCTGATCCCCGCCAGGCCTTTCAGCTATTTCTTCCTCGACGAATATTTCGACAAGCAATACCGCAGTGAAGAGCGGTTCGGAAAACTATTCCTGAATTTTGCCGTCCTGGCCATCTTTATTTCCTGCCTTGGCCTGTTGGGGCTTGCCTCTTACAGCACTATTCAGCGTACCAAGGAAATAGGCATCCGGAAAGTG
>Ga0307511_10008783_pt1 | contig 10093 bp, 5 predicted proteins | sample 13_EM_MG_FD_200266 | JGI IMG/M metagenome (GOLD analysis project Ga0307511, IMG submission 200266) | Populus trichocarpa ectomycorrhiza microbial communities from riparian zone in the Pacific Northwest, United States - 13_EM | ecosystem: Host-associated > Plants > Roots > Unclassified | place... | reverse complement strand
AAAATACAATTACATATATATATATATATATATATATATATATATATATATATATAATACCCTCAATGTTAGGTAATGAAAATATTTATTAAAATTAAATATTCATATAATCCTAATGAAATGTTCTCTGATCAATGTTTATTCTGCAACCGCAGGGCAAAAGTGTTCGCGGGTCTGGAGGCCATGTTTTGTGACATAAGCTCTCCAGGAATTTCATTGACATGCTCTCTAAGAATTTCATTGCCATGCTCTTCGGGAATGTCATCATCATGCTCTTTAGGAATGTCATTGTCATAATATAGTCATTCAACATGAGAAGAAGATCTGCCACCTTGTGTGCATAATATCATAATATATTTTAACAAATATTTGTTTTGTCATACATACGTTGTCAATTAGGACATGTTTTTCTATTATAGCTTGTTTCATTATATATGCCACACCTATAATGTATATGATCCTCTCTTGCATCCATCTTGTTGTGCAAATAAGTAGATATTCATCGACCACACCCAAGTTCCCATCTAGATGAGTCTGTTTCAAATAGAGGTCTAGTGTAATCACTCCATTCTAACTCATCTGGTAATGGATGGAATGACATGTCATATGCTGATCTATAGCTATGAACGATGTAATGATCATCAAGAAATTATAAAAAGTCTAAGTGATTCTCAACACAACATACAAGAACATGTGAATATAGATGTTAGAATGTTTGTCATTTATCACAGGTGCATGTTCTATAATTCAATCTAATTGTTTGTCTGACTTCTTTTACAACACCCAGTTTAATAGAGGTGTTGGCATGGAAAAACTATTGCTTGAAGTTGAATAACATTGCAATATGACCTCTTTATCTATCTCTATTTATTGTCAATTCAACATAAATTGACGGGGCCAAATTATTTCACGTTGAATAAAATCATTCGCTTCACATCTCCATTTAACTCAATATCTATTACGCTTGTAAAATATTATTTGCACTAAAGCTGAAACATGCATTGTACAAGCACCTTTAAGAACATGATTAAATGATTCTGAAATATTTGTCATATTACCATACTGGTGACGCCATTGTAACATAATGCTTATTTTACTTTTGGTTCTTGTTCAAGTCATTCTTAATATGATGGGACCAAGTTACACATTCTTTCTTACCACAAATCAAATTTGCGCCTTAAAGGTTCATAACATATCCCCATCAAATGTTTTTTTGTATAGGGGTCTTTGAATTTATGATTGGAGTTGCTAACATAATGTTGGGCACAATACCAATGGTATCCTATAGGTTCATGTCTATATGTCTATATAATATTATGCATATACTTGTTTTATCACTAGTAACGTATCTCTATAAGCAAAGCTAATGGGAATATCCAATTATTTGTATCAAAATAAATTGCAATCAATAACATCTCATCATATCGCTCATATAAATATGTACCATCAATTTTGATAAGTGGTCTACAATACTTGAAACCTTCAATACATGCTCCAAATGACCAAAAAACCTCTCCCTAAAACCACTATACTATCATCAAGATTTTCTTTATGCATCTAATCAACAATTGTTTCAGGATTTAATTCTTTGATTGCCAACAACAATCTTGGCAATTTTTCAAAAGATGCTCAAGCACCTTTTATGTTTCAACCCATGCTTTATCATATGATATTTTGTACTTGTAATGAAGTTTTATTTCATCTTGTATGCTTGCAACCGTCATTGAAAGATTATTCATCACAAGGGTTAATATAACATTAAAAATAAATTTTGCATTGAGTTGATGATGGTCTTTTTGGATAAAGGTCAAGGTATATATGTCTAGCACTTTTAACTTTTTTATCTTAAATGAATCCGACCTTTTATGATATTCCCTACGCAAATTCCATTACATTTAGGTGCTTGCACACATTGTAATTAAACAAATGTTGAGTTCGATCGTTGGACTCAGTATTTAACCGAATGTGCAATTTACTACTGTTTAACTACATTAACCAATTCATTTTTACTAATGAATGTTTATCCAACCTCCGAATCAGAGCCTCCTAGCAAACACCTATTACTAAATGCCCAGTCATGAGAAACAACAAAAGTAGACCCAGAAGCATCTTCAAATTCAAGAATAGGAGGTATTATTGCATCATCAACCCAATTATCAACATTTACTATTATATTTGGGTTTAACGTATCATCATATTGTCGCTAGGCTCATAATAGTCAAATCTATGTAGATTAACAAATAGATTGTCAAATATAGTATCATCAATTCTTTATAGCAATCATCTAACAATAACTTTTTTTTCATTTTACTAACTGACTTTGAAGAATCGACAGATTATGAGGCACTTATACATATTCGACCAGAAGTTAGGACACACAAAGATTTAGGGCAACTACTCACATACAATACCATCATATTCAATCCATTTTGGATGAAAGAATCAATCATTGTCTTAAAACTGTCATCATATACAATTAGTACAAGATAATATTGATATTCACTAGTTTGACACCTTCAAGTTATTTCAACATCAATATCATTGTAATTCCACCTAAGTTCATGACAAATAGTTTCTTTTATTTCCTCAAATGACATGCCTAAATTACCATTTAACAATAAATTGTTCATGCCATTATATGTGATACTATTGTTCATAGCATGAATAATAATGCCACAATAATGATATAGTATAAATATGTTATAAGATATTTTATAAAAATAAAAATAAACAAATTGGATTATCATCAATTGGTTGTAATTTTAGTTAAATTACATTACCTCAACCCTAATTGGCAAAATTCATAGCAAATTCAATCAAATTTCTAAAATTTAATGCAAAAACATACTTGACCAAAATTAAACATAATTCCTGATATCAAATCTAATTGATATTTTCATACTCAATTGCATTAAATCAAACCCAAATTCATAGCAAATTAAAATAATTCAAAGAAAATACCAAATTTGACAACTTATCCACAATTCAATACAACATGTAATTCATTATAATTCTATTGCATTCATTCTCTATTGCATGAAATCATAAGTATAGTTGATAATATTATTAACGAAAATCAACAATTTAAAACCCCTAATTCAACAACATATCTAAAATTCAACGCAACACATAATTAATTGAAATAATTTATTTGTAATTAATTTAACTTATTTTCATGTTCAACTATATCAAATCAACCCTAATTGATGTTATTCATAGCTAATTTATTACTAATTCAACAAACTCTAAATTCTACATAAACCCTAAACAATGATTTCAATTCAACTAAACTGAACACAAATTCATAGCAATATAGTATGTTTTCCTTGCTTGTAGGACTAGAAAAAAAAAAAAAAAAACCTAAAATGATAGCAGCAAATGTGGCAACGATGGCAAAGGGAAATTTTGAAGAGAAAAATGTTATAAAATGCTTGGAGATTAAGATAGGTTTAATTTTTGAATATTTTAATGGCAAAAAAAACAAGTGATTAGTAGGTTTTCAAAGAGATAAAAGCTCTCACGTTGGTTTTGAGAGAAAGATAAAGCTATCATGTCTGTTATGTTCTTTAGTATGAAAAAGGTCTAAATTTCACGACATGAAGTATGATATGTTAAGTTATAGTGTTTCTAAAGTATGAAATGTTTAACGTCAAGTTATCACGACATTTTGCATATGGAAATCGAGTAAATAAGAAGCCATATTTTAAAACAAAATCATAATATATTTGACTAAGTACTGAACTAAACAACCAAATAAAAACCGCTAAACTAGAGAACAGCATTCGAAAGGAAACAATTCCTGCACAACTCGCCAACATTAGTATGCACTACGATGAATCAATCAACAATGCAAAATGTGTCATTTAAACAGTTTGATCCCATCCGTCCATGTGAATACAGTCTTAAGCTGGATCCAACAAACCGTACAAATGATCCTACATCAACCCCTAAATACTCTAAACCTAGCCCAACCAGTAAAGGCAGTAAAGCCAGCAGCCTAACCCCCACAACAAGCCACCTTCATGATCTAACTGGTTCGAAACAAGAAAACTTTGGGGAATCAAGGGGAAAATGTTGCATCTGCTCATATCCGATGCCCACAGCAACTCCCTGAGTTATATTTCATAAAGTTAGCTTTTGCTGCAAAAATTGCTTTCTATGAATCTAACATCTCATCTTGTATTTCATTAGGGGCAATAAGCCCTGGAATGGAAAGCATTCTTTGTCGCTCTCTTTCCCTCTGAGCAGCAGCCTCTTCAGCGTAGAGATCTTTATTATCCTGTACAAACAACCAAGCATTCAGATTGCACTTGCTATCTCAACCATAGTGGTGAGAAATTGATGGGGATGGGTAATGTTTTTACCCATTACCCATTTATTTTTTAACTAAATTGTTTAAACTATTTTTCACCCATTTTATTATTTGACTTGTAGGGACTTTAATTGCAAAATAATAATAATAATATTATCATTTTCATTCAAGGACGAAAGTGTATTTACTATGAAGCAGGTAGAAGCAAAAAAACTACCAAAGGATTAATTTATGAGAAAAACATTTTATTTTGGAACTAAAAAAAATCTCAGAAACTAGGATGGATGTCTGCAAAAAGTTCCTTTTTTCTTAAAAAAAAAAAAGGGATTCTATGGATAACCCTTATCCAACCCATTAGCTTTTGCCACCCCTAAAAACCATATAATTGTGGACGTCCAGAAGGTCTGTAAAAGACAAGTGTGACCTTCACTTGTGTGCCCACAAGTATTTAACATCTTTTATACCATTCACTAATTTGTGGGAACGAGGAAGAAAGGAGACAGTTTAAGTAAATGGTTGGCAATTCAAAGAGTTACCTGAGCGGAGAATTCCTTTGATTGCACGAGAAAGTCTCGGATGTGATTCTTAAATGCAGACAGGTCGTTTCTTGACTCAAATAGTCCATTAACAAATTGAGTGACCTGAAAGTGTCTTCATATTAGTGATATCCAATGGATTGCTTTGGAATAAAGACCATAATAAAGTAACAGAAAAAAATATAAATAAATGATCTCACCTCTGATGCAGTCATGTTTGGGAATGATGTACCCAGAAGTTTAATGGTATACTCACGAACAAACATTGCATTATTTGGGTATGAATAAGAGATTGTTGCAGCATCCCACAGAGGCTCTGTCAAAGCACCACTCTCGACCTGAAAGGTGGCATCCTCATTAACCATAGTTGGTCATGCCTAAAACTAGGAAAAGATAAGAGCAAGGCACATACCAAGCAAAACAAGTGTTGCAGCACCAAGACATGCAACTTAAAACCAGGTTTGTGAAATGTATCTGTCAAGACAGCAAATATTTCCTGCTCAATTGTCAAAAAGTATGACCTGTAGAACTGATTACAGAACTCTGAAGCCTGTCAAATTACACAGAAGAGTAAACAAAGCATCCCACACAGCATGATATTGATAGAACAAGAATGCAGGGGGGAAATGCACCTGAAAGTTCTTCAGCATCTCCACCAATAGGTTTAGACCAGTCTCAGCTATGTTCCTCTCTGTATGACGGAATGCCCATATGATTGAATCCATCACTAACTTCAGTTGCTGATATTGAATAACATGAAACAAAAGATTTCGATTCAATGGAAGCTTTATAATTGACAATTTAAAAATAATAATATTTTTAAAAAATAGCATTTATCCCAAGGTGTAAAAAGGTTGCTCCTCAAGCTTAGCCTTTTCTGACTAATATAATCGAACTTAGCGGTCCATTCCTTCAATTTTTTCCACTTTTCTAACGTATTTTAATCAAAGAAAACTGTACTCTTCTAAGATCACATAGCAAAACCAATCTAATGAATCATTGCAAGTAGAACTGAGCAACACATTAGGATTGATAGAACAAAATAACTTCAAACACAAACCTCACTTGACAAACGAATCAAGGCAGGGAAACAATGTGTAGCAATGGCACGGAGTAATGAGAAGAACTTAAGGCGATGTTCTGGATAATCTTCAAAATTTTTGGTTATCATCTGCAGCACAGAACTACTCATCTCAGCTGCACAACTTCTAATACACAGTTAAAAAAAAAATTCAGCCTTGATCTTATACGCTCATATATATTGATCTTCAATGGCATATGCTATGCTATGCAATATTTAACACCAACATGAACCAATGCACCTTTTCTGGCCAGATATCAAGAGTGGGAGATATTTTGTGCAGAAGTGCTAAGATGTGCAAGATAGCATTCCTATAAGCAATATTTGATGATAGCATGGCATCCTCCTAAGATATAAGCCTAGCGCAGGCATAACTAATCTCCAAAAAGAAAAAACAGAAAAAAAAGCATCATGTGAGAATTTTGCCACAAACTGCAAGTGGATTATACAATGACAGGGTCTGAACTCCTAACCAAAGATCGATGTAATGTTGCTCTACTGACTTTCCAATGGATATATATATATACAACCTTATTGAATCGATGCTCTTACATTTGGGAAGGGGATTGATTCAGAACATGTATGATTCTCCGGGGAATGAGCTTCACCACGATGTAGCCACTCAATGAGTGATGGACAGGATTGGTTATTCTCCGAAAGAGAGATAGGAGCTCAGATCGGAAGGCTAATAAGGAAAAGATTTCCTAGTGCATAAGGAAGCTAAAAGAGCAAATCATAAATAGAAGAGAAAATTGTTGGATAGACTGATACTATACAAGGATCTATTAGTTTTGGATGCTTTTAAACAACTATTGAAACACAATAAGCGAACACTCTGGAATTTTGCATTCCATGCACACACAATAGTCTACCGGTTTCATTGTTCCATCAACTACATTATTTCTGTCCATTTCACAAATTCCTTTTAAACATTAAGATAGAGTTGCAGAAAATCAGTCCTCAACTGCTTTTGCAAGATGTAATGAAATGAAAGATGATGCATTGACAGAAAATTTCAACATATAGAAGCCACATAAACAAGCACAAAGATTTACAGTCCTCGTACTTACCTCCAACGTACACTGGAAAACAGCTTCAAATATTCTAGGTACATCTTCTATCATTGCAGCTTTGTACCTTTGTCCAGAAAAGGAAAACATCAAAAAGAAATATCTGACAGCAAGAAACTAACAGGGAACAGAGCATTTTGCAGTGGTCTATATTGCCTCCAGGCTGCCAGCACAGCAGAGAGTGTGAAGATCTAAGACTGATGCAGCAGCAGCAAAGCCTCAATCCCAAATTAGTTGGGGTTGGCTCAGACTCATAAGTAAAAAATATAAAACTAGCAATGCCTTAAAGAGCAGCGATGTTTAACAGCATATAACACAGATGCAAGTCTGCAACAAAGGCAACTCTTACTCTATCCATTTGGTCAAGTATAAATGCATGTTCATTTGCAATTTCACAAATAGAGAATCTAACTGTCACCTTCCACCAATGACACTACCGACTAGATGTTTGAGATCAACATTTAGTTAAGTTGATATTAATTAGTCCAACCCTCACACTATCTTTCAACCCATCTACTCATCCAATTAAATTAACAAGAACCACAGGAGCTAGCAGTAAGAAAATTCTCTTGAAGATGAATAAAATCTATCGTGCTACAAGGAGCAGAATGTTCAGATGTAAACACTAAATAATAGTAGATTCAAGAACTACTGATCTGATCTTACACCAAATCATTACATTCCAAGCAAAGAATACTAAGAAAGTGCAACATACTTGTTTATAATTGTTGCAAAAAGTGACAAAACTTCTGATTCTCTAGCATCAGGCAAATTCCTAGCATAATCACCAAGAACAGGATCCATCATTGGGGGCACGAACTGCTTCCCAATTTGTGTCTGGTCTTCGGCCTTGTCCAAAAATGTCTCAATGAGCTTAAGTGTCTCCCTCTTAACAGATCTGTTTGGTAGCACATTAAAAACCAAATAAATTTTAAATGTCCATTACATCTGAAACAAAACCCAAACGATGACTCACCGCAAAAGTTTCACATAAGATGTTTTAGATGCATAAGGCCCTCCTTCTGCAATACTGCTTGATATAAGCTCACTATACATTCTGCCAATAAAATTTGAAATCAAGAGAAATGTATTAGCTAATAAGAGCAAGCAAAATATCTCTGGCAAGCTCAAAGCTGTTTCTAAAATAGCATTAAAGAAAACAGTGAAAAGCACACCTGTATACGTTAAGCATGTCCAAAAAGATTAGAGAAATTTGGGATAAAAAGTATGTCCCAAGGGCACTTGCAACACTTGTATTGGTCTGCAAACCAACAATGAGTTGAGTCGATGGCATTAGATCATGACATAGCAATAAAATTAACAAGTGAGACACCTAACAAGATCATTTAAGACAGTAGAAAATTAACCTAGGGATGGCAATTTCACCCAACCCACTAGGTATTTGGTGTCACAAGTTTACCTGGTTAGGTTGGGTTTTTAACAAGTTTGACCAGAGCCAATAAAGCCAAGTGAAAACCCAACCCAGTTTCACCTAGGCATGATATGTGATATCTTCTTATCATATACATGATTTCTCAAGACAAAAGAGATCTTCCATGATTCATATATCCATATGACCATACTAATTAATATAGATCATTGGTGATGTTTAATGACATAATTATGTATTTTTAAATCACATCTACTGTTAATATTTAAATGTGACTTCGAAAAAATGAGCATGTAAGATTTTTCAGACTAATTTATAAAGATGTGATTTGGTAGTGTTAAATAAAATTTCAAGAGTGAAAAATGTACATTAAGAATTAAAAAAATCAAAGTCAGGTATCCAGTCGGCATACAACTAATTATCATAATTATTAAACCCAACCCAGGGTCAACCTCAAAAACAAAAGGATTAAAACAATGTTGTTTTGACCAAAAAAATTCTTTTTTAAAAAAAAACAGGTTGAAGGCCTGGTTTTGACTATGTCAGGGGTCAACCTGGGTTTTTGACTAGATCAGCTGGTTTTTTCCTTCTATTTTTTCTTCAACCTGGACTAGTTTAGGCCCCGGGTTGGCCAAGTCCCAGGTCAACTTGTCAAGCTGGTTTGGGTTTTATAACTATGCTAATTATATAAAGTCATTCACCCAAAATGACCAAATGTACATCGAGGGTGGGTGATGATTATGGGCACACCATGTCGAGGGCAAGTACAAAAAAAACCCACCCCAATTTGACCTGACCCATCCCTAAATTTCAACCTTGTTTTAAAACAATGGGTAGTAAAAGCCTACATTGAGAAGGTAATTGCAAGTACATCAAGTTACCAAACTATGACTAAAGGAGAATCATCAAGGTCATTTAAAACAATATCCTTTGTCAAATCCCTTACAAACACGATTTGGATCCTCATAGTGAATAAAAAAAAAAGCCATACCTGCATTATATTAAGGACAGTTCTGATCACATCTTGATCCTTCAGAAAATCTACACTTTGACGTGCCTGCCCGATAATTTCAGCCCATTTCTGGAAAACAATGCAATCTTATTAGCCTCTTAGCTCTTATAAACAAGAATAAAAATACTAAAATGAAACTGATCCTGAATAGCTCTCACGGTTGGCAAGTAAACTGAAGCAATACTCCTATCTGACAGTTTCCAGGCATCCATTTTGTTCGGTCCTAAAATATGTCTGGTAAAGGAATCTATTCTCCAACAAAAACCATCACTTCAAAATACTTACAAATCGAACATAATGATTTCTCATAAAAAAGGGAGCAGCTTTCAAACTGTCAGATGGTAATTGATCTTCGAAAAAATCATATGCCAATTTAATTTAATTTGATTATTTAAATGTTTGTCAAATACTAGCTTGGATTTGTTTGGAGATTTTTGTGGCAAGATTTTAAATGGAAAAGAATTGCAGTCAAACTAAGTAAACACAGGAAAAAAAGTTGGATTGTAACTGAACAAGGAACTTTCATATTTTAGTGAGGGGTTCATTAATGTATATATAGGGCCCATCATTATTCGTTACATTGTGAAAATATAGAAAAACCTTGAGACCTTTTTTTCTATATAAAATTATACCTTGAGCTATTTTTATCCTGTGTAGATTTCTTTCACAGAATTGAGGGGGGGGGGGGGTAA
>Ga0307511_10008782_pt1 | contig 10094 bp, 3 predicted proteins | sample 13_EM_MG_FD_200266 | JGI IMG/M metagenome (GOLD analysis project Ga0307511, IMG submission 200266) | Populus trichocarpa ectomycorrhiza microbial communities from riparian zone in the Pacific Northwest, United States - 13_EM | ecosystem: Host-associated > Plants > Roots > Unclassified | place... | reverse complement strand
TAAATATAAATATAAATTAAAAACAAAATGGTTGTCGCGTGTAAAGCACTAACCAGCAGGTAGAAGACATTTGCGCTCCTCTAGCGATGCATGCAACATCCTTGGGTATCCAAATGTCACCTTCCATGATGACATTGAAATCATCTCAGCGGTCACTTCTGTGAAACCCGAGAACAAATTATACAAAAAAAAAGGGATTTATAATAATTTAAATTTTTATAATACAAAAGTAGTGTAACTACAAAAAAAATAATTATGATAATAATTATGATGATAAAATTTAATAGTTTTGGAGAGAAAAAAAACAGAGAGAGAGAGAGATAGAGAGAACAGATGAAGGTGACCGACCACTGGAGGGGAAGAAAGGAAAGGAGGAGAACTTATGATTTCCTTGCTTAATTATTTGAGATGTGCTGTTATAATGTGGTTGCTAATTAGAAAAAAAAAATGCATCACTGACAAGGAAGAGGAACCCTTCATTCCTTTAGATAGGTTCGGCCAAAGTAGAAATGAATTAATTAACTTTGGTACAAATGACCTTGAGAGGTCACAAAGAGATGGGTTGCCATGTATAAGGTGAAGGCATGGCTGTATCTAATGAGGAAAAAGGGATTGGAGAAAAAAATTGGAGATACCCTGCCCATTTATAAAAACAGGGCAGGTTCGTCGCCCTGATTCCTGAGGGAGTTCGGACATGAAGACGATAGAATCCAGGGAAGGTCCCTTTATAGAAATTGTAGCTGGGAGTGTTAGCTTTCCTTTAGCAATTGTTTAATTGGAGATTGTGCTTCATTATATTTTTTTCTATTTTCTTTATATAGGATTTTTTTTTACTAATTTTAAAAATAAATCGGGTTATCTCGGTTCTATTTATTTGTCGTTCATTGATAAATTTAGTTTTTTTAAAAGAAATCTTGTAATAATTAAATTAAATTAAATTAAATTAAATTAATTGATTAAATATAAGCACGAGATGCTCACTTCATGATATTTTATTTGGTTTGTTTTCTGGGTCGTTGATTTGACAACACGTGTGGCCTCTCTTGGCGGTGTCGTACAACCTTCTGAAATGGTGTTAAAACCCTTTTGGTGAGCGCTTTCTAGTGGTGGGGTAATGTCCATAACGAAATGATAATGAGTTTTCAATGGACTTTTCTTTCTTCAACTCTCAGTATGATATTGACAACTTAATTTTTTATACTTAATTATTATTATTTTTCCACTTTATTTTAATTCTTTTTTAAAATTATATTATTAAATTAAATTAAATGAGCTTATTGAATCTAGTCAAGTAAATTTCTCAAGTCACTTATTTTTCTTGCTTCTTTGAAATTTTGACGTCACCTAAATATGCTTTTTACTCCGTTTACAGTGTAGCATAGGTCACTTATCTAGTTAAGACCATTACATCTCATGAACATTTTTTTTATCCTTTACTTTTTGGCATGTAAAATAAAAATAAAAATTAAGCATAGTTTTGGTGTTCCCTTGTCTGCTAAAAGATCTGGTATGCTTTCTTTTTCTTTTTTCAATTCGGCCTTTTTTTTTTAATTTCTATCCTTTTTATATATTTTTTTTATTGAATCCATTTATGGCCTAATTAGATTAGATTAGTTTTGAAATTATGGTAAAAAGATCAAATTAAAAGACAAAGCACTTAAATGTAAGACAGAGAAAATACATAGCTAATTTCAAATTCAAGATATTTTTTTTTTTATTTTGGTTTAAAAGTTCATTTATTTTATTTTTTTGTCATTGAATTTGAAATAAGAGAGAGAGATTTTCTGAATTGTGGCAAAAGAGAGAGAGAATCATTATTGGCCGCATTCCGACAATAAATAGGTCGATCTAGGTGTAACAGGTTCTATTCGATGATGGGTTCTTGTTGAATTGTCTTTGAACCTTCATCTTGCATGAAAAGGTAGATCAAGATCAAGAGAGAAAAAATTTCTTGGTTTGGTTTTGTGTTTTTGGACCTTTTTTATTCTTTTTTAATAAATTAATTTTAGGAGGTTATAAGGGTATTTATTAATTTTTTTAGGCAAAAATATATTGAGAATGGATTTTTAGGTAAATAATCTTCCACCCTAATTTCCCAGCCACCATTGTGATAGCTGAATTTTAGACAGAAGTAGATGAAATTAGTTTTTCAATTTTAGTAAAAATACCAAATTAAAAGACAAAGGATTGAATTGTAAAACACAGATAAACTACATGGCCAATCTCACATCCGCGACAATTTTTATTTTGATCCAAAAGTTCATTTAGTTTGTTTTTCAAGTCCATGGATTGAGTGAGGAGAGAGAAAGCAGCTAAAAATGATAGAGAAAAAAAAAGAAATTTATAGGTTGTTATGATTTCAGTAATCAAAATGGTCAACCTTTGTATCATAGGGTTCCATTTTATAATAGGAGTTCGATTGTAGTGGTCCTAATAAAAAACAATGTTGTTGTTTCGAAGAAAATTGAGACTTTTTTTATGATGATGATATTATTGATTGCTTTATGAAAAATTATGTGTTAGCATGATATGAGAAATCTTGATAATAATATACTCATTAATATTAAATGAGAAAAGACATTTATATTTATTCTATTTTAAAAAAAATTAAGAGCCCGTGACAAAAAACAATTATTAAGAAAAATATATCAATAAGAAAAGCAGGAATTATACTAGATTTTTTTTAATGGAGTTTAAATTATTTATGCTCTAATAAAAAAACAATTGTATTTTTATTTCTGTTTTCTAATTCAGTATTTTGTTAAAATCAACATATTCATTATTATTTATTTAGATATATAATTCTTAATTTATTTTATTTAATACAAGTATCATTATTTTAGTCAGGGTTATTTTTTTATGGTAGAAAAACTTTAACAATACCTATCTTTCTTTTTTTTGCCATAATAAAAAAATTGTTTCACCCCACGTGTCAAACTAGTTGAGAAGTATAGCCAATAGGAAGTCGGGCGGATTAGTTGGAATGGAGTGAAGCCCCTAGATTGGATGTCTATTGCTGGTAAGTCTCTGGTGTTTCACTAACCACAGGAATTATTTCAGTGCAGAAAGTTGAAAAGGAAAGAGCCCTTAGTTGAATGCCTCTGTCTTGCTTCCTATCAAACTATTATTGGCTCAAGGAGAATTGTTGAAGCCAGCGCGCAGTAGTGCATATTATAGAGAGAACATGGGAGTTTAAAGTCCACTTTTCCCTGCATTTTTCCCAATTGGAGTGGAAGAATATGGAACACCAAGAACCATGATTTTGTGCTCAAGGAATGGAATCTCAAGTTCGTTTCTTTCCTCCTTTTTTTTTTTATTTAATATTTTTTTTTTTTGAACTTTTGAGGGTCCACCACAGCCACGAATTTCATTTACGAGCTGAGCTACTGCCAGAGCTCGAAGTGCCGAAAGAAGATGACTAGGACTTGATATTAAGCAGCATCACTGGACCACCCCTTTTGTATATGAATTCATCCATCTCCATCCATCCATCCATGTTTATCTCTACAAAATCTCTCTGCAAATAATTGTTTCTCCTTTATTAGTTGTTTAGTGAGGGATTGAAGTCATGTCAAAAATAAGTCCCCCTAGTACAGTACTTTTGCCATTAGCACTACCATGTATAATGACACCACGTGTTGGATCCCCTTTTTTTTTTTTTTAATTTTGTATTTTTCTTTTAGAAAAACCCCAAAAAAAAAACCATTTAAATCATTTTCTTAAATATGTATTTGGTAGGGGTGAGAAAAAAAACAAAAAACCGAGAAAACTGGAAAAAAATAACCGAAAAAACCAAACCGTGAAAAAAACCGATTAAACCAATTAAAATTTTGAAAAAAACCGACCGGTTCGGTTTCGGTTTTATAAGTCTAAAACCAAAAAAACCGAACCGAACGGAACCAAACCCAAACCAAAAATAAAAATCGAGCCAAACCGGAAAAAACCTAGCCAAACAGACAAAACCAAGTCAAACCAGTTTGAACCGGTTTTTGTCCTAAAAAACCGAACCGAAACCGGTCGGTTTGAACCGGTTTCGGTTTTTTTTTAAAAAAAATTCAGTTTAGTTATTTTTTTTTTGATAAAAACCGAATCAGACGGAAAATAATCACCCCTAGTATTTGGGTTAAAAATTGTTATGGTAAGAGGCGAATAGTGCTAACTTGAAGGGAATTTAGTGATGATATTGGTGGTTAGATGAGAGGAATGGGCGTGGGAAGCTCCTTAATGTTCAACCATTGAAACTGACATGAAAAGGCAGGAAAAGTTTGTTAGGTTCCCGAAATCTAGGAGATCATAAGTCTTTCATTTTCATTCATTATATCCTTCAGTCTGTTACAATGCATGTATATATAGCCTTCTTCTTTCTACAGGGTTTCAGGAACCTTTAGAAGAAAAACTAAAACGGTGTGTAGTGATACTTATTTAACAAAACTAAAACGGTGCATTTGGCTATAATTGAAACGGTGCGTATGGATCTGCAACGGCTAATTCGGTTTGAATTTATAGGATGACTTTATTCTTCTTCTTCTTCTCCTTCAGCAGGTATCAAAAACAGGCAACGGTTTAATTTACAACTTAATACAACATCATGAGCACAAGCAATTTTAAAGTCTTGCTGAAGAAAAATTGAAAAATAAACTGAGATTAGTCAAGATTGTACAAATTGAATGATTAACAGGCTAGTAAAATTCAGGAGTCTAGCTGAGGGTCTAAAGAGAAAACTGAATATCAAGGTGAAATTACATAAATTGAAGAGCCAATGACCTAAATGAAAGAGATGGAGAATTGAAATGGCTTAATTGATCCAATTAGAAGCTTAATTGAGAAAAAAGTCAAGATTAGGAGTTGATGTGGTCAAAATTGAAAGAATTAAATATCCGGTGATTGAAGTGTAATGGACATGGCAATTTGAGGGGTGAAATTGACTCAATTAGGGATAAAAGTGAAAGCAATTTGAAGTTTAAATGTTTAATTAAAGATCAAATTAAATGATTATGATATCAAGACCATTTTGTAATGTACTTTGAAGTCTAAAAGTCTAATTAAGGATGATTAGGGGTGATATTGAAAATATTCTTAAAATTTGATTTGATTTGGGACTCAACTGAGAATTCTCACAAATCAAAGACTAAAACCGAAAAAAGGTCGAGGGACCAAATTGAAACCCTAAAGGAAATAAGGCTGATGAAACGACGCCGCGCGTTTTAATTGAAACTTTGGGTTTCATATTAAACGGCATCACTTTGAGCACAACAGGGAAAAAAAAGAAATAATTAACAAAGAAGAAGACGATGTCGTTTCACGTCACTATTAATTGTCTTCTCCCTTCTTCCCAACCATTTTTACGAAGAAGAGTCTGAGAGAGCACCAACATTGCAAGCTTGATTCTCCCTTACCTCTCCATCAAACAAGACAAAGAGCCCGCCTACCTTGCAGCATGGATTGTGTATTACAACTCCAGCATGATCTTCTCCTGTCTTGATCTCCAAGGCTCCCTGCAAAATACAAGCCAAGATTGCAAGTTGTGGCGTCCTCCCATTGCCGGCTCTCAAAACCAGACAAGAGGACGTCCTTAGCTTCAATCGAAAATATGGATGGCTTTCCTACCATCCCATTTCTCCTATAAAACCCTACCCGAAATGGGCGAGAAAAAGCAACAAGACAACCTTAGGAATCAGCCAAACTTCATCCCCTTTGTGACCCATTTTTACTTGGTTTAATTGCTGCTGCCAGTTTCCTAGAGTTATTCCTTCCCTCAAGCTTTCAACCTTCTCAAAGAAGAGGAGTCTGGATTTCTTTTGGAGCGAGAATCGCCAAACTACACCAGTTAAAACAGGAGGAATCAGATTTGTAGCAGCGACCGGTGTGTTTGTGAACTAGTTTTTAGAGTTCAAGGGGCTCTAACATCATGTTAAACTATAGGAAGGGCCAGAGACCAGCAACGGTGTATCGATAACATCCACATATTTGGATGGCTGCTGGATTTGTATAGAGAAAATAAGTATCTAACTAAATTAATTAAACTCTAGGAAATCTAAAAATTATAAGTTTTTAAAAAATTTAAAAGATACTCCACAAATTTAAATTTTTTTTATAATTCACATTTGCTACCATTTCTTGAAAACATTAAAAAAATTTCATTCTTATCAATACTTTCAAATATCTTTTTTTGATATAAATAATCAAACAATCATTTAACCAATAACTAATCATAAATTATTTATTTCAATCAACCAACACGTAATTATTAATAATTTTCAATCAACAAACACGTAATTATAAATTATTTATTTCATCAATTTCTCTCAATCATATTGACATTAAAAATCCAACTACAACTAAATAATATAATTAAATCCATTTCAATATTCATCAACACAACAATACATTCTAAATACAAATACAGATAGCTAACAAGCATTTATTTTGATCCTAAAAGTTTTCATCCTAGCTGGTTCTACTTTTTCCATGAACACCTAATTTTTCTTCTTCAATTATGCTTTATTTAGAGTCATTTACATCTTATTTCATCCCAAGAACATCATATTTTTACAATTTTACTTTTTCTTAATTTAACATTTAAGAACCTTAATTCAAAATTTAAGAATTTTGTAAAAACTTTGTTAATATTTTCTTAAAATTGTACAATTGAGTTTATAACGTCTTACCTGATAATGATATGAATTCTGAATGTTAACCAGTCGAAGTTTTCTGTTCCTTCTCATTTTTCCTCTTATTATCTCTCTACTCTCTTTTCTTTACTTGATTTTTCTCTTAATTCTTGAGTTAGATGTGTTCAATACTCACTTCATCATCTATCTTGCTTTAAGTCTTGGTTTCTCTCTAGAGTTTTAGTAAATAAGCTCTTAATTGTTTTTTCTCTTTTAATTTTTTTCAACACTACCCGATAGTTTAAAGGGGGAAAAGAAGATGAATTTCTAGTTTTCCTAGCTTATTTATAAAAATACCATTAATAAGCCTATATGTTATTTTTTGTTCGATTAATTATATTCTCGCATTATATTTCCAAACTTAGATTACCCCAAAAGTTTAACTCAAGATAGGGCAATATGTCAAAAGGATTTTCGTAAACTTTTAATCCAATCCGATGATCGGATTGAAAGTTATATTCAATAGTATAAAATTGGTCAGTAGGTGATTTTATGTCAAAATTTGAATTTTTTTATTCAATCATTTCTAGAACCATATCAGTTATTTTACTAAGTACTCAAGACCATTTTCTTATTCCAAAATATATTTATTTTTCTATTTCATCATTTTTTTTATTTATAAACTTACCATAGTTTCACAATAACATTATTGATTTTTAATTGGGGTTTAAACTAACACTTTTTTTTTGCAGTTCTTTCTTAAATTTTATTTCTTATTTCCATTATAATTCATCAGAATTATTTTTTCTTTCTCCAAACATATCTATTTTAATTTTTTTCCTAAGTTTTCTATCTATCGAAACTAGTTATCGATTTCAGTATGATATATACTTCATTTGTGTTTTTTAGGCAATATGGGTAAGTGCCCACATGCTGGATCCGTCCATGGATATAAGGACCCAACATGGAAAATTTTCTTCTTCTTGCTAGGATCACAAAAATAAGAAGTATCTTAACTTTCACTTTTTAGACATGGTTTGTGAGATGTGGTTAATAATAGAAGTAGAATGTTGGGTAAAAAGAAAGCTATATAATAGTTTTTATAAGCATTATGCCTTGAAATAAGAAATTTTATTGGTACTTGGTATCAAAGAAAAATGTAGTAAATAAAAATTAGTAATTAAGTAGTAAATAGAAATGGATAAATAAATAGTGGGTTCCATCGTTTCTATGGTTATTTCTATAGATCTCATTCCTAATTCAATCAAGTAAAGAGTATATTAATAAAATAAAAATCAAACAAGGACCTGTCTCTCTTATAGAGAGAGGGAATGGATAATCTTTTTAAAAGGTTTGTGCCAAAAAACAATTCTAAAAAAAAAAGTGAATTTAGTAGAATATTCAATTTTTTTTATATTGTACTAGGACTTATCTTTATCACACTTTTTTTTTCCAATTCAATAAGATTAGATCATTAAAAAAAAAAGAGTTTAGAACATAAATCCCCCTTTCCCATTTCACTTCTTTTATATTTTTGGGTTTGTTTTTATTTTATTTGTAGCTTATGTAAGTTTTTTTAAAAAAACTTTGGGATTGTTAAATCACCGATGAAATAAAGCAACGGAGCCACCATAGTATTTTTTTTTTCTTAATTCCTCCCAAGGAAAGGGTGGTCATTGTATATTTATCGACCTAGGCTTTGTAGACTCTCTATTTTTCTTTGGTAAAAGTTAATTCTCTTATAAAGCTATATGCAATGAGCAAGCAATGCCTGTATGGTTGTTCAATTCTATCCTTTTTTTTATTCTTTATCTCTTCTTGTGACCTTCTTATACGAGATAAAGTAACCTTCTATTATCTTGTATCATCAAGGTAATAATCTATCAATCTTTTGTTGCTTTTTATGAAGCACAAATAAAAGAATTTATACTGGAAGCGGAAAAACTACTGAAACTGCGTGAAATCCTCACAAGGGTTTATGCATAAAGAATAGGCAAACCCTTGTGGGTTGTATATGAAGAAATGGAAAGGGATGTTTTTATGTCAGCAGCAGAAGCCCAAGTTCATGGAATTGAATGAAGAAATAAAAACTATACAATTTTTGTTTTTGTATTTGAATTTTATTTTATTTTTTTAGGGCTATACAGACTCGAACCATAGACCTTCTTTGTAAAACTGATCAAACTAAGTATTCTCAAAATGATTCAAACTATTTTAAAGATCACATGCATTTCTTTTGCATTGGGCTTTTCCATCAACTGATATAAATAATCAATTAGTCTACCATAATTCTCTTGACAAGAAGATAAAAAGATGGCTCCATGTGCTTTGATTTTCTCTTAGATGCATCTAAGGTAGACAAAAAGACTTTAAAAAGAATGACAATGAAATATTACATAGATAAGGAAATCTTACATAAATTGTCATTTGATGGTTTTTTGCTAAGATGTTTGGATGTAGTAAAAGTTAAGAAAGCCTTACAAGAAATCCAATAAGGAATTTGTGCCGCCTATATAAATGGACATATGATGGTTATGCAGATGTAGAGAGCATGATACTTCTGGATGACTATGGATTGAAAATGCATAAATTATGTCAGAAGATATCAAAAGTATCAGGTGTATAATGATAAGATTAATGCACTGCTAATTTATTTATTCAACATGATATCACTTTAGCATTCACAATGTGAAGAATAGATGTTATTGGAGTAGTTAATTTGAAAACTAGTAATGAACATCAATTTATCCTGGTAGTAATTAATTACTTCATAAAAGGGGTAAAAGATCTCCTATATCAATGTGACTTAAAAAGTAGTTAAGTGATATGTTGAGAAACACTTAATATGACTCACATGAAAAGATAGTGATAAACAACGCTAAGAAATTCAATGGGAGAATGATTATAGAATTACATGTGAAATAGAATATTAACCACTCAAACTCATCTCCCAATAGGTCAAAGATAAATGATGTTGTGGAAGTTGCCAACAAAAATATCAAAAAAAAATCATAAAATTATTATCACCTATAAAGGTCGGCTTGAAATGCTCCGTTATGCCTTCAATATATATTGCATAACAGTAAAGACATCAACTAGAATTATGCCTTACTATCTAGTTTATAAAATGAAAGCGGTAATGCATTTGGAAATAGAAATCTCATATTTAAAAGTCTTAATAGAATTTGAGTTAGAAGAGTCTAAATGGGCTAAAATATGTAAGTTATCTTGACATGACTAAGTCTACTTGGTTAGTCTAAAGACAACCTGACTAGTTGATAAAAAAAAATTTGAAGATGAAATTAAAAAAAAAATATTTAAATTAATAGAAAAAATTTTCTCAATCTACTTCTTGCATGGTTTGAGTTTAAAATTAATTGTGTGGATATTGTTACCATATAAAGACAACCTGGAGAACCATTGATGGAATTGGAAAAAAAAAAACAAAACTAAATAGGGGGGGGGGAATGAAAAAAATTAGTG
>Ga0307511_10008781_pt1 | contig 10094 bp, 7 predicted proteins | sample 13_EM_MG_FD_200266 | JGI IMG/M metagenome (GOLD analysis project Ga0307511, IMG submission 200266) | Populus trichocarpa ectomycorrhiza microbial communities from riparian zone in the Pacific Northwest, United States - 13_EM | ecosystem: Host-associated > Plants > Roots > Unclassified | place... | reverse complement strand
TATATATATATATATATATATATAAATATATTCTGGGAAGAGAACCAAAGTGAGGCACGTTGAGTTTGACAATGGGACTCACTCACCCACCCAACTCTTCTAATATGGCTCAAGTCGACTTGTTTACTGATACACTGTAAAATATTATGTGTCGGAGGTACGAGTTTTTTAGTTGCTTATATAATGGTAATTGGAGACTTACATGATTATTAATTTCAGAACCCGTGAGATTAGTCGAGGTACACGCAAGCTGACCCAAGCTGACTCGGACACCCACATTAAACTAAAAAGACACTGTAAAATGTATACAAATTACTCGGAGCTGTGAATTACTCGATTGCTAGTTTAAACATTCATGGGAATCAATTGCTAATTTGTGTAATCCAAGATGCGATAAATTAAATGTTTGCAAGAGCTTCTGTGTTCCTGAAACATCACCCTCCCTCTCTAACACACAAGTCCAGATCGAGGATTCCATTTATTTTCTATTGGTGGTGAGATTGAGCGTATCCATATCTCCACGCTTCACAAATGACACTTGCCATGCCAGCGTGGGAAGACAACAACTGATCAACTATATATGGAAGAATGCAAAAGACACGTGCCGCGGGCCTCTACCAAATTGGCCCACGAATCTCGTTCACCTGTAGCGTATCATCAAGATGATGATCAAAGATCAATCTCTCCAGCAAATCTGGAGAACAAACCTATATTCTCAATTCTGATGACACGACGGAGGCTTTGTTTTGAAATTTGAAACTTGCTTGTAAAGACCAGTGATAGCTAAGTGGCACAACGTGACTCACGTTGCCGACACCGTCAAGTTAAAGACAAAATATAATGTCCTTGGACGGTTCAATATTTTATTTCTATCCTTGTATAAATCACTTAAAATGTGCCTCAATATGTATACATCTACCTTTCAAGGACAATTGCACGTTGTTCTCTGCAATTAACTTTGAGGTTCAATCTAAATGCAAGAATCTGCAACTGGGTCAATTTAATCTCTACAAATTAAGATCCTCGTCGATGTAAATTCAGCAACCTGGATTAACATAAAGACTATGCATGTTTCAGTTCTCAATTAGATTCCCAAGGAACTTGTATGCCTTAACTAGTGAGGTTTCAGTTGAATTTCTCCAAAGGGAGAACCCACACTGTTTATGAGAAAAAAACTTCCATTAATTAGTCAGAGTAATGGAAGCTTACAAAGACTTCATCATGACATGCATCTAAAAGGTGTAAACTTTTCTAATCAAAAGTTAGAAATTGAAATCAAAATATTTTAATATGACTTATGGGGACAGGTTTGTGTTACTATATAGAAGAAACGATAAAGTCATGGATGAAAATAAACAAGCCGGCTTGAATAGGCCACCTAAGCTAGAGCCCCATCAATGAAATAACTCCAAGAAAGAAATTGGTAATCAAATAAATGTATAAAAAGTTAGAAAATATGTATAGTGTTCCCAAGGAGTTATAAGAAAAGCACAGCACGTACGTTATCAGCCCCCACAAACTGCAGATATAAAGCAGCAATTAGGCCAATTCCAGTTAGACCCGGAACCAAGACTTGCTCATTCAAAATCCTAGCCAATAAGTAGATGCACACACTCAAGACATTCACCTATTGCTCACAAATACTTTCACGTTCCAAAAACATTCTCCTTTACCAACATATTCTATAGTTGAATTAATTAAAGATATAGAAGTTCCCTAAGGCAGGTGAAGATCCCAACAAGATGTTTGATGGAGGAGAATATTCTCCTTCAGCAACAGAGCCTTTTAGCTGCTTGAACAGTGTCACAACCTCCAGAAAGAAGAAGAACAAGATTAAAAGGAGGTTTAGCGATGAGCAGATTAAATCATTGGAAACTATGTTCGAATCGGAAACAAGGCTTGAGCCTCGAAAGAAGATGCAGTTGGCAAGAGAGCTTGGGTTGCAACCACGACAGGTTGCGATATGGTTTCAGAATAAGAGAGCTAGATGGAAGTCTAAGCAACTCGAAAGAGACTACAGCATGCTACGAGCTAATTACAACAGCTTGGCTTCCCGGTTTGAGACTCTGAAGAAAGAGAAGCAAGCGTTGGCGATACAGGTACTTGATATACACCATATTCATCTTCAGTTTTTTGTTCTCTACTGGTAGTAGAGGGGAAGAAAAGAAACATTTGCGTGCATAGTACTAACGAAGGGTTTTCCAAAATCTGACAGTTGCAGAAGCTAAATGATCTGATGAAGAAGCCGGTAGAGGAAGGAGAGTGTTGTGGCCAAGGAGCTGCTGTGAACAGCAGTGAGGGCGAATCGGAGAATGGAGACGCAACCAAGGGTGAATCAGAAACGAAACCTAGATTGTCAATTGAACAACCAGAGCATGGATTAGGAGTCCTTTCAGATGAAGATAGCAGCATAAAGGTAGATTATTTTGAATTAGAAGAAGAACCGAACCTAATGAGTATGGTGGAACCGGCTGAAGGATCATTGACATCACAAGAAGATTGGGGGAGTATAGACTCCGATGGCCTCTTCGATCAATCAAGCAGTGGATATCAGTGGTGGGATTTCTGGGCTTGATTGAAGAGTAAACTGGATGAAGCATGAAACACATGTATAATTAGTCTTTGTACTGATGAACTCCACATCTGGTGAGGCAATATTTAGAGAGACCGTCGGAGAGGAACACTTCAGAGAAATGCATCAATTGACGTGACGAATTTGGATTTTGTTGTGAATATAGAGATTCAAATTGTCCTCTTGATGCAACCAGAAAAGCTGCCACGCTGATCTTGCCTCTCCGAATATATACCCCAAAACTAGTGTCCCTACTGGTTTGAGCCAGGAAAATGAGAGTCCAGAAGAAATGGAAAAAATAAAGGCAGCCGTGTAAGTTGCAAGCTAGTGTGCATAGAAGAGTTGCTTGTAGGTGGGGAGAGACGGGAGAAATGCTGCATTACTACTACATTACAGAGACATTCTCTCCACTCTTTAAAGGAGTTGCTGTTGTGCTATCTTATATTCAATTCAGTATTTCCTTCTTTTTTTCCCACACCAGTGATGTTTGCAGAGAAATTCCGTTGTGCATGTATGATCAGATGGATCTAAAATTGAAGTTCACAGCACAAGGAAATATTGCGAATTATCACGCTGACTAAACGAAAGTAATGAAAACTATAGGCTTGAAATCAGAGGTACTTGGTGATTCAGGAGACATACCATAAAAGGCCATTGAGAAACTATAAATTTCAGGACAATTTAAGTCGTACAATAATTCTTCTGCTTTGGAGAGTGCTCTTCGGATAAACTAAAGAGCATTACATGTGTAAGAATTAATTTTGTAGTTTAAATTCAAAGTGATTTTAATTTTTTTAGGTGCATATATGTTAAACATTAATAATAACGTTATTTAAGTATCTCTGTAGAGGCCACTCAATTACCCAAAATTACGTAAAGAAAATAAGAAGCAACGCTCTAGGAAATATCATAAGTTTTTTTCATCTGTTATTCCTATTGGGGACAATATATCGGCAAAACAAAATAAGGTATTTCGTGTATTTTTTGTTGATCAAGCAACACCCAGATTTAAATTGGGGAAAAGATTTGCAGTCCCCGGCCTTATGACGCAGCCATGTCGCCAAGGCAATAGAAATAAAAAATAGATGAAAATACTTTTTTTTTTCTTACTAAACTTCTTATTTTTTATATTTGTATCTTGAATCCTATTTTTTTTAATCTGAATCCCTTTCCTAAAAGAAATCCTTCCTTTTTTAAATTGGATCAATCTCTTTGATTAATTTTGTATAGTATGTCACTTATCTGAATTCTTTCTCCTTTCTAATAAAAAAAAAACAAAATATGAATTTTCAGTCATAAAAGCCTAAGCCCAAATTGGCAAAACAGAGATCAGTCTAGCAGACGAAGTGCCACTCATATTCTCTTCATTAAGTCTAATGACTTGTTGTTTAGGGTTTTTAATTTAGGATTGGTAAATTTTGATTGAGTTCATATTCTTTCAATTTCTCTTAATTGCACCCATAATTACCTCTAAACTTTTAATTTCATACAATTTAACCCTTGCCAAACTCAATTGTCAGCCCCTAAGTTGATCGTTTTTTTTTAATTTGGTCCTTGGTTCTGAATTTGTGAGTTTTGAACTTCAATTGACCAATAAACTTTTAATTTCTTCAATTTGGCCCCTAATTTGGTCAATTTCAACCACTATATTCACACACTTTTTTCAGTTTGGTTTTTGGTTTTGAATTTCTTCAATCAAGTCCCTAATTGCCCATCAAACTTTAATATTTATGCAATTAAGCTCCTGATTTGACCAAATTAACTCTTAAAAATTGCAATTCAATCCCAGACTTTAATTTCCTCCAATTAAAGCCTAAATTGACTTCAAAAATCAATTTTTCTTATAATTAAGCCCTCAATGAATTCAATTAAACCTTGAAAAAATCTATTTGAGTCCTTGAACGTCTAATTTTGAATTTTTCTTCTTAAATTAAATTTTCTTCTTAAACTAAATTTTCGTCGCCAATAGGGTATTTATTTGTCGAAAATACACTGTCAAATTTTTCAATCTTGTATGTTTGGATCCTTTTGCAACTAGTATTCGACAATTTTCTAGGTGTTCTAGTATAGTTTTCTTACTGATATATTTTTTTTTATTTTCTTCCAAATTTTTTTCAATTTTTTTTTGTATTCTGTATTTCTAATTATTATTTTTTGTTTATGTGGGGCTCTAAAAATAGGTAACAACACATAGGTTTCACCAAGAAACCCTTTGTCATCTTATACAGGAATAATTACTCTGAGATCTCATACCTCTTAGTGTATCTAGCCACATCAAACAATTCTTTTAGATTCATAATTATTATATGGGCATCTATATTCTCATGATGTGTTATGCAGGGAACGCATTGTAATCTATATGACATTGATATTCATTCTTAACTTCATTGTCAGCATCCTCATCAAGGACAAGAGGAATTGAATTTTCAAGAACATATAACATTCTTTCTTGTTTAAAAGCAATTCTCATAATTCAGTACTAGTCCAAGAAGTTTGATTTAGTGAATTTATTAGCATCATGTATGTTATGTAGGGAACTCATTGTAATCTATCAACCTATTCATGTAAAGATAACGAGTATTTGTTTCATGCATAAATATTTATAACTAAATTTAGATAAGGTATTTATTCATAACTTGATCTCCCACTATTTTCTTGCAAATTAATAGCCCTTACTATTAATTAGGAAAATCTTGTTTAGATCTCCTGGTAGGCTAAGATCTTATTTAATTTATATAACTCTGAGTAACTCAACAAATCAAAATAAACTAAATTGGATAGATAACATAGCATATCAATCACATCTTTATATGACTTCTAAATTAATTAGGCAACAACTCTTTATCTAAACATATCATATATGTTTCGCCTAACTACTGCCTCTAATATTAAATGATCATAAGTAACTCATCCAAATCATATAAGTTAGTTAGGTAAGATATAATTTTATAGCATTAAATGAAGACTATATGTTCTTTTTTGTTTTAAATAATTGCTTCAAGGCTAGGTTATCACAAACCATAAGTCGTCCAAGTGTCCGACCTCTAATGGTAATCCACACGAACCACTTGTGAGAAATTTTCTAAACCCATTTAGGATGAGCGAAGTTGTTATACCTTTGAATGCTAGCTCTTTTCTTTTGTATTTAGGTGTTTTTGTAATGTATTGTTATACTATCATGTAATACATATAGAATAAAAGGTATAGCATTCTATTTATAGGGAAACCTAAAAACCCTATAAATGATAAAATATCAATTTTTTCCTTAAATAATATCACATGTATTATTTTATGATAATTTCATAAATTTATTCAATCAAGTTCCTACTTGATTTTTTCTAGGTCTAGAATTGTAATCCCCTATATTAATTACATTTTAGTCTTTAATTTCTAAAATTTATTTACAATCAAGTCACACTTGATTACTCATCCCATTTTAATTTCTGAGTAATGGTTCTTATATGTATAACCCATTAGATTTTCTAATAAGTTGGATCAAATATAAATCATAATATTAGATAAAATAAGATTAAGTAAATTAAACATTTTAATCTATTATCAATTAAATAATAGATTGGTTTATATTTGAAGATCAAGTATAATGTCTAGCAACTTGTCAAGATCCCCCAAATATTAGAAAAGTCATAAGTGATTTGACCTAACCTTTCATAACTAGTTTCTTAGCGTAATTATTATCTCTTCATCAATAATGTTTCAATTTAGATATTATAACATGAAATATGTATGTTTTGTTAAATCATTTTAGTTTTTAACACTATAGTAATTGATTCTTTGAATATGATTTAAAATTCTTTTCAAATCTTATTCCATCTTGGCCAAGGATTTAATAATCAATACAATTTGAGAACAGATTGAATATTTTCTCTAATTCACCTAGGGTGACGAATCATCTCTTGATTATTTAAATACTTTTATATAGTTTTTGTTATACATAATATCGCTCATTTATTACCCTTAATTAGGACAACGTGTGGTCAGGATTAAAGTATAACACTCCTTATATAAGATAATTTAGTGATCTCAAATCTAAAATCACTTACACAACTATCATGTGAGCCTTTCCATAGACATAGGTGATCTCTCCATATGGAATTCTCTTGCGGGTCAGTTCAGTGTACATGTCATCAAACAAGCACCTACATATTAATTTTAAGTATTCTTCACATCTCAGTTTATGAGAACAGCTGCTTCTTTTCATAAAAGAAGAAACATAATATGCATTAGTATCAACAACTCTAATTAATATTTAGTCTTAATAAAACATTGACTAAAAACATTTAGGAACAATACTTTGATGCAATAGAAATCTCGTAATTATAACGACTTTATAATTCTCTATGCAAAATATTTTTGTTCAACGAATTTTATCTTTACTCTAGATTTATTAATCAAATATAATTGAATATTAAAGATAAAGAAAGCTTTTACTGATAAAAATATATTTTATGTTAATAAAATTAATGATACATATAATTAACTAATTGACTACAAGATATATATTCCCTAACCCTTTTCACTAGTTTGGTTACAAATTAATGATGCACTTGAATCTAAAAATTATGGCAAGCCATTTTTAATTTTAGAAGATTAATGTTGTTCTGTTTGGAATTTCTACGTCAGAGAGGTTCTCCAGTACTCTTCTACATTACTGATCGAAAATACGATATTAGAGCCATGGTAAAAGCTGGTTTAGGTTGTAAAGCTGTTCCCTTGATTGTTGAGAGCAAACTTGTGACTACTACAAGACAATGCAGAACTCTATCTTCTCACTTGAGGAAATGGTTTCAAGATAGAAACCTTTCAGCTAAGGCCCGTCTACTACATTTGGAAGAAGGATAACCTGTTAACCAGTTCTTCTATTGTTTTTGTGCATGCTTTGCACAAGCTTACGAGCTGGCAATATCTGTCTGTTTCTTCAGGTACACAAGAAGGCAGCTAGGTTACTGTGATTGGTGTGTTGCTTAGAAATATTGATACTATGGCCGTATTCAGATAGTTACGGTAATTGATTTTTTAAATGTTTTTTACTTGAAAATATATTAAAATTATTTTTAATATTAGTACAATTTAAAAACATTAAAAAAATTAATTTAAGACAAAACAAAATTAAAATTTTTAAAAATTTCAGTTGAAAGGCAGATCCGAACACCATTGATGATTGTTCATCCACAAGAGCTTTTCTCCACAGGATGTATGTGACAAAAGCTTTTACTCCTGGTGGATGTTGATGGCCTAATCATGGGGTCCCTGATGCTGCTGGCCCTAACATGAACCCAGGTTACAGCCAACATTTCGAACAATAATGCCTAACCTCTCAGAAAAATAGGAAAAGGTAGAAGGTAGGATTTAGACCTGGTTGATAAAATTGATTTCTCCTGGAAACTTACCGTTTCTGTTACACCTGTGCATTTTCTGTGTGTAATCATTGTGTATCATGTATATGTAGTATTTCTTCTCCAGTTTGGTATTGTGAAAAGACAAGTCGTTCTTTCGGAAACTCAAATTCAAACTACAAGTCTTTTCATCAACGATCATAAAGCAAAACTTACGTCAGTGAATCAATCTCTTTACTCTCTCTAGACCAGACATGAAATACTGCTTAAATCTGACTAGCAACATCAATATACAGTATTGACAAATCAAAGCAGGCAAAAAACAAAAGAAAGTTTATGTAAATTTCTTGAGCCAGGAGTAAAACTCGGCAATGATGTACACATTTTGGTGCATATACGATAAATGATACCTGAAGTTGTTATCATTGCTGTAAATTCTATTTTATAATGAAAATGAGTAAGAAATACAATACATTCAAATAAGAGACAACATTAAAAATATCATATCCAACTAAGTTATTTTGAGATTCAAGACAATCCCTCATGTTTATAAACATAACTACTGGTAGTCAAAAACTCATAATCCATAAAATAAGATTTTGCATCATCAGGTCCTTTTGATCTTCGAAAATGTTCCATTCTCAGAAAAGTACGTGCTTTGCGTTCCACTGCCAAGTTGGTGTGCATGAGATTGCGGATTTGAGAGCTCAATCCCCTGTCAAAACAGGATGACCATTGTAGTAAGCGCTAAGCAGAAGGATATACAGGGAAAAAAATTTGAAAACACATCAAAAGAACGAGCAACTTATCCACTATTTTATGAGCTCGGATTTGTTATGTAAACCCTCTTTCAGATTGATTGACTTCTAGTAAAGCATAACTTGAAAATTTCTAGTGGTGAAAAGTTCAAAAGGCATATGAAAAAATTTTCCTGCCAAATCTTAATTGAATAAGACCATGAGCACAACCCTCAACTTTCGATGTGAAATGAAACATATTTTAGTGAGATGTTATGGTACATGAGGATGTGAAATTCAAACAGTTTTTCTGACTACTGTAGATTCTTGAATTCTCTGATATAGGTAGATTCAACCTTAACCCCCATTCCCTATGACCACGAGAACCTAATGCCCAGAAAAAAAATACAAATGACTTCTTATACTTGGCATGATGACAAGTGGATACCATAGAATATCAAATCTAAGAAGCAATGTTCTGAAAACACAGCATCATCACCTAACTGCTCTTTGAAACAGCAATAGATTTCAAAGGCACATCTAGCCACAAGTGTTTCACAGGATCAACGTGAAAGAACAGATTTCTACTTCTAAAATGATTCAAAACTTGATTTATTTTTTTAAAGATAAAGTCAAAGCCATATATTGCTTGATTATTTTAAACAGTTCAACCTCGTATATAAACTATAAATTCTTAAAAGGATAAAATTCCCCATGTAAACTCATAAAATCTTATATTAGACAAGATATTCCAAGAACTTAAAACCCAGAAACTATTATACAAGGTCTGAAGGTCAGCTATTGTGTTCATGGTAAGTTTGAGGATAAAATTTGCTTCTTGTTCGAGCTAAATACTTTGCGTCCATTAGTAAATCTTTGTCATCGGTACCAGCACACCAACTTGGAAGTTGCTATTCAAATTAGCATTAACAGAGGCAATTCATAAACAAAGAGACAACAAATTACTACAAACCTGAACAGGTGTAAATGCCAGACTTGAGGTGAGGCCAGAAGTAGCACCGCTGCTGCTTCCATAACGCTTCTCCTTGAATCTAAAAACAACAAGGCCATGAATGGTTGAGAGAGAATGCAAACAAGTTAACTGATTTTTTTTCCAAGCCACAGTTTAAAGATTAGAGAATAACTTTGAAACTCATAAAATCGCAGCTTTTCTGTAAAAAAGAATAAAAAATTACAACTGAAAAGGGCTTACTTCTTAGCAACTTTTGCTGCGAGTTTGCTCTGACCAATTGATACACGCAGCTTGCCATTCCCAGCCTGACCAAGCATACCATAACCTTCCCCCAGTCCATCACCTTAATGTCAAGATTTGCAAGCCATAAGAAAGAAATTAAAATATATACTAGATCTATGACAATGGACATTAAAAGGAAAGCTCTCTAATATTCACAACTATTTCAGAATCTCAAC
>Ga0307511_10008780_pt1 | contig 10095 bp, 10 predicted proteins | sample 13_EM_MG_FD_200266 | JGI IMG/M metagenome (GOLD analysis project Ga0307511, IMG submission 200266) | Populus trichocarpa ectomycorrhiza microbial communities from riparian zone in the Pacific Northwest, United States - 13_EM | ecosystem: Host-associated > Plants > Roots > Unclassified | place... | reverse complement strand
TTTTGACGTTTTTCCTCGAAGGAACCAATATGGTTTTCATTCTTCATTAAGCAAATCAAACAAATAATACATTCACACTCTACAAGATGCAACAAGAATCATCCTTAACAGTACAGTAAAAAAAAAAAAAAGGATCAGGTAATCATAATCAATGATACAACAGGCCACAAATCACTCTGGAAAATTCCAAAGTACAATTCCAAAAACGCCTTTTTGGACTCAGAATTTGGTAACAGTTGAACCACACCATGTCACAAAGAGAATGGAGAGCACAAAATGAAGGGGTGCTTTGACAATACTTCCGTCAGACGTTCCGGTTGATGATGGGATAGTTTTAGAGCCACTTCCAGTTCCTGTATTTACAATTAAGAGCTAACTTCAGAAACCATTCCTATTAACATTTATAAATTGGAATTGCTTAGTCTGGTGCCTTCATGTATGCACTTTAATTTTAGGTGTCAGTCGTTTGAGTTTTGGTTCAAGCCAAAATTACGTTTTGTTTCATTCATATGATCAAAGATCAAAATTCAATTCTCGATTAATACGTAGAAATCAAGTACATTATCCAGCTAAGCTTGAAAGGCTTTTGCACGATTTACATTTCCTGAACATACCTGAAGCTGAAGGAATGTCTGACGCTGATGGAGTAATATCTGGTTCGGGTGTTTGATTAGATGAATCTGCTGGTGAACTGGCTGGCGAGCTTACTGGTGGAATTGCTGAAGCTGTGGGTGCAGTGGCAGCTGTTTTACCATTGCCAAAGTCAAGTCAGTATGAATCTAGCATCCCTTGTTTATAACATTCACCAGAAAGAGTTAAAGATTTGGATTACCTTTGCACTGGTTGATCGATGGAGTTTGCACCTTACAAGCGCCAGGGAGATTCAGAGCAAGAGTCCGGTTTATGTTGATACCTAATGAGGCACCACTATTATTGAGTAGTGAACAAAGGCATAGTGGTGATGTTTGGACAACATTTCCTAGCTGTGAGCAGCATGAAGATGATGGACTTGATGAATTTCCTGTGATGTAGTTCAGGCATGGGGCCAGGCTCATGAGAGTATTAGTGCAGCTTGATTGAGCCATTGCTCCACCACATGTTATGGCCACAAGGACCAGGACTAGACCCATGCGAATCCCACTTGAAGCCATTGACTGCTGCTGCAAGTTTTTGGATGGCTAGAATGATCTGGTTGTGAAAGTGGAATGTATGATTGGATTTCTGAGCTTTGAAGTTTGAGTGAGAGGGAAAGGAAGGGACTGGATTTATATATGAAAGCTTGTGGAACAGAGACGAGCTTTTTGGTATATTTGGATGACCAACTTTAACTAAATCAAAGGGTTGTTATATAACAAAACAGCCAGCCCTTGGCATAAAGATCACGACAAGTTTTCATTTGTCCTCAGCATATATATATTTTAATGTTCTGCTCAACTATACTATGTCTACCAAAGAATTATCATTAATTAACAATCAATAAACATATCTTCCCCTTACAGCTATCTCTATGCATGACTGGATTTCCTATCTTTTCCCTCAGAGTAAAACAAGGTTTCAATTGGAGTGCATAGGCATTGTTATTTATCTCAAATCCACTTTCCTCCAAGTAATTGCTCTGCTCATGAAAGAGAAGGTAAAGATTTAGGGGAAAATGATTAAGATTTTCTATTTTTTTAGGAATAAATTGAGAGTTTCTAAGAAAAGGGAGCAATTATAAGGGGGAAGGGGCAAAGTTTTTTAGCCAAGGGGAATGGTCCCTGGTCACCACTTCAATAGTTTTCTGATGAGCTTCTTCTGAAAGTCATTACAATGTATGACCTTTTTTTAACATAACCATGCATATTGTCAGGGAAGTACTAAGACCATCAAGTTGGACTTTCCTTTGGACTGAGTTAATGTTACCATATATAATCTTAAAAATATATACAATTTAGGACTCTTAATATTAACTATGAAAGATTATCTTATCATAGATAGATAGTGTTTTTTAGGGAATGGGGGAAACTCCTTGTATAACAAAATAACTTTCTATGTGGACTCGTTATATAGAAAATAACTTGCAATGTATAAGAGGCTTTTTTCTGCCAAGTGCAGGGAAGCAGAACACACTGCAAAGTTAATGAATTGATTACCTCTCTTGGTATTCTAGTTTTGGCTTGAATATATTGACATGGTATCAAAGCTTCTTCCAAATCCTTGCTTGCCTCTGTCCTGATTTTTCCTTTGGCTTCTGCTGTTGTTGCCTTACTCATCTTGGACCCGTCTTTTTCATATTACTCCTGGTGGAAATTGTGCAGGCGAGAGAGAAGGAGTGGTTGTTGGATCCTTATTTCCAACTTTGTGTTATTAATGTTTCAGATTAGCTTCTCTGCTGCACTCTTGGCAGCTTCAGATCTTGCTTCTCTACTGCTATTCTTGATAGTTCTTGGTTTCAAAATCTGCAAATCTATCCTACTTCTCTAGTGTTATTCTTGGTAGCTTCAGATCTTCCTTCTTTGGTGGTGTTCTCGGTAGTTTCAGAATCATTCTTCTTCGTTTCAGATATTGCGTTTCTGGTGCAACTCTTGACTGTTTCAGATATTGGTTTTCTGCTGCTATTCTCAGCAGTTTTAGATCAGTCTCTTTGCTGCTATTCTCGGCAACTCTTGGCTTCAAAATCTAGTGTGTATCCCTCTTCCATTGCACTGATTCCCTGTCAGTTTCAGTTTCAAAATCTATTTCTTTTCAGCTTTATCATGTCTTCCGATAAGCTAGACTTGTTCCATATCCGTCTTAATGGGAAAAATTGTTCTGCTTAGGAGTTTCAATTTTAATTATTCTTCAAAGGGAAAGAACTGTGGGGGCATATTAATGGGAGTAATCTCGCACCTACAGACGCCAATGCATTGTCTAGATGGGAAATCATGGATGCTAGGTTATGACCTGGATTCATAGCTCAATGGAACCTCATCTTGTTCTCAATTTGAGGCCTTATAAATTGCTGCTGCTATGTGGAATTATCTAAATAAGATTTATAATCAGGATAACACAGCTCGACGTTTTCAATTAGAGTATGAGATAGCTAACTTCACACATGGAAGTCTCTTTATTGAGGAATACTTTTTTGGTTTTCAAAATCTTTAGGCTAATTATTCAGATATTGTTTATGCTAATGTTCTTGCTGCAGCTCTCTCTGTTGTTCAAGTAGTGCACGACACAAGAAAGAGAGATCAATTCCTAATGAAGCTCCGTTCTGATTTTGAAACTGCACGCTCTAATTTGATGAATCATCATCTTGTACCATCTTTGGATGCATGTTTAAATGAACTTCTTTGTGAGGAGCAGTGTATCATAACTCAGGCGGCTATGAAACATAGGGCAAATGTTAGTGCACCTATTTTTGTGGCTTATACAGCACATGGGAGAAATAAGGGTAGAAATATGCATGTTGTCCAATGCTTTAGTTGTAAAGGTTTTGATCATATTGCTCGAGATTTCCCAAAGAAATTCTGCAACTACTATAAGAAACATGGTCATATCATTTCTGCTTGTCCCATTCGACCTGAAAGGAAACAAGGAACTGTTTATCATGCCTCAATTGGTGCCTCTGGTTCTGCTGCATTGCCTACTGCCTCACCTGTTGTTCCTATTCCTATTCCTACAGGCTTAGCAAAACCCGAATACACTCACTCCCGAAATGGTATAACAAATGATCATTTCTGCTATTGGATTCTCAGGTAATCATAAACTTCCTTTTAAGCCATAGTAGATGGACTCAGGTGCCTCTAACCACATGACCAATACTATTGTTCCTCTTTCCAATGTCAGAAATTATGATGGAAATCTGAAAATTAATACCCCTGATGGCAGTTCTCTGCCTATCAATGTTGTTGGTGATCTTTCTCCTTCCTTAACTGAATTTTTTTGTCTCCTGACCTCTCCACAAATCTTATTTTTGTTGGTCAATTGGTTGATAATAATTGTGATGTTCATTTCTTCCATTATGGTTGTGTTGTACAGGATCAAACGTCAAGGAAGATGATCGTGGAGGGGCATAAAGTGGGACGACTCTTCCCTCTTCATGTTTCTCATTCCACCAGTATTTCTAGTTTTCCTTTACTTTTCTTTATATGTAATTTTATTGGTTCTGAAAATAAGAGATGGCATAAACGTCTAGGCCATCCAAACTCTGATGTACTTTGCAATTTGATTAATTATGGATTATTGGGAAATAAAACATGTTCTTCTCTTGATCTTTCTTTTGATTGTACATCATGCAAACTTGGCAAAAGTAAAGTTTTACCTTTTCCTCATCATGCATCATGTGCCTCTAAATGTTTTGATATTATTCATAATGATGTCTGGGGGATTGCACCTATTGTTTCTCATGCTCATTACAAATACTTTATTACTTTCATTGATGACTTTAGTCATTTTACGTGGGTTTACTTCCTTCGAGCTAAAGTTTTTTTTTAGTTTTTAAGCGATTTCTTGCACTTCTTGAACTCAATTTTCTGCCAGCATCAAGGTCTTGCGCTATGATTCTAACAGTGAATACATGTCTAATGAGTTTTAAGGCTTTCTTCAAAGTAAAGAAATCATCTCTCAGCGTTCTTGTCCTTCAACACCACAGCAAAACGGTGTAGCTGAGAGAAAAAATCATCACCTTCTTGATGTAGTAAAAACTCTTTTACTTGAATCATCTCTTCCTCCTTATTTTTGGTGTGAAGCACTTTCTACTTCAGTTCATTTGATTAATTGTTTACCTTCTCCTACATTAAACAATGTTTCCCTTTTCTTTAAGTTATTTGGTCATTCTCCTTTATATTTTGATCTTCGTACATTTGGTTGTGTTTGTTTTATGCATCTCCCTGCTCATGAACAACATAAACTTATTGCTCAATCTGTTAATTGTGTTTTTCTTGGTTATGCTATCCCTCAAAAGGGTTATGTTTGTTATGATCCTCATGCTTGTCGTATATGGGCAAAGTTTTAAGACCCGGCCCGGTGGCCAGCCCGGTCCAAGGCTCGGGTTCCGGGTTTTGGCCGGGTCACCGGGTTTGATCGGGTCGGCCGAGTCAATTCTTAAAAAAAAAAATCAAAACGACGTCGTTTTAGTAAAAAAAAAACAAAAGTCAACGGGTTTGTCACCGGGTCTTGACCGGGTCAGCCGGGTCACACCGGGTTTTTTCTTCCCCCGTTTTTTCGTCAACCCGGCCCAGTTCCGGCCCCGGGTCGACCTGCCGGGCCGGGCCGGGTTTCAAAACTATGTATATGGGTTTTTAGGAATGCGATTTTATTTGAAAATCAATATTTCTTTCCATCTCATGTTGAATTGCCATTTGCATCTTTACCTTTTTTGCCTAGATTTTATGATTCCACAACAATGATGGAGAGGTTCAGCCTGGTTTTGTGTATGAAAGACGTCGTCGACATGAGTCTGATTCCACTTCTCTTGTGCCCCCTTTCGATCTTGACCCGGTGCCTGATCCTGCTCCTATTTCCACCACTCTTCGTTGGTCTACTCGTCTTTCTCGACCTCTTGATTGGTATGGATTTTTCATTCCTGTCTCTCTTGCTATTACTTTATCCACTATTTTCATTCCCTCTTGTTACAAACGGGTTATGAAGCATACATGTTGGCAAAATACAATGCAAGCAGAACTTCAATTACTTGAGAAGAATTATACTTGGGATATTGTTCCTTGTCCTCCTACAATCAAACCTATTGGGAGTAAATGGGTCTTCTTTGTAAAACTACATTTTGATGGCTCTTTAGAATGTTACAAAGCTCGCCTCGTAGCTTTAGGTAACAAGCAGGAATATGGGGTTGACTATGAGGAAACATTTTCTCCTGTCGCCAAAATGACCACGGTTCGAACCATCTTAACTATTGCCGCTTCACAGTCATAACAACTGTATCAAAATCCTATAGTGTATGTCTTCTCCTCGGCATCTCTATTTTGCTGCAATTTGACGCATCATCCACTATCTTTGAGGCTCACCTAATCGTGGATTATTCTTCCTTATTGGCTCCTCTTTTCAACTTGTTGTCTATAGTGATGCTGATTGGGCTGGGTGTCCAGATACACGTCGATCTACTACGGGTTGGTGTATGTTTTTAGGTGATGCCTTAATTTCTTGGAAATGTAAGAAACAAGATCGTGATTCTAAATCCTCCACTGAGGCCGAGTATCGTGCCATGTCTACTACTTGTTCTGAAATTGTATTGTTGTGCAGTCTTCTCGAAGAGCTTCGGTTTCCTCAGGTCATCTCTACCCCACTTCATGCTGATAATACTAGTGCTATTCAGATTGCCACCAATCATGTTTTCTATTAACGCACCAAACATATTGAGGTTGATTGTCATTCTATTCACAACACCTTGGAAAATTGGGTGATATCTCTTCCTCATATATTTTTCGATCTCCAAATAGTTGATGTCTTCACTAAAGCTATGACTCGACAGCGGCATCATTTTCTTGTTGGCAAATTGTTGCTGATTGATTTACCAGCATCAATTTAAGGGGGGATTTTACCATATATAATCTTAAAAAAGTATACAATTTAGGACTCTTGACTTCTTGTATAGCAAAATAACTTTCTATGTAGACTTGTTGTATGGAAAATAACTTGGAATGTATAAGAGGTTTTTTTCTGCCCAGTGCAAGTGCAGGGAAGCAGAACACACAGCAAAGTTAATGAATTGATTAACTCTCTTGTTATTCTAGTCTTGGATTGAATATATTGACAGTTAAAACAGAAACAAATGATGCAATCTACCTACGACAGACGTTGGTTTGACTCGTATGAAAATAACAAATTTTAAACTATTACCGGCATGCCTAACATACCTAACTTGAATTCCTGTTCCTAGAGGCCTAAAGACTCAAGGGAATAAATAAAAAGATTGCTTCAACCATGGGAAATTAGTTATAGTTGTTGAACTCCAGAACCCATTTCAAACCTACCTGTTCTTTCCCTCCAATTCTTTTGTCCCTGCCAATCTATAAATGGTTTTCTTCATCTCCGTCCAAGCAACCCAGTTCTTCTCTGTACTCTTTTCTAATCAAAAACATTTGAAGCTCATTCGTAACTGCTCATGGAAGGGCTCAGAGTTTTTAATTTGATTGCAATATTATCAACTCTGCTAGTAATTTCAGTGAATGGGCAAATTAGCACACCATGCACAACCTCGATGATAAGTAGCTTCACCCCGTGCATAAATTTTATAACTGGAAGCACCAACAATGGCTCATCACCAACTGGTAGTTGTTGCAGTTCATTTAAGTCCCTCATGAGCACTGGTATGGACTGTGCTTGTCTATTAATAACAGCCAATGTGCCTCTTCAACTACCGATTAACCGTACTTTAGCAATCACTCTCCCCCGAGCATGTAAAATGAGTGGGGTGCCAATGCTGTGTAAAGGTAGGACTTAAATTATACCTGCTAAGAATCTTTCCAGCCCTGTCAATGTGTGTTAGATTTTCTAATGATGATTGCATTGTGTTTTGCAGCATCTGGGACCCCTCTACCAGCACCAGGTAACTGGAAATCCTTTTCAATTCTTAAATACGCTGGAAAAAAGAACATGATATTTGAAAACTAAAACATAATCTATATTTATTATTGTGAACCTAAGACAAATATTCCTATCTTGGTTAAGAAATTTGTTTCCCTGGAACATTGGCAGGTCCCGTCTTGCTAGGGCCAACTCTTCCACCCACAGCCGCTTATCCTTTAAGCCCACGAGGTAAGCTCCGCTCTTACATTTTGAAAAAATTTACCTATCAGCGAAGAATAAGCTTGAAAGCTCCTGTACCAGTAAGACAGTACTTATGTCGAGTGTGATATACCTGACCTACTAATTACCAAGTTGCTTTTTGCAGCTTCCAAAGCAGTAGCACTTGCTCCAGCACCAGAATCTGAAATTACTCTGCCATTAACACCAGCATCCCCGCCAGAGCCAGTAGAAGCTCCCCCAGCAACTGCAGGGATCCGACCAGTGCTATCCCCCTCAGCATCTATGCCATCCTATGTTTCGCCACCATCTTCCTTGCTAATATTTCTAGCAATCATGGTTTTCAAATTCTATTAAGCTACAACCTCTCCATCCCTGTTTGTTTCCGTTTATGTTGGCGGGCAAACTTATTGAATACAGCTCCATGTCATGTTGTCAGGAAAAATAAAGAAATACTCCTCATTTTCTCATTGCTTTAATTGATGTTATGAACTAGCATTGGATAAACCTTTTCAGAAATCTATGTCGTCCAGCATTGAAAATTTGAAGCACATAAACTGACGTGGCTGCCTAAATGAGAGACAAAAACAGGATCCATAACCTGATGCTTCCTTGTCAATCTCGTAAAGAGTGACAATATAGTCAAGGCAGGTGAGAGATTGCCTGTCCTTTGGTCTTACCTGCCAGGAGGAGATAGACAGAATTATAATCAGCGACGACAGAAAACCAGCCATATCAAATGTCTGAAAATGCATACAGGATCCTTCCACCAACAAACAAAATTCTGAATTTCGTACTTTCTATTTTTCCAAACCTGTCCTAGGCAGTTTAACTCACCGCATGCAAGTTGCAATAACGCATTGCGCCTGACAACTTGGATAAACCTAGTAATTAACGAAGGAGATATAGAAATAATTTATTATTAAAAACACAAAAATAAAAGAGATGCAATAATAGAAGTGAAACATGATAGAGACCCGTCGTCCACTCTCGCCACTAGCTTCACCCCATGCAGAGGACGGTGATCTTGTCCTTGTCCTCGTAAAAATGCTGTGAACGGATGACGTTGACAGTCATTACCAGAGCGAATCCATCTCCTACCATTCCTAACACGTATTTCATTGCTATTGCTTCATCTCTCTGTTTTTTATTTTCTTTTCATTTTCCCAGGCACTAAAAGAGAAAAACTAGAGAGGGTGAAGCGGCGACTTTTCTTGAGCGTTAGACAAGAAAGAATCCATGGCGGGAGAGCAGGCAAGCAAGCAGTGCTGTCGACAGGTCCATTTCAGACCCCGGATCACAGCAGATTCAAAACCGATTTATTTAATAAACGAATCAAATTATATCTTATGAATTGGAAATTAAGATTTTGTGATTGTCGATCCTAATACGGATCTTAACATGTTTGGATCATATTAATTTGGATATCCACTAAATTTATCATTCGTTTTGTTTAAATAAAACGTGTTGATTATATTTAAACCATGCTTAGTTTCGACTATTGCATATATAAGAAAATATATAATATTCAGTATATCTATTTTTTTAAAAAAAAATCAAGATATCTCATCATTAATAAGAACAGAATCAAATAATCCATATAAAATATTTATATTAAAAATAAAAATTAATTTAAATTAGACAAGAAGTATGACAAAGTTAAAGAAAAAAAAATACCTACTCTAGGCACTAACTTATTAATATGGGGAAAAAATATTAATGTTTTACGAATAACATAATTCCGATTGAATCAAAACTTCATACTTGAATTAAAAACCAGTATAATACTAGCAACAACTTATTAATTATTTTTCTTTATATTTATAGGATTTTTCAATAAATTAATTAATTTGAGACTTGAAAAGGGATAAAAAAAAAAAAAAAACCTGCCGTGTAATTGTTTAAAAGAATAGTCATCCATATAGAGGGAAAAGGACGGAACAAAAGTATAGAATGTTATTTAGTTCATGTTTCTTTGCTGAAAAATGTTTTTCAATAAAGTATTTTCTTTATTTTTTTTTATGTTTAGTCTAACATCATGAGAAACTCGAGTTTATTTTTTGGTCAAAGAAAAACATAAATTTTAGATAGAGAAAAGTAATTTTTTAGTTTAAAAAATTGAAAAACACTTTCCATGAAAATCCCAAAAACATATTTGATTAATTTGGGTTAACTTGTTAAATTCACGACTCGAATCATGAAATTGTGACAGCCTTATAAAAAGAAAATTAAAACAAATTTTGAAGTTCAATTCTCAATTTAGGGTGAGATTTAAAAAAATCAATTAAAAAAACAAAAAATAAATCAAGTCAACTTGAATTAACTTGTCAAACCCACAACCCGGATCATGAGTTCAAAATAACTATATAAAAA
>Ga0307511_10008779_pt1 | contig 10095 bp, 10 predicted proteins | sample 13_EM_MG_FD_200266 | JGI IMG/M metagenome (GOLD analysis project Ga0307511, IMG submission 200266) | Populus trichocarpa ectomycorrhiza microbial communities from riparian zone in the Pacific Northwest, United States - 13_EM | ecosystem: Host-associated > Plants > Roots > Unclassified | place... | reverse complement strand
TATCTGAGCATCCGACGAGATTAGCGCAGGGTTCGTCTCCCCGGTCCCAAAATGCAGCCCCCAAAAGCTCATAACCAAGAAAGACAGTCAATCCTCTCAGATACCAACGTCTTTCGCAGACACCCATCTCCCCAGGATGTTACCGAACTCCGAGCGTTGATTGCTACGAACGAGAGCTCGCTGGCTTCGTTGAACGAAGAGGTCGAGACTTGTTCGAGGCAACTCAGGGCCTTACATGCAAAGTCTTGCGCCCGCCTCCTCACCATCCGCAGGTGCCAGGCTGCAATGACCCTCGCACGCCTTATCCCCCCAGAGCTCCTCGCCAAGATCTTCGAACACGCCTCCGATACGGGTTGGACCCGTGCGCCGATCGTCGTCTCCCATGTCTGTTCGACTTGGAGGGCTGCCGCCCACTCTCACCCTGGCGTGTGGTCCCGTGTTTCGGTCAACCTCGATATCCGGGATCCCGTCGGTTGGACGAAACATTGGCTATCCATGGCACGCCAGGCACCATTGCATGTCACCATCGCGCACACCATCGCCACCAGCCAGCTCGGACAAGTTCTGACCCTATTGTTGGAGCACTCGGAGCGGTGGGTCAGCCTCACACTGGACCTTCACCTCGCCCACACGCGCCAAGTTCTCGCCGAGTGCACCGCCCGTTTCACAAGATTGCGCTCGATTGATGTATCGCTTTCAGCGGTCGACGAAAGCATCGAGCTGGCAGAGGGCAATACCGGTTTCGCCAACGCGTTCCAGGATGCCCCTAATTTAACCTCCGTCTCCATCATGGGGAACGTTCTTCCCAGAGGCCTCCCTCTGCGGCTCACCTCTCTACGCATGGAATACACAGATCCTGCCGGTTCTGGGACTGGGGCCACTCGTTCTGTCATTGAAACGTTACGAAACCTCCCCGACCTGGAGACTTTTACACTCCGGTTGGGAGGGTCAGCCCTCTTACCAACGGATCCCCCTGACATCCTGGACGTTGAACTCCCGAAACTCAGGACCCTCGTCTACGAAGATTTCTGGACTGGTGACTTCCAGATCCTAAACTACATCTCCGCCCCCTCACTCACCCACCTACGCGCACACGCGGACCTAGGCTCAGAGGAGCGTGGTTCCCCGGCCCACCTAATTGGTTTCTTGGGAGACTCGCCAAACGTGGAGACGCTGGAGTTGGATGGAGTTGATATTTGGCCGGCGCAGCTGCTCTCGACTTTATCGATCCTGCCAAAGCTACGGAAACTCTACTTGCACGACTCGGATGTTGACGACAAGGTCATCGAAAGGATATGTGGGGAGGGTGGGTCGTGTCCTGATCTCCAACGGATCGATCTCCGCTGGTGCCAACATGTCAGAGGGACGGCGTTGATTCAGCTCGTCGAAAGTAGGGCGAAAGCAGGCGGTCGCGAGATCGAAGAGATTGCGGCCATTGGTTGTTCTCTCATCAGGAAGCAGGACGTTATGCAACTTGCAAGCCTCACCAAATTCCGCGTTGTCGCCGGAGAACGGGACGAGCATTGTCGTGAGTTTTGATTTGCGTTTGTACGTTTCTACATGTGGCTCACCCGACTTCGCGTTCGCCCAGTCAGGAGGAAGTGCTGCGATAACAAGCAATATCGTCAACGGCTCAAGTTCCATCTGTTGACATTGCCAAAGGAAGAGCGTGCCGGAATCCGTTTGGTCTTAGATTAGAAGATGACCCGCAGCAGAGTCTGGATGTTCAAGCGTATAGAATCGACCGTTTCTGTCACGACGATCTTATAAGCAATACGAAGTTGGGTGTATACCACGTAGTCGCTCCGAAGTCTCATGACCGTCCCCAATCTCGACCACGAGGACGGAAACGTGTAGCACAACGAGGGAGTCACCAGGTAGTAGAATTGAAAAGACCCAAAAACCAACAACGCTACGTTTTAGATCTGAGTATCTCGATCTACAGGTACGGGTGACTGAACAGAAACTCCGGTCTCGCAAAGCTGTGCATAAAGGGTTCTCGTTGGCAAGGTTTCAACAATGAACGTGTGTATGTAGATACCAAATCTATAGCGAACTTCGGTGAGGGAGTAACGTAGAACGCTTCAAACGTGGGTCTAGTCGCTCTACCACGGCGTATAGGACCTCGTTCAAGAAACAAATACCAAATGGGTTGGTAATCCTTGATGAGGCTAAGGGCCGTCGTGGTGAAAGACTTTGAAGGAAAACCAAAAAACGACCCACGCGTTTTGATGCACAGGGGACAGTCACGTGCTGATCCATTTCTGCATTCTATTTCTTCCACGCGATACATAGCTCACCGCTTGCGTGGAGCATCCCCTGCCTTTTGACATCTCACCACTCAACTCTCTCATCTTGCGGCTTACATTTGTTGAGCAAGAAAATGTCTATCAATCGAACCTCCGAGTTCAGGAGCGTCCTGGCCGAGAAGAAGGTTTCCACCCCCGAACCACACCGGAAGCGGGTGCCGAAGGCGGACCCTGGCCAGGACGTCTTCAACAAAGAGTACCTGAAAGAGGGATACGCCGTGGTATGTTGGCCCCCTTGCGCTCCTGAGCACGACTGATCCAACATCTACCTAAGCTCAAGCACATCACCACTCTCTCACGAATGCTGTCCCACGTCCGAAAACCCTATTTGAACATGGACACGCGCCCTCACGCCTCCCGCCACCCGACACGCGCACTCGACCTCGGGAGCTCCGAAGAATCCTGGCTCAACATCCGCTACCTCACGAACGAAGAGCGAGACCAAATCGACTTGCAGGCCAGGTTGATCCTGACTAAATGCGCCGATCGGGTGAAAGAGATGGAGGCTCTCGAAAAGCGTACGAAAAGTTCCTCGCATATTGACCAAAAGAACCTGAAAAATCGACATTTACAGGTGTTTTCTTCGGTGGTTAGGCAGAACGGAACTTGCTGCGAGTAAAGTTAACCCGCTTGCGAAGTTCCTCCCTGCGAGGTTACTACAGGGATTGGAAGGAACGATCGCGTCGGATTTCGTCGCCGCTCATCACGCGAGTATCACTTGGTACCTGAGTCGACGACTGGCTGAGGCGAGTCAGACGCAAAAGGAGATCCAGGAAGAGCGTGTAAAGCGGCAGCTGGAGAGGACGCACACGCTCGGGTCAGGAGCGGCGAAAGAGGCAGCTCTCATGGGTCACCAATCCTCCGTCCCCGCTTCTTATCCAGAACTCCCTCAGGGCAGTACACCTGGGAGCTGGCTCGGAAACGCATCATCCAATTTGGCCTCAAGCCTAGCCGCAACTATTGGCGTCAATTCCAGCTGGAGCGAAACCAGGCCGAGTTACACCACGCCACCCGTGGAGGACACGGATGAAGACGATGAAGACGATTACGGAGAATTGACAGCGTCTCAGATCATGCAATTCGAAGACGAAAATGCCGCCATTCTACGAAACGTTCAGGATACGCTCGCTTCCGTTCAACAAGCGGAATCAAGGCTTTTGGAGATCAGTCAGCTCCAGACGGAGTTGATCACGCATTTGACCCACCAGACGGAGCTGACCGATCGACTGTTCGAGGACGCGATAGCCACGACGTCTACGATGGAAAAGGGAAACGAACAGCTCAGGGAGGCGAAGCGGAGAGGCAAGGACAGTCGTCTGTATATTCTGGTTTTCCTCATCGGGGCCTCACTCTCCCTCCTTTTCCTCCACTACTATTAACCCTCATCCTTACATCCTATCATCCCCCATCTTGTAAGTTATGTCGTTCGCACTCGCCGTGTAGATGGTCTTGTCCCCACTGCTTTCGTTACTGGCTTACGCTCCCCGTTCCTGGTCCCGGTCGCTGTACACAATGTGCTAGTATTATTAAAAGTACGTATGCGGAAGAGAATAATATTATAGGCCTTGTACATAATAATTGCGAGTGTACGAGTGTGTCTAATCGTCCTGGTCTCGGATTACGAGGGGTTGTGGACTGTTTCCCTCTTCCAACAAGGACTCTGACGAGAAATTTCCCAACAGCGGAGCACCCTCGTCCGCTTCTTCGAGAGCTTCAATGATGTCTTCTTCAGTAGAAGGCGAAACGCCTTTCAAATGCCGGAGGTGATCTTGGACGAGACGATACACGACGACGGAGGCGATAATACTGAGGAGGACACCTCCCCCGACCAAGCAGCCGTTAATGACCTTGGTCTGGGTGTCCATCCCCTCCCGCTGGTCACCGTCCGAGAGGGGTGCGAGGCGAGAGCCGATAAAGGTGTGAAGGAGTAGTTTGGGGGCGAGGCAGAACGTTGCAACGACGAACTGCCAAAGCGCGACGGTGTGAATCGACTGCCGGTGTTCCGATCAACTAACGGACGGAGATGAGAACTGCGAATCGGGGACTCACGGCGAATAGTGTGTTAGAATACGCCCAAGGAGGCATGGAAGACACCCGAATCAGAATCACCAACGGAAGGCCTTTGGCTTTCTGATGAGTCAAGAGCGTGTGTGAGTACCTTAACGCGGACGGAACCAGAACGGATGCTGACCGCGACAGTTTCCAAGGCTGTCCATTTTTCATTCGTAGCGGACCACCTTTGAAGCCGTTTGGAGAACAGGAACCTCAAAACGACGAAGACGAAGACGGCTCCTAGGACTGATCCAGCCAGCCCGATGAAAAATCCCTTCATTCCATACGCGAATCCGCACAACGTCATAGTCGTGGTGTGACCAGTCATAGGTGGGAACGAAATCAGGACTAGAATCGGACCATGGGGTCAGATCATCCACGGTGTGATGGCATGGGTAATGGAGGGCGACGTTAAACGTAGGTGGTGAAGATGATGACGCACTCATGAAACCAATGATAATCAGCCATCCGTACTTCATGTGACTAAGCTTCTGAGCCAAATCGTACATGGCTTGCGCGATGACTGCGCCCTTGAGGATGAGGACGGTACCCAGCGCAATGTAGAAAGCGATCAAAAGCCAGATGAATAGCTACAACGTCCCACAAACCCAATAGTCAATAGACGATTTGGGAGCAATGCCGCTGGGAGTAAACCGGGAACGGAACTGACCTTTCCCCATATTCCGAGTTTCTTGTACCGTTGCCAAGTCGCGTTTGCGAAATACTTGACGTGATCCACGGCAATCTGCAGACCAGACTTCTCCTTCAACATTGGTGTGGCGGTTCGCGTTCAGCGGTTGCCCTGCGCTCAGCTCGTCGATGTCGAAGCTGAGTGAGGGGTGATGCAATCGGAGTTTCCCGGCTTGCCGCAACCCGATCGCCCAGGTCATTAACGCAACGTCACCAAGTCCAAGTCCAAGGTCATGGAAAAGTTCTCAGCTTTCGGGGTGAGCGACAACCCCCACCACATCCAGACCTTGATTCACCTTCGTGAGGATTCTAGGATCCAGGAACAGGCATACACGTGCGTCCAAATCGAAGCTCGCACGCGATTCGAAGAGGGCTCAAAGGAATCCTTTGCTAAAGCCTTTCCTCACACCGGCACCCCCCTCTGGTAATGAGCTCGCGCGAAAGGCGTTGTTACCCCTTGGTATTATCATCGGAGTGGTGAGAGTGCTCGTGGTGGTGGTGGTCGGCTCCCTGTATTTCTTGCTAGACTCTATCCTGTCGGTTGTGTCGGTGAGCCTCCTTTCTAATGCTCTTATTGGAAGTGGGCTCACGTCGCCTTGTCAGGTCGTACCGCCCATACGGATCGCAAAACGCCTCTTCGCCGCCGTGTTCGCGCGGTTGATTCTCTTCGTACTTGGGTTCTGGTGGATACCTGTCGAGGTCGTCAATAAGAAGAGAGGGTACGTTTACTGGAAATACCATACCTCCCATACCTCTAACTCCATCACTACAGACGAAATCAAACAGAAGAAGGCTGGAGCCCACGTACTGGGGATATCATAGTCTCAAACTGGGTATCATGGGTCGAACTATTATGGCTCGCGTTTAGGTACCACCACTCTTCCCTCCCTCTCGCGTTCGCCCTAACCGCCGGAGCCCTTATACAGATTCGATCCGACATTCGTCCTCCCAATCACAGATCCCGTCCAACTCGACTCCGACACCTCCTCTTCAACCCCTACCGCCAAAATCCCCGGCCGCCGAACTGGTACAGGCTCAGCCGCAATCTCAAACTCCGCCACATTCGCCTCCAAGAACCGAAAGCCGACTCCTCACGCAAGGGTCCTCGGTTTCAAAGCTGTTTCACTTTGGTCCATGATCACACACACAGGGAGGATCCCTCCCCAGTCTTCCAACGACAAGGAGAAATATGAGAGTCTAGAGGAGTTGAGGAAACGAGCTCGCGGTCCCGTCGTCGTGTTCCCAGAGTGCACGACAAGCAATGGACGAGGTTTACTCCGGTTCGCGAACGTCTTCGAGCATGAGAAGAATATCCCCGTGAAGGGGTACAAGATTTTCCTTATGTGTATAAGGTAGGGTGTTTCGTCCACCCTCCGGCCTCTGTGCGAGTGCGTAGTGACCGTTTTCTTAGATACGACCTGCCAACGTGCTTCACACCATCCATCAGTCACTCAATCCCCTCGAACGTGTTGAACCCATTCCCACACGTCTTCACTCTCGCAAGCACACTCACTCCCCTTTTGGTATCTATCCGCCTACTTGTACCCTCCGAATCACCGAGTTCTGGAACATTCACGTTGAGCAACGTTCTACCCGGTGGTTTGGACGGAGCAGATGTATTGAGTGAAGTATCTGCAGCATTGATTGCTCAGGTGGGCAAAATGAAGCGAACAGGACTGAGGTGGGAGGACAAGGCGTCGTTCCTAGAATTTTACAGTCGCAGATAGTGTATGCCCTTCTGTGATATCACCTGGGCTTAGGTCACGTCGGCCAAAAAAATACAAATCTATTTCACGGTGAGGACAAATCGAAAACGAGCCGACCAGGAACGGCCCAATAAGGATGCTAAACCCGTGGGACCCGGGTGGAGATACACATGCGAGATGGTGATACATGAGAGTGTGAGGATGAGTTGTACGTAAAGCGATGGAATGGATGCGTGAGGAATGATCAAGTTGCGTGGGTCTGCCGATTATGAGGGAGGATACGTTAGGTGGGCGAAATATTGATGATATGCCCTGCGATCTTTAGGGATGACGTGAGTTCTTGGGTTGGGGGACAAAATTTGCAGCGCGAAAAGTGAGGTTGTGAACCCCTGCAACGTGCAAGAAATGAGCGATGAACGGATCGCCTCCCAGGACAGGATAACGAACGTACCCTAAACGCGAATCAATGGTGGCTGTGATTAGGTTTGAAATGCTTGATATCCGCCGACAAAGATGAGGTTAGTGGGTGGTTCTCCTTCTTGGAGGTTTTGGATTCTCCACGTTTGCGGCTCCTGGATCGTTGCTTCTCGCGGTCTTCTGTGCGTCCACGGCGAGAGCGACGCGAAGGAGACCTGGACCTAGAAGCTGAACGTCCTTGTTTACGAGAGGATTTGCCCGTCTACAAGATGGCGGTCAGTCTGTGAACAACGCCCGCAGGACACAAGATCATACGTAAGGCGTCACTTCAACGATGCTGCCACATAACTCTCTGCCGTTCAATAGCCTGACGGCATAGTCAGCGTCTTCTTGGGAAAGGTATTCGATGAATCTGTCGATAACGTTAGTGATAAAACGCTCGGGCCGTTTGAAACCTCACCCCCTGTCATGTCGAGTCTGGTCGACGTCGCAGAAGGCAACGATTCCACCCCCGAGGCGCCCAAAGTCTTTGAGTTCCTGTGGGGACTAGGGTTATATAGACCAGAGTGAAGTGGACCTATAGCATACCTGCCACCGGGTCCGCCGGGACAGGTTGGAGACTACAATTGGGTATCTCAGGCGAGCATTGGACGGCGCGAACCTGGGGCAAGTTGTCAGGGTCCTTTTGGTCTCCCGGAGAATGAACGGCCGAGCGCACCTTCCACGGGGGGGTGGAGGGCTCCGAGGTGACAGAGATTTGGCAGTATCCGCACTGTCAGGACTATCTCCGCGGATGCTCACTGCGTCCCGCCTGGGACGAGCGTACTCAATGATAAGGTCTGGGGGGGTAGTTTGTAAAAGCTCCGGTCGAACCACCTCGGTGAATGAAAGACGCACCACACCCCAAGAACGGGCGAGTAGAGTAAGCCTCTAGGACAACCTGCAGTCACGTCAGTCTCTGGCAGGTAGCTCAAGGTGTCAGAAGTCGGACCGTTGCATCCTGAGCGTCGCATGAGAAAAATAGTGAAACGGGGACGAGTTGGATCAGAATGAATGCGTACCCTTTGCCTAGAAAACTCGACAAAGCCATATTCTAGAGGACGTAAGGGTTTCGTAAGTGGGAAGGAAGAAGAGGGAGGACCAGGAAATCAACCATCATGCAATTTGACCTCGGTGACACGTCCGTAGTGGGAAAAGTACTTGGTGTGGGCGTCTTCGCGTCACCATCTGCTGGGAACGGGAGTGATAATCTACTCACCTGGGCAACTTGTTCCCCGCTGACCGTCTCGGGAAGCCCTGGAAGACACGCGTATCAGACGCGTTGTTCTGCACCCAGGATGGGACAAAGGCGCGGAATCACGAGATGGAACGTACCCCAGATATACAGACGCTTTGAAACCATGTAGGCGAGGAAAATTAAAGAAAGTGAGTGAGAGAACTCGGGAAGGTGGGTGGTGGAGGAGAGAGAAAGGAGGAAGAAAAGAACGAGAAAAAGAATTTCTTGAATCATTGTTTGTTTACTCAACCACACACCGCATTTGGGAGATCGATTAACATTCGGAGAATCCTAGTTCACACGCTCGCAGGGTGGTCGAACTGCGTGGCGCCCTCCAGACTGCTCGTCCAACTGCAGTTGGAGGGCACCACAAAGCGCTGAGTGACATGAGGGGGTGTGCAAACGTCCACGAACGGATCAGAGGATCTGTAATCCTCGCTCAAATCCCTGCTTGGCAAAAAGCACCGGAAATAAATAAAGCACACACGCTGGCACACATTTCTGAGTGCTCGTCGACTGACAGCGGATGGGAAATGGAAGCCAAAAATGGTGATGGCACATGAGAAGATCGGTTCACTTCCCACTGAGCGGTGAGCGAAACGCAGCATGTCGCCTGATGTGGACACGCCCCAAACGTGGGCCATAGATTTCTAGAACCTCGAGGTGATTGACGACCAAACGTTGACGCATAAAACACCACGTTCCGAACTCCTCAGCTCGACGTTCGTTTAACCGAACGTTGTTTATCCCACCGCCTACATACTGAGAAGAGCACCCGATCACTTCAGCAAAACCCTATTCAATTTCAGTACTAGCGCACATCAGTTAAGGTCGAAGATGCTCGGGTAGAGCTACCCGACGTGTCAAGGTCTACAACGTTCTAGTTCCTGGGGCGTCGGATCAATTTGTGATTTCACGTTAGGGTCGGGGACTCAGTCTCCCTCACTTCACGACCAGTGTCTGCAAGCCGACCCTGAGATCATCTTTCAAATCCTGCCGTTCGGTCATAGGAGTCAGTAACCTGAGTCTGCACACTACGGATTCCCAATACAACACAAACCTCGAGTTCCTCCGCGCCAACGCTCAATCTGACGAGGCGAGGGTCGGAGCCCGGGTCAGACCCGGCCCTGTGCTCGATTAACGATTCCACACCCCCCAGACTAGTCGCCGACTAAATCAATAAGGGGGTTGATACCCGTGTCAGTTCTGAAACTGCATAATACCGACAACACATACAGTAAAGTATTTCAAGGTATGGGGCAATGCCCGCGCTTGCTCGATCGTGACCATCTATCAGTCGGGTGAAATGCAAGCCATCAGATATCCCGATACAACCGTTCGCGTTTGGCTCACTATAATTGAGAACGTGGCGTTGTACCCGCCTTCCATCTGCTTCTCAGGGGTGAATCCCTGCGCGTCTGGCTTCTGAAACGATGAATGGTACACCATCTCGATCAGACCAGCGGGAATGCCGTCATGAGAATTGCCCCCGGAAGCAAACTTCAGCCAATTCGCCAATGCCGTGCCTGTCTGGGATTGACGTGGCACACGGAGATGTAGGGTCCGTAAGGAACGCAATAAGAGCCATGCCTCGAAAGATCCCATCATGTTCCCGCAGTACGTCCTTGTCTCGAACAGCTGGGGG
>Ga0307511_10008778_pt1 | contig 10096 bp, 7 predicted proteins | sample 13_EM_MG_FD_200266 | JGI IMG/M metagenome (GOLD analysis project Ga0307511, IMG submission 200266) | Populus trichocarpa ectomycorrhiza microbial communities from riparian zone in the Pacific Northwest, United States - 13_EM | ecosystem: Host-associated > Plants > Roots > Unclassified | place... | reverse complement strand
TAATAGGGTTTTCTTTGGTTATTCCATAGGTTCGGGAGGCTGGCCGTTTATGGAGCCCGTTATTCCGTGGGTGCCAAATCCTTTTAAGGAGGCGGCGACGGAGTCGCCGCATGACATTATGTCGAATCGGCGTATAGACTTTAAAAAAAAAAACCCCTCAGTATTAATTTGCAATTCAGATAACATATAGATAGATGAATGCTAGATCATTTACGATAGAAGAATAGTATCTAGGTGGCATTTACAATACCCGGATATCGGTGCGGGCTTTTTTCTTTGGTTCTGGGGGGGTTGTTTTATGTTTTAAGACTATTCCCTATTCCTATTCCTAATCTACCAAGTATTCTTGCATAGGAAGCATAGTCTATTTGTGTGGTTTCACCATACTACTACTAATGCTACCTATGGGGGACATTGGCACTTGTTCATATCCTGACGTCATATAGTCACAGATCCGAAGCACCTCTACCGGTACCTACATATCTCTCATATCTAGTACTTCACTACCAGATCCAGAACAGCTGTCCCGTCCTATAGGCTTGGGCTATCGAAAAGCAGTTTGACTTCGGGACCTACTAAACTTGACTATTTTGCAGCGACGTACTGCAGCGAGCAGCGGTGTATGCATTGTGGCATAGTTACCAGGGAGGACCTGGGAGAAAAGTAGAATAAGGAGTATAGATGTGGGTTAATTTGGAGATTCTTGGCCCTATCTAAAATCTATCTACGGCTCCCAATAATAAACTCTGATTCTAGGAGTCAATTCTAAGCTGTTTCAGCAGCGTATACGGAGCTTGACATTCCTTGCTAAGAATCCCTACGTGAAATTAATCTATGGTAATATTTGATAGCTAAGAAAACACCGCATGCCAGCGCAACCGCACCAGCGTGTTAAATTTCTAATCCACTGTTATCGATCTAGCAACCGTTGTGCTGTATTCCGGTATCCTGCCTCATACCTGTAGAGTAAATTAATTTTCTCTCCCTCTCAGTTTCGTTCCACAGTTCCACAAATTCTCTAAATTCTCCCTCGCATTCCGCGTCACATCTCTCCAGCAGTTCATACCTTCCGGCGCCGCCGCTATGAGCTCATCCTCTACCTCCTCCCAGGGCCGTACATCAAACCCATCCCCCGCCCATTCATAGCGATTGTGAGCTTTTGACAACTTCCACCCTAGCGTTTTCCAGAGATCTATATCACCCCACACAATATGCGCCGCCACTACATGGCCAAATCCCCAGCCCCACCGTGGATGTCGAGCCCGAATGCCAGCGTCGCGTGTACCGGTTAATCCATTCCCGCGGACAAACAGCCTCTTCGTCAAATTCCGCAACACATATTCCTTATTCTCCGGAAAATACTGGACACAGGATAATACCCCCTCCAGATGCCTCCAGCCGTTCCCATCCGTAGGCTCCATGTAGTAATACCGTTGATCTCCATATGTCGGTTCAGTGTGACCTTGGTACTCCCCCGGGGGTAACTGAGGAAGTTTCAAACTCTCAGTAACATCCACCCAAATTTTCTCGATGGCAGACATATCCAATGGTGCTGCACTACGCACAAAACCCTCAACTAGCTCTCTCGCTGATGGACGTAGGTGCTCGAGCCATCTGTACTTGTCCAACTGGGTGTAGCTGAACCCAGCGTTTTTCATGACTAGAAGGGGGGTATTTTCCCAGGTGCCCAAGGTTCCTCGGAAGCGGGAGCGCAGGACTGGAGTGGTGATGTGTGCGAGTAGTGGGGTAGTCAGGAAAAGCGCGTATAGATCATCAAGGCCTAAATAATCAAACACCATCCAAAACAAGTCGACCGGAAGTCTTTGTAAACCATCCGCAAATTCCATGTCCTGAGGAATACATCTCCCCAGGATCCTTCTGCAACAGCAACAAAAGTCTGTTCCTCCTGACCCTCTCGAAGCCGCAGCTGCTGATGGCACCGCAATCCTCATTAATATCTCCTCCGGGAAATCGCCAAAAGTCCACTCCGCTACGGTGCCCCAACCTCCTAACGTTTCTGCCCGAGCCGGTGCGAATACCCTCCAAATTTCCTGTGGGGGGTGTGACCTGCGACCGGAGGGCAAGTCGAGGCCACGTAATGGTCTCGGATAATGAACTTCGGCGGGGGGGTGGCGATCTGGCCGTTCTGTCCATTCGTTAGGACGGGTGATGTATGCATGCACGCTCATTGTGGGTGTTGGTGCCCCAGTAGACATCGCGCTCTCCGCATCGACGGGCAGAGTGGTGCTTTTAACTCGAGTGTACTCGAGTGTAAGGTGTAGATAGATAGGTCTGACGAAGTCGATCGGACTTGGCATGGCAGGAGTCAGCAACCAGCGGCGATCTTGTTTCCGCGATCATATTGATATTACCACCAGAGGGAAGCTGAAGCATCAGAGTCAAGACTTGCCCGATACTGTGTCAGTTGAGGCTTTTGTAGTTGTGTAGCATTGTTAATGAGTAGATATGTATGTACATACATACTGTATATACCAAAAATTTTCCAGACTTGTTTGCGCCCATACAAATATGCACCTACATGCGCGTTCGCCAGAATTACCATTGACGATCATGACCCCGAGTAAACAGCATCAGCCGCAGGTGTCGACGTCACATCCTTGGTTTACGGTAATGTCATGATCCTACCTAGGTACAAGGTTTGCTGACAGAGTTTGCGTTCCTTACCAGCACTCTCTCCCAGGTTTGTTTTTTATTTTTTATTTTTTATATTTTTATACACTCCTTACTCATATTCGGCCCAATTTGGGGGGCCATGATGAGCCAGCGACGGACGGCCAAGAATGATCGCAAGGGGTTCTTTGAAGTATTCGAAGAGACTCCAGGGTTTGGGTCAACTGGAGCGTCGCGAGCACGAGTACTGTAAGTAGTCCCTCAATCTACTTCAAGCCGTTGTGGGGATTCCTACTTTGTCACCTTGTGATATAATTCATTTTCTATACGTAATTTCAGCCTTACGTCCCTTCTATCAATGAGGTTTTGTATCAACCGAGGCTTCTCTCATTTTAGGTCATATTATTTATAATGGCACATTAATTGTGGTATCCATAGGATGTTTCTGCTAGTACAGCACACAACTTGAATTAATGCTCATCGTTTCAAACGCAGAGGTCGGGAACTATTCACATAAATTATCAAGCCCCTAGCCGAGGAACATTAGGGGGGGTATATTACGAGTACTATGTATGACGTTAAGGTGCTTAACGCATGAGAAATTGAAGCGACCCCTAGTGTCAGGGGGAGTCAAACGGGGGTCTCTCTGTACTTCCGTATATACTGAATCAATCTCGATGATGAATTAATCATGCATGATCACATGTAACTTGGGAAGAGTCTCGGTGGCGTGCTCCCCACTTCCGAAAGTCACTTGGGGTAAGTTATGATGAGTGCAAGATAGTTTTGAAATGAAAATAATTCATTCACCTCCAAATGTAGTGGAGACGAAGAGTCTTAAGGTTTGCAGTCACATTACTTAACATGCAACACATGTTGGAATCAGACAGGGCCACCGGATATACGGGAGGAGCAAGCAGATAGGATGGGACCACCTGGCTTTGGACCTAATGTATGTGGTCACAGATAGGGGCCCCCACAGGTGGTGGTGGTGGCACACTGTTGGAAGGGACCATTGGTGTGCATATGATAGGGGTAGCACAGAACGCAGCACACCTGCTAGAGTTCCCGCTCATAGGGGATTAAAAATGGAGGGCGAATAAGACGGCCCAGATTGATGTAAGGCGGTGGAAGATCATAACTAGGTATTCATTTTCAGTAACTTTTAATTTATGAGTAATGATACAAAAGTAACGCAAATCACTAGCGTAAGATATATATTGAAGTTCAGAAAACTTTACCTTGTTCCTAATTCCCCAGAATAGCATGTCTTTTCCTCCGTACTTTTTTTAACCAGCAAATCAGTCCTCATTCATATTCAAGCTATCCAGCTCATGACGAGGCAGTGCATCCCCTGGGGCAGTCCCTATCCACTCCCGAGGCCTCCGTACAAGACCAGATACCTCCCTCAGAAAAAAAAGTGGGAAAGAATTACAACCAGTCAATTGCGGAGGTCCGTTCATCACACGGTGAAATCCAGCGAAAATTGAACAATCCCAAAACCCCAGACTCCAACCAAATTGACTCCATGCAAGTAGAAAGACCATATAAGAATCCATAGTGGGTAAAAACTTCAGGTAATCGATTCCCGCAAATTACAGTGTACCCCACTATCCTCGACCGTCTCCGCCACACACGAAGCATTCGAATTAGTACCTCAAGTATGGAATCACGATAGATTAAGTTCTGCAGGCCACTTTGTCAAAAATACCCTCGGTGCAATCAACTTGGTCAGGCCATATCTCATCTAGAGACAAACCAAACTGATAATAACAGGGTTTTTTATTACCCAGCAATGGTTTCGTAGTGTAGTTGGTTATCACTTCTGCGGTCCCCGGGCGAAATCAATATTATTTTTACTTTTTTTCCTATGAGCGCTACGAGCTGGATTGTGCGACGGGGTTCTGTGTTTTCAACCACACTTCCTACAGAATTACTTGCATACCTAGTGAATCTCGGTAAAACTATGCAGGTGATGGGTTGAAATTAACCGTGAAAAGATCAATAACGGAAGTGATTCAGCGCTTGAGTAAGGGACCCATAGCGAGCCACTCAGAATCCGAGGGGAAAGCCTACAGCTGAATGCGAACCCAGATCCCAAACCAGCCTTTATACCGTTCACGTGTTATTCGATTCACTCCATAAGTTCCTTGTCTTCCGGCTCCACTTTATGCTAAATGCCGACTTGGATCATACATTTTTGCGTTTCTGGGTAGTAATCCCTATGACTAACCTTCGATATATTAAATAATCTGTTTATATTTAGCACACAACTTGAAGTTTAAATACCAACACCAGCATACCCCAGCCCTGCAGTATATATTTCCACGGCCGTTACCAATTTTCGCTTCGGACAGGGATTTTTTTGTGACCAGAAAACCTTCATTCACCATTGATACGGCAATAATCCACTCTCAAAAGCAATGCGCCTAACCCAACTCTTCACTGTACCATCGATGGTGTATGCCATAGCCATAACTGTACCAAGACCCATTCTCTCCCACATTATCTATCCCTGACAGGTCAATATAGCATATGCTAACGCTCCGCTTGCCTCAATTAGAACCCTCACCCGCTCTACATATATATCCCCACGGACTCCAAACCGTAGGGTCCAGCCTACCCCCGAGAACTCAAGCTGTCTTTCAATCCGACTAACTCCCGACTGGCAACAGGACCCCCACAGCCACAACGTTTACATGCCTCAGCTCCCCTACCCCTGATGGAAACCCACTGACTCTCCCACCACTGGCCCAGCCCTATGGGCAGTGCGGCGGGATTACATATCGAGGACCGATTACTTGTACGGAGTGTTTTGTTTGTGTGAAGTTGTCGCGTAAGTGGTCCCTACTCGGTTGGGTTTGTGCATTTTGCGATAGGTGCATACGTTTCTAGGAGTGGATGAAGGCAGAAGCTGAATTTTTGATTGGTGGGGGATATCGATATAGCGGAGTTGTCGAGGTGTCTACCCGAATAGCTATTGGCCTTGAATTCCGAGGGTACCTAATTATTAGATATTCCGCCACCAAAGGCACTCGGGTGGCAGAGGGATATGGGCTCCGGTTAAAAATGCTCGCAATTCCACTCAGCTTGTGTGACCACATCCCATAATAATTGTAATCGCAGTTCAGCCCTGCGTGAGCAAGGATCGAATTGAAGGAAGAATGGAGAACATTACTCTATTGTGAACCACAGCTGTGTATTTGGCTCCGGATATGGTTGCCACTAGCGTACCAGTTTCCTTGTGACCTGACAGGGGATCTACATCGCTACATTATACCCACTGGAATAGAATGTCATAGATTGGCCACAATCCTTGTGCCGGAGAAGTCCTGAGCCGGGAGCGTGCATACAAGAATCAGATATGCCGTTTTACTTTGCCAGCCAGACTAGTGTACCTAGTTTTGCTATTGCGAGTGCGCCAACAACTTGATTCACAGGCTATGTAGCGCTGTTACCTGCTAGGTCGAAATATACCACAGGTTCGTCAGGCTTTTGCACCAACATTCCTACCTTAGTTCTTTATTGCATAGACCTTGTTGGCTGGAGTATCGGACTATGGTGATTATAGCATAGTGCGGGGACTTGGGCTGCTATGTCATCTAGTATCTACTGTGGATATCCTGCTTCACAGCCAGACTCCAAGTCCCTCTATCGCTGACAGGTTGATCCGGCGGAGAGCTTGCGTTTTCAATTGTTTTTGATGCCCAAACACATTCAAAAGATAGGAGTTGCATGATGTCTTTGTGTTTTGTTCTACTGTAGACACAAATTTATTGCAATTGTTCCACAGTGGCGTATATGCATCCTTTATTAACAGACATACTAGTATTTGGGACTACTAGAAGGCTTAGGTTTATTTTTATTTTTATAAAGTCTGTACGTCGACCGGGCGTGATTTGACGGGAAAAAAGAAAAAAAGGCTTAGGTATGTGAGAAGGTTCCGAAATGAACCACCATCAGCGAAGGCTGCAGGAACAATATTAGAAAGCGGATATCAAGCTAGGGGTGATCCCAGACTTAGGATACCTAGTACTGATGTGCACGTGATCCCACACAAAACCTCTTTATTTGCTTAACTCTTCTAATAACATAAGATGACCCAGGCCAAACGTTATACTATTATAGCGGTTTGACTGCATCTAGATACACAGTACATATCTCACCGAGTCACAAAGTTGAATGTGCAGATTTTCCCTTGGTCAATTGATTTCAATATGGCCTCTGTGCGGATTGGGGGCTGGAGAACTTTATTGTCCGTTATCGTGATGATTTTGGGGTGGTACCTATACTCATACAGTGGTGTCTCGATATAAGCAGATTTCTTAAGAATTCGCTTAGTAATACATACAAAAATGCAAGTTTCTAATATCGAAGTTGTGGTTGTGTTAACCACACCGTGTGGATTGTTGCCCAACCGCTGCACGTAGATACTTCTTTATGGAGAAAATATATTAAGGAATGCCTCAACAGAGGTTTTTTTCCCTGTATATATCTTGATATAAGAAACCTCGCGTTATGAGAAACTCCCCGCTGATCCAGAGGGGGTTGCTTATCATGACACCACTGTACCCCGGACTGGTTGAAGCATCATGCTGCAGGGTTAGATGGATCCTTGTAACTCAGCCCGAATTGAAACTCCTGAGGCTGTCGGTAGGTAATAGGATCTGATAACGGAAGACAACACGGTGTGAAGCCGGCAAGACTACCGTAGGTAATTGTATAACATCTAAGAATTGGATGAGAGGAAACATCAAATCCGTCTACATCAAGGAATACTAGGTTGTACCGCGAATTTCTGTTTCACGATCGGATTTCTGATCTGAAGAACTGTTTGTTATATATCTCAAGCTCTCTTTTAGAGAGTGCACGCTAAGTAGGTACTTATCAATGGACCCTACTGAGATACATAGTGTTGAACAACAGTAATGGAGGAGATAGGTGGATGGGGTTTCTGCTTTATTGACCTGTTGCGATGGATCCTTTCAGTTGAAGTTTCCTCAAACAACCTTCCCCGCTAAGCAAAATTCTTATCTGATTCTTCCATATGCCAACAAGCCCCAGGACTTTAAATCTGGCCTGGGGGCAGGGGTTGTGCATGAGAAGTCTGTCTGATTCAAGGGTTGGGGGTGAGACAACCAACGCCACATTCTAACGGCAATTCTGGGAGAGATCATCAGGCAGCATTTTATTGGGAGGGAGAATGATTGCTGTTGAAATAGAGACTTTTACACAAAATTATCAACCATTACAGCAGTGGAGGACGATCTCTCAGAAACCATAAACAGGTAATTATCAGTTACTCCAGATGGATACATGCCCCTTGCTGCTCAACATCTCAATCCCACCTGCTTTTAGAATACATTCTGTGCTAGTCTACATGTTATGCGGATGTTTTAGGCTAATGGCGATAGCCATGCATGGTCAGACTCTACTGCAGCTGAGCCTCAGGATTGCGTGAGATACTGAACAGGACCATCAACCAATAGATGTTAGATCTACAGTTATCCGGTTGTTTTGTAAATCCTAAATTGGAACTCGCATGTCTTAATCGGGGAGGAAAGGTGCATGAATGCATGGGTTTTCGTATTCGTAATACCCCACTCTCATGCTCATGTTGATGTAAATCGTGCTTGCCTACAGCTGTTAAGAGAAGTGAAATTAAGAATATTAAGTTAAATCGTGCTATCCGCCATAACCAATCGGATGAAAGTTTAGTCTCCGCTAACTTAGCCTTGGACACATACGTACATACATACAAGATTCACCAGGGCAACGAGTGTGACTGAACAGTACATAGCGCAGAGTGTAGGGCAGGTGTAAGTACAGACTGTATGTATACATACTTGGTACTCTACACATGAAAGCCTGAAGCTGAAAAACATTCCCCCCTCTTCCATCCAGATGTCAATCGACAGCACTCAAGCCGAGTAGATCAGCTAATGAAAAGGCATCCCAAAACCGATGAATTGATTGACTTGCTCACCGGTTCCTGATTTCTCATCATCCAAAGCTCAGATGCAGCTCAATTGGAATGGAGTATGATCGACCCACGAGTTGTTTGTCAGCTGCAGCGGCATCGACTCGAGATCTCATGGCAGATTAGCATTCCGATCAGACAGCTTGCGGGGTAATCTCGCATCGAAAACTCAATAAGAAATTAGAGCAATGTCAGCAAACAGCCCCCCTGAAATATATTATGTGACCTATCCCAAAACTACAAGTACCTCCAGCATTGTGAAGGGGGGTAAATGTTTGGACGTACAGTACTTACAGTGCATGAAGTCCCCCTGGGAGAGTAGATACAGATAGAAGACAAACCCCGCTGAGGTACGTATCCAACAATGTGTGTTGTCCTGGAGCCTCAATCTCAGTATGTGGGGTGATACTTACTTACTCCACGTAACTCTCTCCCGTCGTCCTCGTCACTCAAAACTCGGTGGCGCTAGGTAGAAAGCAAATATGACGTTCATATGTATCCACCTCGGCTGACTATTGTCACGTTTTCATCGCTCTGCACATTGGTGGAATTTAGCCAGAGCCTGAACATGCAGTCGGGGAGGCTATGTACCTCCCTGCTGGAATCCTCCAAGTGCGGGAGATACCCCTGTGAATGGTGGTGGGATATACCAAAGTGGCTAGCTGGTGGAATGCTTGTCCATTTTGAGCGATGTCGTACAGATTCTTGGTCCCCAATTCGCAGAAGGACCCGGGATGTAATCGATATCTGGGGTGTTCTGCAGGCTTACTATTGGCTCAACTCTCAAGGATGGGTACCACGTCAATCGAGAGGACTTATGATGTCAATATCCACTTCGGGTCGAAAACTCTCGATGGGCTGAAATATTGCGATCCTAGCGAATCGGAGAGATGCCCCAATCCCCGGGTTTGCCTAAGAGCTGAGTACCTCATCCAGACCATCTATATATTGCGATAACTTCTTTTCGCGGTGATGACAGTTCTAGATCTTTCCTAGACAACCTCCGTTCTAAGCACATTCCTCTCAAAAAGGGCCACTCTCAGTAACTTCACGTCTGCAACAACTACCTTACAATGCACACATTAAATCTCGTTCTTTCTGCACTTCTACACCTGCTTCTGCTCTCACACCCGGCAGAATGTACACATCCTACATTACGCAAACAGTCCTTATTGGAAGTGTTGCGTGCAAGTGGACTTGATGGCTATGCTGGTTTCCTTGAGAAATTCCCCACTCCCGAGATGAACGATCCCGATATCATCTTGTTCGCGCCCTCGAACCAAGCCGTGAAAGATTATTTGGCAGCGAATCCTGATACTGAACGGGATACAATTCATCGTCGAGACGCAGCAAAGAATGTGCAAGCAAATAAAAATAACATTGGGTACGGTGCCACTACTATGGCAAGTTTACCAGCCAAAGGTAGGGTTGTTGCAACTGGTGGGGGGGGTTCTAGCGGCAACAAGGTTGCGCAGCCCGCGGCAG
>Ga0307511_10008777_pt1 | contig 10096 bp, 13 predicted proteins | sample 13_EM_MG_FD_200266 | JGI IMG/M metagenome (GOLD analysis project Ga0307511, IMG submission 200266) | Populus trichocarpa ectomycorrhiza microbial communities from riparian zone in the Pacific Northwest, United States - 13_EM | ecosystem: Host-associated > Plants > Roots > Unclassified | place... | reverse complement strand
CGAGACCCGTCGTCGCCCATGCCACTCTATGAGCGACTCCGCAGTAGGAATCGCCAATCGTTTCAGGAAGTTGTTCGGTTTCGACCAGATCGAACCTCGTCCTGCCGTCGAGCATCACCATCACCCCCATCACGCTAAATTGGTCCCCATCGAAAGCGTTGCGACCATGCCTGCCCCAGGCGATGGAGAGGTGCACATCCAGCCCTTCGTCCCTGTCCCGGCCGACGGGGAGATGCATATCCTGCCCTTCAATCCCGTCCCGGATGACGGGGAGATGCACATCTTGCCCTTCCATCCTATCCCAGATGACGGGGAGGTGCACATCATGCCCATCACCATGCCCTTGGAGAACGTGAAGAATGTGGACGCCCAGCCAATTCACCGCCACTCCCACCACCGCCACCACCGCCTCCAGGATGCCCCGTTCATGGAGAGGTTGGCTCACAGCCTCGCGATGTTGGGCCGTTGGGAGGGCAGGGCAATCGCCTTCGTTCTCGGTGAGTAGGCCCACCATCAAAGGGTATTATATGACTGAGCGATTACCGTGATTTAGGTTGTGGTATCGGTGTTGTTTTGCGCATGATATACGTCTTGATCTTGGTCACCTGTCGCATGTTCCGTGGTTCTGCCCAACCCGGCGAGGACGATACGGACGAAGAGGAGACCGAGGTTTTGCTCATCGCTGCTCCAATCGAGTACGGAAAGGACGAGAAGGTCGCTTTGTAGTCGTGCGCCATTTAGGTTCGGTACGCTTCCGTTTAGTCTTGCAGTGTAGTATAAATTTCGAGAAAGGGAAATACATTTCTTGTTCCGAATTTTCTGGATGGTTCCAGCACATACCCGATCAGGCTCAGCCACCGATTGGTAAAAAAAAAACTCGACCGCGATTGCGGGACAAAAACCACGACCCCTTCGCGATCTTCATACCTTACCATCATCTACCCTCATCTACCGCTCCTAATCCTTAGACAATGGCCGTTGTTGGTATCGATTTTGGGTCCCTCCACTCCAAGGTACTCATTTTCGACACCCCTTACTCGACTTTCCTCGCTAATTTTATGCCTGTCGTGTCCAGATCGGCGTGGCCAGGCATCGTGGTATCGACATTATCACAAACGAAGTCTCAAATCGTCAGACACCGTGCGTACCCCTTCCACCCATCCCAGTTTGTTACCTGTATCCGCGCCACGAGCGATCTAACCAGTCTCTATTATTTTCCATTAGATCACTCGTTGGATTCGGTCCCAAACAGCGTGCGATTGGTGAACCTGCCAAAACCCAGGAGACGTCCAACTTCCGTAACACGATCGGTGGCCTCAAACGATTACTTGGTCGAACTGTCTCCGACCCTGACGTCCAGAATGTCGAAAAGACCTTCACGAACGTGACTTTGATCGATGTCAATGGAACTGTCGGTGTTGAGGTTAAACACCTCGGCCAGACGCAAAAGTTCTCCACCACACAACTAGTCGGTGCTTACTTGGGAAAACTCCGAGACATCGTTTCCAACGAGCTCAAGGTCGGCGTCACCGACATCGTCTTAGCCGTGCCAGTCTGGTACACCGATATCCAACGAAGGGCTATCATCGACGCTGCTAGCATCGCTGGCCTGAATATCCTTCGCCTCATCAACGACACCACCGCGACCGCATTGGGCTATGGAATCACCAAATCCGATCTCCCTGAAGCTGAGAACCCAAAGCATGTCATCTTCATCGATGTGGGCCACTCGAGCCTGTCCACCGCCGCGGTTGCCTTCTCCAAGGGTCAACTAACCGTGAAATCTACCGCCTTCGACACTAACGTCGGCGGCCGTTATATCGATCAGGCCCTCGTCAACCACTTCGCAGAACAATTCAAAACCAAGTACAAGATCGACGTCCTGTCCAACCCCAAGGCCACTTTCAGACTAGCCGCTGGATGCGACAAGGTCAAGAAGATTCTCTCCGCAAACACGGAAGCTCCACTGAACGTAGAGTCGATCATGAACGACATTGATGCTTCTTCGAAGTTGACGAGAGAGGAGTACGAGTCACTCATCGCCGGGGTCCTTGATCGTATACCCGCTCCCCTCGCCCAGGTTCTCCAAGATTCTGGTCTCACCCTCGAACAGGTTGACGCCGTCGAACTCGTCGGTGGATGCACTCGTATCCCCGCCGTTCGCGCCAAGATCCAATCCATCTTCCCTGGAATAACCCTTTCCACCACCCTAAACCAGGATGAAGCCATCGCCCGCGGTGCCACCTTCGCCAGTGCTATGCTCTCCCCCGTGTTCCGCGTCCGCGATTTCGCTATCCACGACATCCAACCATACCCGATCAAGGTCAGCTGGGAGAAGGCCCCTGAGGACCCTGATGAGGACACCGAACTCGTCGTCTTCCCTAAGGGTAACGGCATCCCTTCCACAAAGGTCTTGACATTCTATCGCAACAAGCCGTTCGAAATCCAGGCCAGCTATGCCGAGCCCTCGGGTCTCCCCGGTGGTATCAACCCATGGATCGCCGGGTTCACGGCGAAGTCTATTGGACCTGACCCCAAGGGTGATCTTTCCTGCGTCAAGGTGAAGGCGAGGTTGAACCTACATGGTCTCCTGTCGTTCGAGGCTGCGTACACGGAGGAGATTGAGGAGAAGGAGGAGACACCGATGGCGGTCGACGGCGAGCCCGAAGCCCCCCCCAAGAAGAAGAAGGTCGTGAAGAAGACAGACGTACCCTTCGTCTGGGGGTCCACATCATTGGATTCGTCCCTCGTCGAGTCTCTGAGGGAACAAGAGGCTGAGATGCACGCTGCCGATAAGCTTGTTGTGGATACGGAGGTAAGAATTTTTACGAGAAAGAAACATGGAAAGTCTGACGTCTGGTTTCGTTCGGTAGGATCGCAAGAATGCTCTTGAAGAGTACGTCTACGATACGCGAGGAAAACTCGACGACCGATACGCCCCCTTCGTGCAAGCTGCGGAGAAGGACAAGTTACTAGTCGCTTTGCAAGAGGCGGAAGATTGGCTGTACAGCGAGGATGGCGAGGATGCCACGAAGTCTGCATATGTTGCCAAGCTCGACGCGCTCAAAGCCCTGGGGGACCCCATCACGAACCGCTGGAGGGAGTCGGAGGAGAGGTCACGCTCGGTTTCACAACTACGGGAGACGATCAATAGGTACATGTCAGACGCTACGTCGGGAGACGAGAAGTACAGCCACATCGACGAGAAGGACAAGCAATCGGTTGTAGAGAAGACGGCCACCGTTCAGCAGTGGTTGGAAGACCAGATTGCGAGGCAGTCGGAGAGACCGAAGAACGTGGACCCGGTCTTGACGAGCGCGGAGATCTTGAAGAAGAAGGATGAGATCATCTACTTCTGCCATCCGCTCCTGGCTAAGCCCAAGCCCAAGGTTGCGGTTCCCAACTCGGGGACGGAAACTCCGAAGAGCGGAACGGAGACGCCTAGCCCCCCACCTCAGAAGGAGGAATCCAAGGGCCCCTCGGAGATGGATGTCGATTAGAGGTTCGCCGTTTTCGCCTAACCCACCGTGCAGTCGTTTGTTCTTGTCATCGTCGTAGAAGATAGTCCATCCCCGTAGTTAGGTTTTTCGCACAGGTTTATAGTCCTTTGGACCCTACAATTCTATGTCACTTGCATTGTAAACGTCGGAGGTTCGTTGTGGATCAAACCCGTGAGGTCGTGTACGAAATCGTGAATTCGAATGTAAGGTGGTAAGACAAGGTGCAGGATAGCAATGGGTGGCGGGGGCAAACCGGAAGATCCAAGGGGGTTGGCGTGCAGAAAATAAGAATACATAATTGCAAAGGGGTAGGCCTAGATCTTCCCCTTCCTAGGAGTAAAGAGCATCGTTCCGGCGGGGGCATGCACAAACTTGGTCATATCCTCTCCCAAGTAATTATCCACGACCTCCACACTGTAATTCTCCATAATGCCCATCAAGACCGTCTTAATGATCTTATCGCCAAAGCTAATACCCACGCACTTCCTGGGACCCAACCCGAACCTCCAAAACGCGTAACGGTATTGAGTCGGGAGGAGTTCACCAAACCGATCAGGTCGGAAAACGTGTCCGTCAGAACCCCAAACCGGAGCTTCACGGTTGAGCGTGTACGTATCGATGAGCACGGAGGTCTTGGGGGGGATGTAGAATCCGTGGAGGATCTTGGGGTCGGCCGTTAGTTCTGGGAGGGAGTAGAATAATACTGGGTGCAGGCGACCGGATTCGAGGTAGCAGTAGTGGAGGAGGGTGTCGGTTTTACGGATGTATGCGTCGGCACGATCTTGGCGGTTGGAGCCGAGGGAATCGTCAGAGAGAGCAGCGTCGATTTCTTTGTGGAGGCGGGTCGTGACTGATGGGTTCATGGCGACCTGGGCGGTAACCCATGAGATCGAGGTCGTTGTCACGTCTAAGGTGGGGTCAGATACGGGAGCGAGGCGGATAATGGTGAGATGCTTACCCATGTTGGTGAACAAAATCTCGTCGATGGAATGGGCAAACTCGAGGAAGGTCATGTGTCCTTCCTTCATGTTCTTGTACAGGTCACTGACGGTGGTGGTGATACCCCTCTTCTCAGCCTCCAGACTGGTCCTCTCGAGGAGAGCGGCCCAGTCGCGTTCGAAACCGTCAACATCCCTGTTGGCCTGAACAGGAAGGTACTTGAAACCCCTCCACTGTTCAAATTTTCCGAAGAAGGTACGGTTGATGACGCGCTCGTGGACAATGTTGAGACGGAAAAGCTCGTCGATGAGTTTGTCATCGACGAGGTCGCCGAAAACTCGCCTGGCGATCATCTTGAAGGGAAGGATGGAGACGAGTTCCTCAGCTTTGATGGTCAGCTTGTTTTCCTTCTCGTTCCTGACGACATGTGGGAGGTGAGGTAAGCACTCGAGCCATTCGTCGGTATCGCTGATCATGACAGGGAGAAGTTCCGATGCTTTCTGCGAGGTGAAGTGCGGGTCGATGTGCGTTCGAAGACGACGCCAATCTTCATTGTGCTTCACGCCAACGCATTCACCGAGGACTCTGCCCATGTACTCTCCAAACCCGATATTGGGGATTTTGAAATGGACCTTGGCGTCACCGTGGTAATAAGCGCGAATATCGTCGGGATCGGTCAGAACGCTTGGATCCACGGTTTAGCGAAACCCTCGGGTGACTAAATCTGACGAGCCACTCACATTTCTGGGATATCTCCGCAGAATACTCGGTACAGTGGGCCGAACTTTTGGCGATACTGGGTGACCATACGGGGGCTTTTTGGAGGGAGCGACGGTCAGGCGGGGTCGAGGGCCTTACAGCAGTTGAGTTGGACACATACCCATCGATGAAACGTAAAATCCGGGTGTCTTCGAGCGGACCAGGAATGGCTGCTTTACCCGACTTTCGCTGGTAACCGATACGATAGGCGGCGTGCTAGAGACAGAAGTCAAAACAGAAGTCGAGACATCAGTTTGAACCAAACTGACCTTGAGCGCACGACTTATGTCGGTTGCATAGAACCAGACCACAGCTCCAGCCAGGAGAGATGCGCCGCCAACGTAGGGAGCATACTCGCGTTCGGAATATTCCTGAACGATTTTGAGGATCCGTTCCGCGTCCACCATGATGGGGATGTCTGAGGAACGGAAACGAATGTTCCCATGGTTTTTAATCTCACTGCGGGATGGAGATCCTCCACCGAGAAAGCGGAGAACGGCAGGGTCGTGGCAAGTCACGTGATAGGGAGATTAAGGCGGTGACCGAGGACTATCAGATTCAAAGCACGGAATGCTGAAATGGCTCGGGAGGCTATTTCGATGGCTGATGTGTTGGTAGGGGATGCGGGGGGAAAGAGAGAGAGCGGTCCGGGTGTTTGTTGCCGAGGACGCTGCGGCCCACTGCACCAGACTTTGAAACCTCCCACCTCCTTCCGGGGATCCAGATGAGCGTCCTTAATCCGTGTGTGACATCGCTTTGGCCAGGGGAGATTGCTGACGATCGTTCAGACAGCTCTCAGTAAACTTCCTTGGAGGATCTCCCTTCAACAGACTCTCCTGGCTCAGGACATCCCAGGTTTTCATCGACGCAACCCTCCGCTCTCCTGCTACAAGATGGATCCTCTTCAAGTCCGGTCAACCTCTCCTCGTCTCCCGCAAAGACCAGCCGAAGCTCCGATCCCTCGCCCGCCTTACTACCGCTGACGTCAAGCCGCTTCTTGGTCCCGAACCTTATCTCGGCCAAGGTCAGAACGACGGCGAGATCGCTCCCGATGGCGTGTCCGCACTGGAGATGGCCAGGCTGAGAGGTCCGAAGATCGTCTTCCTTGGATTGGAAGAACCCAAGGGAACCACCGTGATTCTCCCCCCGTCCGACTTCAGCGACAAGACCGAGGCACCCGAAGTCGTTGCAGAGAGGATCACAGGAACACCTTACTTTTCGCTCGACGTCTCGGACATAGAATCCTCTGCTCTCGATTCCCTGCTGCAGAACGATGAACTTGCTAAGGATGGGAACCAACTCAAGTTCTCAGAAGGACGAGTCGCTTTGCTCTCGATGGGCTGGTATGATGCTGCTGTGTTCGCCGAGGCGAGGAGTATGGTGGATTGGAACGCAAGGAACAGAGTATGTCCCAAATTCACGTGTCGACATCACCGAGGGCCAATGTATTCCACCAGTTCTGTTCGTCCTGTGGTTCACCGGTGTACTCTCTCTGGGCTGGGTGGAAGCTCGCCTGCACGACAACCCTCCCTTGGAAAGTAAAGGAGGGAGAGAAACCGTGCCCTTCCTCCATCGGCCTCAACAACTTTTCCCATCCCCGTTCTGACCCTGTCGTCATAACCATGCCTATCAACGAGGCAGGTGACAAAATCCTTCTTGGGCGAAACGTGAGTGGTATTGGGGTCTTCCAAGTGCTGGCCAAGCGAATAACCCTCGACTAGGCGAACTGGAAGTCATCTTACTATTCTGCTCTCGCGGGCTTCGTGGAACCTGGGGAGGTGTTTGAAGACTCTGTAAAGCGCGAGTGCTGGGAAGAAGCTGGGGTCAAGGTATGGGATATCAAGTACCATTCCAGTCAACCGTGGGTGAGCAAACAGATACCTCCTCGATGGACCACGAGGTTCACTCATTCGCCGTTGCGCCGTTGCACGCAGCCCTTCCCAGCTAGCCTCATGGTCGGTTTCCACGCTACGGCGAGCGAATCTCAGAAGTTAAGAGTAGATTTAGATAACGAGCTGGCGGGTAAGTGGAACGAGCCATCCCGTTCCCGCCGGATGGACTGATCTCTTTCCCCCAGATGCTAGATGGTTTACACGCGAGGAAATCCTCGCGGTGCTTAACCACCCTCAGGGAACAAACTTCAACCCCGCAGGTACCACCAAACCAAGCGAAAACGATCCACCATTCAAGCTACCGCCCAGGGCCGGCATTGCGGGTGTAATGATTTCGGATTGGGCTCGCGGCGAGCCGTTGGATACACATAATACCAGCCCAAGGCTCTAAGCTTGTTGTAGAATATAATGCGCATTGATTACATGTGTTTGCTGTTGAGGATGGAATGTATGAGATGTGCATTGAAAATGGGTCAGATATCGTCCTCCGGTCCTTCCTCGATGAGCTTCGCATAATCTTCGTAACTCGCAAAGGTCGGTAATGACCGAACCTTTTTCCTCTTCTTTTGTTCCTCTTTACCACCCTTCCGTTTCCTCTTTCCACCCAACGTGGGGGAACCACCGCCAAACCCGCCCCACTTTTCACTCTCATCCCCACCGTCAGAGTCACCTTCATCGCTTGGCCAGTCTATCAGACCGTCTTTGAATGCCAGCGCTTCGGCTTCGTCGAGTGGGATGAGATCCTCCGCATCTGAGGATTCGACCAGCGAGAGCTTGTCATCATCCTCTCCCTCGTCGAATTCGGACGCTTCCTCTCCTTCATCCGCAGAATCCGCAGAATCTTGAATCTCAGCCAGGGACTCGTCATCCTCGTCCTCGTCGAGGCCAGAGGGTATTGAGTCTTCGTCGTCCGATACGTCCAACTTTTTTGGCATCGAGGCTTTCATTGCCTAAAACAGGTGGCAAACGTCAGCTTCCGCGGGGACATACGGGAACTGTCACCCTTTCGCTCACCGTCCAAATCTGAGCCTCTTCCTCATCACTGTTCGACTCCTCCCCGCCCTCATCTGCTTCACTTTCGTTCTCCTCATCCCCAACTTCGTCCGACCCCACCTCCGAATCTTCTTCATCCCCCTTCCCTTTCTTTTTCCTCGCCTTGGCTGCCCTAGCTTTCTCCAGTTCGTCCTTCTGGTTGAAATATCTGTGGAAGAACACCTGGTCGGTCGGTACATCCTCCACCCTCCTCTTCCACCACTTCTCATCGTTCACCGTCGCTCCACCTCCAGAATTCCTACCAAGGTCATCTGCAACTTCACCTTTGATCAATCTCACCCCTCCGCCGCTGATCGCGTCTCCAGCAGCGGGCTGCATCGCGCTAGATCCCTTCTGCTTCGAACTCTGCTTTTTCGGGTTTTTGTACACGAAACGGTCGAGGAAGTGAGAGAGGGTGTTGAGTGCCAGGTCTGGCGTGGACGTGAGGGGTTGGGACAGTAGCAGCTGCCTTGCGTGCAGCGAGACGGTGGGGTGGTAATGCGAGAGGAGAGGAAGGAGCTCCCAAAGTGGCGAACTCGAAGCATGGGCGAACTCGGGTTCCCGCTTCCGAGGATCGTACAGTCGTTCCTCGTCGCCTCCCTCGTCCTCTGTGCTAGACTTCCGCTTTGCTGGAGCTCGGAGCATCTCACGCAGGCCAGGAACGGTGCTAAAAAGCTATTGGGGGGTGACAAAATGAACCCCGCGAAACTTGGAATGGGGATGCACCACCTACGTACCTCTCCAAGAAGGTGTAAACCACCAGCCGTAAACTCGGGTCCTCCTCCACCCCCACTCGCTAAAATCTGGATGAACCTTCTCACGAACGCCTTTGCTCGTTCAAGATTCTTGTCGGACTTGATGCATTTGAACAATAAGTTCAGATACATCGCTTGCTTCGACGATGCCGACAGTCTTGGATCGTACAAGGACGCATACAGCGTCCGATAGAACCTATCTGTGACGGATCCAATGGAAGAGGATGAAGTTGAGGACGCGGTCGTAGAGATTTGGTGGATGAGCAGAAGCGCCTGGAGAGATATGTTGAACGTGGATTTGTGTGTAATCAAGAACAACGTGTCGAGGTGTTTTTTGAATCTCGGGTCATCAGCGTCGAGTTTGGCGAACGGCAAAGCGCGGTTGACTCCAGTCAGGACAGCAGATATCAGCTTAGAGTTGGAATCCTCGAGTTCAGTAAAACCAGCGTCGCCCTTGACCTCCTTCCCCTTTTGTTTCTTCGACTTTCCTTTCGAGGAGTCGTTCTTTGCCTGCGGCGCGTCCTCCGTCACATCGTTGAAGTTGGTGCCGTCTTGTCCCAGAATGTCCTTGAACAGTTCAAAGTAGATATTGATCAACTCTCGGGCGACATCCCTATCGGTTTGCGAAGGCGAGAGGACGATCTGGTTGAACGTTATCGCAGCGTAGGAACGAGCGTGTGAGGTCCCGACTGCCTTCTTGTCTTCTTTCGAAGACTTTGGAGGTGGTTTTGACGTGGAGGTAGACGGTGTGTCGGAGAACACAATTTTCGTATTTTTCGCAGGAGGAGTAGGCTCGGATGGGAGGATCGACGATGCAGCAGCGGTGGAGGCCCGAGGTTTGAGAATTAGGGAGATGATCTCTCGAACTACGATCCCTTTCATGGATGGATGTGCTTGGAGGAGTTGTAGAAGGTGGTGCGAGACACGAGAAGAAATGGACTTCTCGAGGTCACCCTATGGAACCTGCTTGAGTACGCGATTGACGTATAAGATTGGCACATACAAGCTTGTTGACGAGCAATCGCAATAAGTTCTGTTCTTGTTCAGGCTTGTCTCGCAACAAGGTGAGCACGAGGCTGATGGTTTGTGTCCGAACATACGGAAGAGGATCGTGCAATAGGTTCTGGTTCTCGTTGGATGAAAGTACACTCTCGGACTCAACGAGAACTTACCTCCAAGATCTGGAGTATAGAGAAGAAATATTTCTTCAGCCAGTCTT
>Ga0307511_10008776_pt1 | contig 10097 bp, 6 predicted proteins | sample 13_EM_MG_FD_200266 | JGI IMG/M metagenome (GOLD analysis project Ga0307511, IMG submission 200266) | Populus trichocarpa ectomycorrhiza microbial communities from riparian zone in the Pacific Northwest, United States - 13_EM | ecosystem: Host-associated > Plants > Roots > Unclassified | place... | reverse complement strand
AGGGCCGTACCACACATTACCTGCGCGTACGCACCCCATGACATGCCAATACAGATTTCATGGTGAGAGCCCAAGCACGGGGCGCGGAGACTGTGTACTTACGACACGCTCTTCGACCCTGGCCTGATTGGCGAGGAAACGCGGCGGGAGCGCAGCAAGGGATCTAAGCTAAACGGAGTCCTGCACTCGTATGAAGCGAGGGAAGAGATGAGATGGCATCGATAGGAGCACTTCTCTGACCGCGACCGTGCGTACGCCGCCGGCATAGGTATGCGTCCGGAACACGATCGACCATGATTCTGTTCGTTCGTGTCCTCCGGCTCTTCCTCCCCACATGCAGTGGTTCTTCTGGATCAGAATGGCCCTGTTGCTGTGCGATCAATCATACAGCCATTGTGACCAATATCCACCACCAATTCGCCCGTGGGGATAGAATTCGAATACGCATAGTAGAGCTTCTCCCACCCAACCTACATTGCTGTACTTGGCCACGGATATCGAGCTCCCTCTTAACGAAATCAAACCCACACCGCCTAGGGACACGACCGCGGTCTACTTGAGGTCTACAAACTTGTCCGCAGCCTAGAGCGTTGAATGGTCAACTTTGCGCAAGGCAACTGCACCATTACATCACACCTCAACGAGCAACTTCGAAGTCCCAACCTCCCTTGCAGAGTGCCCCGCATCAGGCACGAAATGGAGCTCGATCTCCGGCCAGACTTTCTTCAGCTCCCAAGCCGTCTTAGCCTGTAAGCACACCCTCCACGTCAAAACGGCGAGGAATGGAAGGCTGGGCAACTGGGGGAACCTACCGGACACACGACGTCATATCTGCCCTGAACGACAATGCAAGGAATGTGCCGGCTGTCATGATGGTGAACATGTGACGGCATCAATATCAGAATATCACGACATACATCTTGTCAATCTCCCCCTTTTCCAAAAGCTGTCCGTCCCGCATGAACCCCTGATTTCGAACGAGTCAGCCTTGACGCCGTCGACGCGCCATCTGGAAACGCACGCTGTTGATGAAATAGTGGTTCTCTATCCTGGCAAAAGCACTGAGGATGGTACCCCACAGTCATCAGTCCTGGGAGTTGGGAAGACTCCGCAACAGACGTACTTCGCCCAATCATCTTTGTCTGCTTTCTCCAGGTATTCCGGGTCGACGAATAACCTCGAAGTGGCCATCCTGTAGAATCAAAGGATCAGCGATTCGTTTCCCTGTCCCATATGGTCATGTACGTACTCCCATTGCGACCACGCCCTGGCTGCGTTCTTCCTGACTTCATCGTCCGCGGAATTGAGACGCGTGTGATACGCGAGAACCAAATCGCCTCTCTCATCCTCGGGGATCGGTGCGAGATAATTGTCCCTGTTCCATACTTAGTGACAGGTCCACCAGTTGAACCTCGTGAGACCCCTACCATGCGTCGGGGAAGATGAAGGAGGTCCCTTCTTGGTAGAAGAAACGAAGCTCGCTAACGGATGATCGGGTCAGGTGTAGCGAATATCTGGCAAGTAGTCACGGACCTCTTCCGAAGTGTGAAGATCCCACTTCCAACGCTGTGAGATTCTGGCTTCGCGGTAGGGGGTGTAACTCTTACCGTAATACCAGTGATTTTACGCGTTCAGGGTGAGACTGCAGAGAGTTCGATCGCGTGCAGATGACCCAAATGAACACAGATACACACCTGGGCGTAAGCCAAGGAAAGCGTGGATCCCTTGAAAAATACCGTCAACTCGAGAAACCAAGTAAATGCCCTTCGGCTCCAGCGTACCCAGGAGCCTCCAAAAACGCGCCACTTATCGATTCCGAGGTGCTCCCGGACCCTCTCGATATCCCTGGGATCGGGGTTTTAACATGGCACGCTCTATCGGAAAGCAAGATCGTACTTGACCAAGTCCCAAGTGGTGTTTTCCTCGATACACGCGCTCCTGGGAGGGGGAATGCGGTCAGCTTTTTGGTGTTAAAACACGGATGCGAGCGCTGAGTGGTGACGAACGGAGTAGACTTTCCAGCACCACGCTGATCGAAGAGGACGATTCTGTATTTCTGTGGGTTGAAGAAGCTCCTGTCCTTCGGGCTGGTTCCGCCTCCGGGTCCACCTGACGCATGAGATGTTCCGATGGTGAATCACTTGAGAGGGAATATTCAAGAAGAGCAACTGACCGTGGAGGAAGACGACTGTGCATCGAATCGCGGTGAGATCAGGCTCCCGGCGACCGGTAGGGTTCTCTCGCGGGCTCACCTGGAACTCCGTCCTTGTTCCCGCTCTGTTCATAACTAACGAACGCAAAGGAAGGGTTCGATGTGAGATCGGTGTACCCAGAAGTCTTCTCCAGCCAGGGTAAGCGGTAGCCAACGTTTCCCCCACCGAGACCCAAGGACGCAGAGGATCCGGATCACTCACTAAAGATTATGCAACGGAGATACCCTCAGCATCCCAGAATCATAAGTCTCAATTTGGGGATACATGCTCGGCGGATTCGAAGATTTGATGGTTGTGCTGGCAGCCGACGCGGTCGTTGGTGAGGTGGAGTATGACCGTGAGGGGGAGGGAAACAGATGATGGGGGAAGACGGGAAGGGATCGATTTATTCCATCTCTTGTCGGCCGGCGCGGTGGGGGCGAAATGGCATGGGATCGAACCTGAGTGTGAGGTCGGAGTGAGAAAAAGAAGCTTCGGCTAATCTCTTCTGTGTACGGCCAAATAGCAAAATACCGCCCGACCCTCCCACTCATCTAAGCCAATCTACTCTCGAGTTCCTTCCCGAAGGTTTCTCCTCGGTTACTCCCCCTGGACGTGTGGTATGCTTCCCCACCCAGGCCTCTATTGCATACGAATCTTATAACCCAGAGACTAAACAGTGCTGTGGGCCAGGTGCCGTGGGTCGCTTACATGCCGAACCCTGGCGCTACTTGCACCGGACCGGAACGCACGCAATCCGCACATGTGACCCACAGTGTTGGGATGTCACTGGTCAGAGGACGTGTGCGTCTCACAGCGGATTCCTTCTAATCCACCGGGCTGGTGATCATCCCCTCGTGCGATCGCTTTCGTTACAGGCCGCTCAGCACCCAACGGTCCAAATCCCACTTCCTCCCTCCTGTTCTCGTCACTTATCCCTCGAGCGAATCAATCCGATACCTTCGAGCATCATGCCAAATCTAGAGAAGGCAAGGCGAGAGAGGTGGGGCATCCGGTGATTCCGCAACCTCGTTTTTTTCTGATCCTGCTGGCAGCCGAGAAGGCGAAGACGAGCAGTCGACGCGTCCGACCGGAGAAGAGCCACCCACAAACCCCAGAAAGAACAGAAGAAGGTACGTCTCTTTCCAACACTCCCATTCACTCCCCTAAATGCAATGGTTTCAGATCCAGAAAACGTCGGAATTCAAACGACTTAGATGGTTCTGTCCAGAATCCTCGATCGGGGTAAAGTTCGTGTGTCTGCCAATGTTAGACCTCACTAACGTTTAACCGTAGCCATGATCCTGATCCTGAGGGAAAACCGGGGGACGAAAGTGGGGAACAGGCGACGCAGCCGGCGGATAGGTCAGTCTAGTCTCGTGTCTTCGAATTGTCATTACTGAAACCATTGTGCAGTCAGAAACAGAATTCATCGTCAACCCAGGAGGATTACCGAACCAAGTTCTACGAGATGTACCGCCGCGAAGCGGAGGAGTACGACCGAGAGTTCATCAAGAAATATGATGAGGACCTGAACACCACACTGATCTTCGTAGGTGTTTTATCTTCCCCATGCCTGCGATGTACTGACTCGGCTTGCAGGCCGGTCTGTTCTCCGCCGTGACTTCCGCATTCATCATCCAGGTCCAACCCCAGCTCCAGTCAGACCCAAATGAAGAGACGGTCGCCCTCCTCCGCGTCCTCATCCACAAGATCGACAACAGTACTTTCGGCGGCGACACCCCTACAGTCCCGCAGTGGTCCGGTCCCCCACACATAATCGTCCAGGTCCAAGCCATCCTTTATGCAAGCCTCGCCGCTTCACTTTTCTCCGCCCTCCTAGCAATGCTTGGAAAACAGTGGTTGAATCGATACGCCTCCATCGACATGCGGGGGTCAGCCATCGAACGCAGTCAGAACCGACAGCGGAAGCTGGACGGCATTGTCACCTGGTACTTCGACCATGTAATGGAATCGCTACCTCTGATGCTGCAAATTGCACTCTTACTCCTCGGCTGTGCGCTTTCCCGCTACCTCTGGGAGGTTGACACGACCGTCGCATCAGTTGTCCTCGGCTTCACTTCATTCGGTGTTGTATCCTACGCCTTCTTCATCGTTGCAGGGGCAACCTCTGCCAGCTGCCCATATCAAACCCCTGGCGCAAATATCCTCCGCCATGTTCCGGTTTTCACCCTCAGCACGCTTCGCTCAGCTTACTACTGCTCCGAAGCTGTCAGCGGAGTAATCAATTGGTGGCATGGGGGAGTAAAGAACTTCAAGTGTTCGATAGAACACATCGTCAAGCTCGCCCTGTTACCAATTCTTATATTGATCAATCTCACCATTAATGCCTACCTCCTTGCACGAGCGATGGTCAAGGTGTTTGTTGCCTATACACTTGCACTGCGTGGTTGGCTTCACAGAGTGCGTGGATGGGACCAACAAACAGCTGCATTGGACCTACAATGTATCTCGTGGATGCTGCAGACGTCATTAGACAAGACTATCCACCTGATGACCCTGAGATTGCTCGGAATGATGGCAATGTTGGCCGACTTTGACCCCGCACTTGTTCCAGCATGCTTTGATATTCTCACCAGTTGTGTGTCAATCGTTGGTGGCAAAGTGACGATCCTCCAAGGGTCAGAGGATCTTGTGGATATATCTACCATGTGTTGCCTCCGCACGTTATCCCACCTCACAACTACAGATTCTGCATCAGGCATTTTCAAAGACATGCGCCGGCGGTACACCAAGACGTTCCCGATCGAGATCGACTTCAGCGGCCTCCCGTCTTATCACCGTCTCTGCATAATCCATAACATATTCCATCCATCCAACAAATTGGTTTCATACCAAGGCTTCAGCCGTTGTGTCCGCCGGCCGAAGATCCAATGGGAGGACTACGAACTGTCCGGTGTCGAGCGCTCTATCCTTGTTCAGCTTGCACAGTTCAAATACCAAAGGAATCAATGCCGAAAGGTGCCCCGTTGGATCCTCCACTTCGCATGTCATCTATTATCCCAGGATCCACTGCCTCCCGCCTCAGTCGTCACCGACTGTCTGTCGATCATCACGACGGACTTGGGCTTCATTGTGTCAAACACCGCAACCTTGAACGAGAGGTATGTCCATACCCAACAAATGTCCACCTTTCTGACCAAGAACCAGCGCACAGCTGGACGAGGTTTCAAGCCTGATATCTGAAGAACTTGAAACCGTGGCTCAGATTGCAGATCGGGATCAAATCTGGTCCAGGTGCAAGGCTATTGCCGCACTCTTCCCATATGCAGTCTGGCGAGAACGAGGTGGGGACCATCGAATGGTTGACGCATACTTAGGTATTGTCAGGGTCCTGGGGGAAAGGGGAGCCATAACCCAACCGATCGTCACATTGTTTAACGAAGCGAGTCCCGATCCCCCAAACCGGGTCGTGGCACTTACGTCGCCACACATACCTTGGTCATTTTGGCCCAACGAACACACGGTCGCCTGGTGGGCTGCGGTGGCCTCTGCAGCCCCGTATACAGGAGAAGTTGGCGAGAGTGTAGTCGATACACTGTTGCAAATCGCTTCCAATGCCTCCCTAGCACCGTACATCTCTTTCGACATTTGGGCGTGGTTGAAGAAGCAGCCATCGCTCCCACCTATATGTCGTGGGCGGTCGGTTGGAACAAGGGATCACGTTGTTCGGAGGGTTCGAGACTTGGGAGATGTCGAAATTCTCGAATCATACTTACTCCTTGTCTGGTCGGAGTGGGATACTGTTTCCGCGGAGGGTATCGCCGAAATGTGTACTTCGATTAGGGAAGACCTCGGCGGGATCGGGATGGGGCTCCATCGGGAAGTTCTCATCGAACGGTTGGATCACATCCTAGGACAGTTGGATAGGGGACCAGGTCACCTCAAGCAACATAAGACGACTTTTGATGAACACGACATTGTGACCGCAAAGCAACAATACAAGGAACTCAAGAATGTACTGCTGGAAGTGGACAGGGAAGCATTGGAGATCCTGACCCGTACGCCTTTTAGGTTGATCGACTTGTTCAATTTACTCACCTTGGTGGAGGCCCACAGAATTCCACTCAACGTTTATTTGTGCTCTCCCTCTCCCATTTCCGTAGTCGCGTGCCCACAACATTTGTTCCTCACCCCTCAACTCCAAACTTCGTTCGCACATGGAATCCTCGCGGTTTCCCGTTCGAGTTCCAGCTATTATCGACCATACCCTGATGGCCGCCGCCAAACTCCTCAAAACGTATGCGCCTCCCGCTGCCTCTAGACACGAGGAATACTGATGGTCTCGGTGGAGGGTAAGTCTGAAGAGGGTGTGTTGCGCATGTCGCTGTTTTCGTCCCGGACCTATCTTGTGTAACAAAATTGCCGCTTTTTTCGGTTATACGTCTATTGCGCTAGGGCGTGAGTGCCTATATTACACATTACTATCTGGGGGGGAGTGGTGTGGGGAGTTGGCGATAAAAACAAATGCTGCCGCGGGGACGCGTCTCGTCCCTCCTTGCTCGGTTGACTCGACCGGGCATATCCCTTTCCTCATCCCTTCTCTCTCATTCCTCTCCTCGTGTGGATTGCTTGGTTTGGACTTGCCGCTTTACACTTTTGTTCTCACGTATCCCAGTCTCGCCGTCTCACCTTTCGCTACATTCCTCATGACTTCCATTAAACGAAGGTTGGACCAGTACACTTCTGTTGACGTGCGAGGTTCCGCCGTCGAGTCCGGTCAGATTGGTGGTGGAACATCGATAGGATCATCACCTGGCATCTCGACCATATGGAGTCATCGCCATTGCCGGTGGTAGTTCATCCCCTGTTCGGGTTACCGCTGCGCGCAGGGAAGACAAGCCAAACAGGTACTGGTGGCCGCAAAGACCCCGCACGACACGAACTGCATGTATGGCTGTCTCAGGGTTTTAATTCAGGCGGAAATGTAGACACAGATTGATACCCGGCCGTGGTGACATAGCCCTCAACTTTATGACGGAGTGCGTCGCGGGGGTCCGATCATAAGGGAGTACGGCGAATACACTTTTTTGAGCTTTTGACTGGATCGTCGTACTAACAGTGCGCGGCGCAAGGCCTTCCCCCCAGCGAGTCGTGTATGGTGTCGAGGGTGCAAGATTGGCGTCAGTTGCAATGTTCAGATCAAACGGGGAGTTTGTGATTTGTTTGAGGACATGGATTTCATCGAGGTTGAGTGGACAGGATCGGTTGGTGCGCACTCCCCTCGGCGAACGGGTGGCTTTGACTCTCCCATGTTGATTCATGATTATCCTGTGCCGATGCCCGACGGGATTGGATTCCATCTGAACGGGACTCCCGTCCTCTGCCCAGAACGGCGCAACTCCACTCCCACCCTCAACTACGTCATCTACCCTACATTCTCGGTGTAGCAGTGGTTTGAGAGCTCAAATGTGTTCATATTTACCACACAACAACCACGGCAGGAGGTCTCTGCCGTCTCTGCTATAGCTTACGGACCCGCAGCCGAACGGGGTCGCGGATCTGGGGAGCGACAGAGCGCCCCACGTCCGAAAGCGAACGACCTGGGGAACCACCCGTGCCAACGCCATTCTAAACTTCCATATCGACGAATGTGATACTTGGAACAAGTGAACGAGTATCCACAACAGATCCCAATACTATCGAAGGGCTGGAGCAATTGTGCGCCGCGTGCTTTGCTGTTGTACGGCGCCGCCACACAGGACAGGACGGCTCTTGTTGGCGAAACTTTGTCAATAGCTAATAGATTTGTGCCATAAATCCAGTGGCCCGGAGTGCTTGGATGAATCGATTGTTTGCGAAACGGGTTGTTCACTTCCGTGGGTATCTTGTCCTTCGTTCAGTGCCCTAGTTCAACGTTCAGTCCCGGCTCTCGGAGTTGCGTTTGCTTGAACTCTCTGGGAACTTTCATTAACACCCCGAACCGCACTTCTGACCACCCTGTCCCTCGAAATCGACGAGCCTCTGCCGTCCCTCACCCCAACCGCTTCTCAGCTGTTCTCAATCCCCGCCCCAAATCCAAATCTTCGGGAACTCAGGCTGACAGGTGCCGCCCTCCCCATGGCACCGATGGGTCCATGTTTAAGGTGCAGCTGCAAGAGGGGGGAGAGTTTCGTCACCTCTTTGACTTGTTGCACTGGTTGGTACTCCCACAAGCGTCGTATGAGATACGCCTTACTGTGTAACCCCCCACGCTTTGACTCGGGTCGTGTACGGAGATCACGTTCTCCCCACAGCCGTCGAGTCCCCAGCGGTGCCGATAGCCAAGGCTGGGGCGCGATCGTCAAGGGTATTCTAGATCCAATGTTAGTTGGTATCCCACCAATATCCCACGCTACTGGAACGGGTTAAATGAGTGACTTTCTATGGGATTTTGGAATGGTTTATAAACTCATGGCGGGATTCATCGCAGGTTGAATTGTTTCGAGTCCCAGACAACGGTCAGGGTCCTGACAATTCCCTTTTCCAACCAGGATATTCGAGCTTTAGAAAGTTCAAAGGACCGTAGAAAGTCACTCAGGATCAGAGGGATGTGTTTACGTTTATGGAAGTGGCCATGGATTCGGATGTTTAACAATCTTCGATCTGCCAGATCTGCCTCGTGCCAGAAAATCATCCAGGATGCACGCCTGTCCGGTTCGATCCTCTCCCCCCACCGGCATATTTCCTTCTAGCCCCCCATCCCGTCCCCCATGAAGCAACCGGGGCTATACAATGGGCACAAAAAGGCCCTCACAATCGCTCTCGACGTCGGAACGACCTTCTCCGGCGTGTCCTACGTGGTTTTGGATCCTGGTGAGATCCCAAAGATATACAAAGTTACGAGGTACGCGCCGCGTGTTCCTTCCCCGCCACACTTTTTCTGTTACTCTAAGCGATGTCTCTCCCTCCCTTCCGCACTCCCGTTTTGATGCCGTCCGTCGGGGTTGAAACACGTGGGCTGACGTTATCACGTTATCACGGAGTATAGTTTTCCTGGACTAGTGCACCAGGCGGGAGGTTTTAAGATCCCCACCATTATATGGTACGATAGACATGGCGATCCCGTTAAAGCTGGCGCAGAGGCGGAGGAGCAATCCATCATCAACACGGCCGAGGAACAGGGATGGGTAAAGGTTGAGCTGTATGTCCCCCAACCCGCCTCGAGATCCGATGGGCCGCTCACCCTTGTGCGCGGACCAGCTTCAAGCTCCGTCTTCGCCCGAAATCGATGAAGCTGGACATGAACGGTATGAAGCTGTCCCATCTCCCGAAATCAAAATCGGCGATCGAGGTGTTTGGCGACTTCCTCAAGTACCTCTTCCGCTGCACTCGGTCCTTCATTGTCGACAGCCACGCTGATGGCGCCGCTGTATGGAAATCCGTCGAGAACGACATTCAGTTCGTTCTCTCTCATCCGAACGGGTGGGAAGGAGCTCAGCAGAGCAAGATGCGCAAGGCTGCGATATATGCTGGTCTCGTACCCAACACCGACGAAGGCAAGGCGAGAGTCATTTTCGTTACCGAGGGTGAGGCCAGTCTCTACGCATGTGTGTCGAGTGGGCTCGCAGACAGTGTCCTCTCGGTCAGTCCTTTTCCTGGAAGTTTTAGACTCAGAGTTGGACGTATCTTTCTCTAGAATCCATCACAGCATGGGTTCGTCGTGGCCGATGCTGGAGGTGGAACTCTCGATATCTCTTCATATGCCATAAAGGGCGTATCTCCCCTATTGATCGAGGAAATTGCTCCTCCAGATTGTACGTCTTCTTTTTCTCTCTAGATTCGTTTCAAATTCACCGCCTTACATCGCCGTTTTAATTTCTAGGTCTCTTCTCTGGTTCAGTATTTGTCAGCCGCCGAGCAAGGAAATTTTTGGAACACAAACTCCAAAGTTCGCCACGTTAC
>Ga0307511_10008775_pt1 | contig 10098 bp, 3 predicted proteins | sample 13_EM_MG_FD_200266 | JGI IMG/M metagenome (GOLD analysis project Ga0307511, IMG submission 200266) | Populus trichocarpa ectomycorrhiza microbial communities from riparian zone in the Pacific Northwest, United States - 13_EM | ecosystem: Host-associated > Plants > Roots > Unclassified | place... | reverse complement strand
CCGATGAGGAGGCGGCTTTTCTCGTACGAATCGCCCTTACTCTGCAGCGTACCGAACTTGGTAATGGTTTTTTTCGCGTCGTCGAATTTCTTCTGCAGGATTTGGGTGAGGGCCAGCTCGAAATAGGCATCGTCGCGAACGCCCGCCGGAATGGCCGGTTCGGCCACTAGCTTCCGCAGGCGCGACTCGCTTTGCGCAAAGGCGCTGCGCGACTCGAACTCTTTCGCCAGCGCCAGGCGCTTCGCGTAGTCCTTGGCAATCGAGTTCTCGTCGCCGGCGCGTTTCATGAAGTCTTTGTACTTGGCCTCGACGTCATCGAGCGTTTTCGAGATCTCGGTGGATGGTATGTAGCCTTTGATCATGCCGGCCACCATCAGGTCGCTGTTGAGCACGAGGAACGTGGGGAGCGAGTTGATGCTGAAGTCGCGCGCGAATTTCGAGCCGTCCTTGCCGTCTTCGGTGTTGAGACGGAGGAGGACCATGTCGTCGGTCGATTTCTGGAAGGCCGCCGAGGGGATCACTTCCTGTTCGAAGCGATGGCACCAGCCGCACCATTCGGCGAAAAGATCGACGAAGATGAGCTGATTCTTCTCCTTCGCTTTTTTCTGCGCCGTGGCGATGTCTTTGAGCCACGGCGAAGCGCCGGCCTGCTGCACGAACAGCAGAGCGACGGCGATGAGCAAGGCAGTGCGTTTCAAGTGATTCCTCCCGTTCGCCGGTCGCAAACGGCATGGAGAAAGTGCCTATTCCGAACGCTCGGCACCGACTGGTGACAATTGTTTCTCGCGCACATGCTCGCGCGCCGCCTCAACGAACGCACCGAAAATCGCCGTTGCCGAGTCCTCCCCCGCCATGTCCTCGGGATGCCACTGCACGCCTAAATAGAAGGGATGCGCGGGATCTTCGAGCGCCTCGACGACGCCGTCGGGCGCCTGCGCCGTGACGCGCAATCCGCCGGCAACGCGCCCAACTGCCTGATGGTGCGAGGAGTTGACGTTGAGCTCGCGCACGCCGAGGATGCGACCGAGTTTCGTGGCCGACTCGACGTGGACGTTATGCCGATGCCGGTCGCTCGGCTCGCTGGCGTGATCGATGTCGGTTGCGAAGGCGGACCCGATGTCCTGGATGAGCGTGCCGCCCGCGGCGACGTTCATCACCTGTACGCCGAGACAGATGCCGAGGGTCGGAATGCCGCGCTCGCGCGCCAGCCGCGCCAGCCCGAGGTCGTTCTTCTGCCGCCGCGGATCCATCGTCTCGCAGCTCGGATGCTTCTCCTCGCCATACTCGGCAGGATCGCAATCGTCGCCACCGGCCAGGAGGATGCCGTCGAGACCTTCGAGGATGTCAGCCGCATTTTCCGGCTGCGGCGGAATGATCACCGGCACTGCGCCGGCGCGTTTCAACGATTCGATGTAGGTGGTGTAGACAAAGGCGCGGTCGCGTTCCCCATCCTTCTGAACAACGTCCGAGCCGATGCCGATGAGAGGCTTGTGCATGACAGTGATTATGCGGGATTCGTGCGAGGTTTGCGTCAAGAGGACAGACAGGAGTGTCGGTGCCACATCAGACCGTCGTTCCGCTGCGGACCGGCGCAATCGCGCGAGTCAATGTGGCACAGACACTCCTGTCTGTGCTTGTGGCTGACCACCTACCGCACCGTAATCACAACCCCATCCCGTTCCCCCCGCCCGTTCGTGGCCACGATCTTGTGCTGACCGAGGCGCAGCGGCCATTCGCGCGATGCCGGCTTGCCATCAACCTGCCACGTCGCATCGTGCGTGGCGCGCAGGTGCAACGCCTGAAACTCGCGATGAAGCGTCGGATCGACGAGATACGTTGCGTCGTTTGATGGGCTGGTGATGCGGAACCGAGTATCGGCGACGCGAGAAGCAGATGGAGTGGTCCGTCGCTCGCGAGCGGCTGCCCATTCGCGATACTCCGCGGGCCAGGCGATGCGTCCGGCGTGATGCCACGCGCAGAACTCGACTGCCGCATCGCGCGGAAGCCATTCGCTTTCCGTTGATGGGCAGGAGGTCGACGGCCGCAGCCCGGACAACGCGCAGATCGGCTGTTGTTCGAGATCGTCGGGGCGATCGACGATCGGCGTGTCGTCGTTGACGCCGGCGCGGCGCATCGCGGCCAGCATGACCGAGTGGAAAATCGGTCCGGCGCCGGTGACGCCGCTGGAGTTTCGTAGCGTGCTGCGATCGAAGTTGCCGACCCAGACGCCGACCGTGACGGCGCGCGTGTAGCCGATCGTCCAGTTGTCGTGGTACGCCTGCGACGTGCCGGTTTTCACGGCCACGGGAAAGGGAAAATCGAGATTGCCGCCGCGGCCGAAGGCGAACTCGCGGGCCTGCGGATCGCTGAGGATGTCGGTGATCCAGAAGGCGGTGCGTACCTGTATCAGGCGTTGTCGGTTGTCGGTTGTCGGTTGTTTCAGCATGCGTGGCGTGACACGCATGCCTCCCCTCGCGAACGTGGAGTACGCGGTCACAAGTTGCTCCAGCGTCACCTCGGCGTCGCCAAGGGTCAGGCCGAGGCCGTAGTAGTCGGCGGTGCGGGTCAGGTCGCGGAAGCCGGCTCCTCGGAGCAAACGCAGCAGCGCGGGAGGTCCCAGTTTCGACAGCAGCGCCACGGCGGGAACGTTCTCCGATCCCGCCAGCGCCAGTCGCGCGCGCAACGGGCCTCGATAGCCGCCGTCGTAGTTTCGCGGCGTGTAGGCCACACCTTCGTCGGCCGTCGGAAAGTGCGACGGTACATCGGCGAGCACCGTCGCGGGTGTGAATCCCTGCTCGAATGCAAGCGCGTACGTGAAGGGCTTCAACGTCGAGCCGGGCTGGCGTAGCGTCGTGACGCCGTCGATGGCACCGCCGAAATCTGCGGTCGCGCGGTCTCGCGGTTTCGCGGTCGCGGCGGTGTTGGGGCCGCGAGACTCCGCAACCGCGAGACCGCGAGACCCGCCAAAATAGTCGCCCGATCCTTCCCAGGCCAGCCATTCGCCGGTCTGGTTGTCGAGCACTGCCACGGCGACGCTGTGCGCGCCATGGCGCAGCAGGCTGGCGCGCTCGGCGGCGATGATTCCGCGGATGCTGGCCTGCAGATTGGCGTCGAGCGTCGTTTCGATTCGCCGCGGCGCGTTTGCTCCGAGCTGTTCGCGGACGCGCTCGACGAAATGCGGCGCGAGGGCGGGCTGGAATCCGCGATCGAGCGACAGACGCTCGGCACGCGCATCGCGATACGCGGCATCGTCGATGAGATGCAAGTCGCGCATCTGTTTGAGGACGAGGCGCTGTCGCGTGAGGGCACGACGCGGCGTCGATGGCCGCTGCGGCAGCGAGGCCAGCCAAGCCGACTGTGCAATCGTCAACTCCTCGGGGGCGCAGCCGAAGTAGCGCCGGCTGGCGCGGGCGATGCCGATGGTCTGTTCGCCGTACGGCGCGAGATTGACGTAGAGCGCAAGGATCTGGCGCTTCGTGTAGCGATGCTCGATGCGCAGCGCGATGACCGCTTCGCGAATCTTCGCGCCGATCGTGCGCGGCGGATTGCCGAGAAGCATCTTCGCCACCTGCTGCGTGATCGTTGATCCACCCTCGGCGGCGCGAAGATGGCGGATGTCGTGGACGACGGCACGCGTGATGGCGATCGGATCGATACCGACGTGATGCTCGAAGCGGCGATCCTCGGCGGCGACGGTGGCCTTGGCGACGTGATCAGGAACGACGTCGATCCATTCGTTGCGCGTGCCGCTGGCCGACAACGGTTCGTAGAGGACGATGCCGTTGCGGTCGACGATCGTGGGCGTGGTGTCGGGGGTGATAGCCGGAATCGGACCGAAGCGCACCCAGAATGCGAGAGCGAGGAGACCGGCGGCGAGAACGCCGCCGGTCCAGCCGGCGAGACGCCGGCGCTCCGTTTTGATCACGGTTTGACCTCGACGACCTCGCTTGCTGTTCTTCCGAAGACCTCGGGCTCGTACATCTCCTCGACGTAGGTCGGCGCGGTCAGGAACGTGCCGGCCGTCGTAGCGCGGACCATGTACGTGAACTCGTGCGGCCCTTCGCTGAGACGCGTAGCGAATAGATTGACGCGATCATCGTGGCGCTCGACGTGATCGAATCCCCCGTGCTGCCACCAGGCCATCCAGTCGTCGCCCTGCCGGTCGTTCTTCGACTGCGCCTCGGCGAGATCGGTGGCGGTGGTAGCGAACCACGATTCGACCGGCTCCGTGCCGGCCGGAATCGGGTCCGTGACGGCGACGAAGCGGCGCTCCTTCGTGTTGCGGATGCGCAGCGTGACCTTGATCAGATCGCCGGCCTTGAACGTCTTCTGTGAGTACTTGCGCTCGACGCTGAAGCCCTTGTCGAGCGAGTCGTGCATCAGGCCGGCGGGCGTGTAGCGGAGACGCATCAGGTAGAAGAGCGTGCCGGTGCCCTGGCGATCGAACGTGACCGGGATGTCGGCACCGACTCGCGTCTGAAGCTGCATCATCGGCACGTCGTGGCTCTTGGCCTGTGTGCTGCGGCCCTTGAATGAATCGTTGGCGATGGCGTCGTTGCCAAGCTTCACCACTGCGGTGAAGTCCGGAGTCTCGCTCTCGTACTTGCGGTAGTAGTCGACGAGCGACTCCATCGCCCAGACGTTCTCCTGCGTGTTGCCCCAGCGCCCTCGTTTGCGCACCTGCATCAGCCAGCGAACCATCTGCTTGACGAGCTGCTCGCTCTCGCCGTGACGCGTCAGCGAGCCCATGGCGATGGCCGTGGAGCGAACGTTCGAGTTCCAGTAGTAGAAGAGATAAGGATCAGTCAGTTCTTCGACATGCGCACTGCCGCCCTCGGGGAGGATGGCGTTGTTGATGCGCCGGACGAGATCGTCAACTCGTTGACCTTTCTCGTTTTTCGCCACCATGGCATCGAGCAGGTACGAGATGCCGAAGAGCGGCATGCGGTCGACGTACGAGTAGAGCCGTGTGATGTGGCTGTCCTCATTGCGGCCGGCTTCGATGAGCACCTTCACCGCGAACGCCTGCCAGGCGGTGTAGGCCGGCCACCAGCCTTCATTCGTCGGACGCTTCTCTTTCAGCTTGGCATCGAGGTAGTCATAAGCGCGCTTCGTCACGTCCTTGCTGACGTCGTATTTCAGCTTCTCGCCGCGCTGCATGATGTGCAGCACGTTGGCGGTCAGGTACGGCGATTCGGTGTAGCACTCGCCGGCCCAGAAGGCGAAACCGCCATCGCCGCACTGGTACTTGTAGAGCTCGTAGATGGTCTTCTGCGCGATGCCGTGCGCCTTCTTCGCGTCGATGCCCGGAAGCGCGAACGCGTCGCCGAGGTCGGAAGCGAGCATCAAGGCCATCGCCGCGGACGAACGCTGCTCCGCGCAGCCGTACGGATAGTCGACGAGATACGACGCCCCTTCCGCGAGGCCAACCATCGCCGTCGACGACAACTCCATGTGCAGTCCGCCGGCCGAGGGGACGACATCCTTCGGAACGGACAGTGTCTCCTGCGCGTTCGGCTTCGCTTCGCCGTATGCGGCAACTGTTTCCGACTGCGCCAGGATGCGCACCGGCAGCGTGTCTTCGAACGCGTCCGTCTCGCCGTTGAGCGAGACCGTCATCTGGATGCGCGCACTGCCGACAGCTTTCGCTTCGGCATTGAAGCGAACCTCGGCCGAACCTTCCGCAGCGACGTCGATCGTGCTCGAGGTCGGCTGTGTGAATTCGACGATCGATGGATCGAGCGACTTGATCGTGACCGTGGCTTTGCCCGGCTGCTTGAGCTGCGAGTGGACGACAGCGCCGAAGTAGGCCTTGTCGGTCACCGCCAGGAAGCGCGGCCAGGTCGGCGTCAGCAGCACCGGCTTGTTGATGCGGATCTCGTTCTGTGCCCAGCCGAAGCGCGATGACTTGTCGCCGGCAACGGCCATGATGCGATACGTCGTCAGCGATTCGGGCAGCGTAATGTCGGTGCGCGCGTGGCCCTTCGCGTCGGTGACGACAGACCCAACCCAGAACGCGAGCACGCGGAAGTCTTTGCGAATCACGCCCGGACCGGCGTCCTTCCCGCCACCACCGCCCGAGGTCTCCCCTTTCGGCGTCAGCACGCGGCGGTTGACGATCTTCTGCCGCGAGTCTTCGTTGACGACCTGCAGCGCTTTCTCGAGATAGATCGATTGCAGGACGTCTGGTGTTTCGTAGCCGGTCAGCGACAGAACGCCGTAGTCGACGGCCCACAAGGTGACCTCGGACTGCGACGGTTTGCCGGCGGCATCCTTCACATCGACTTCGATTCGCGCCTTCGATGCCGGCCGGTACTCGTCGCGATTCGCTTTCACGGCAACCTTGAGACGCTTCGTTGCATCTTCGACGTTGATCGCCGCATAGCCGAGGCGGAAGGCGGGCTTGCCCGGATCGCTCTCGTCCTCGTTGCCTTCCTTCGTGCGGCCCTTGAGCAGCAGCACGGAGACGTAAAGGTTAGGGATGTCCTTCTCGGTGATCGGAACACTGACCGTCGTCTGCGTCGAGGTCAGCTCGAACGTCTTCCAGGTGCGTACGCCTTCGCGCTCAGTCGTGAGCAATGCCGTTGCGTGCTCCCACGGCGACTTGACCATGATGCGCGCCGTCTCGCCCGGCTTGTAGGTCTTCTTCTCCGGCACGAGATCGATGCGGTTGTGGTCGTAGCGTTCCCACGCCGTGTAGCCGGCGCCGACGGCGTAGAACCAGGTCCGCGTCGTGGTCGAACGCCCCTCGGCATCTTTGGCTGTGGCGATGATGAGATATTCGCCGCCTTCGTTCAGCGGCACATGCAGCGGCACCGGCGCGGCCTGCGTCGTCACATCCCAATGCCCGGCCGGAAGCTCTTTGCGCTCCGATGTCCAGTTGTAGAAACCGTGGCCCGTCGACTCGCGGACGGAGTTCCACTGAATGCGATGAAGGTCGATGCCGACTTTGACATCGGCGGTGGCAGTACCGTTGAGCGCAACCGCCACGATGGCCGTGTCGAGTCCTTTGGCTGCCTCGGCGAAATACGGCGGCGACTTCACGCCGACGTACCACGGCGCGGGATCGACACGGAAGGAGTTGCGACCAGCGATCTGCTGCCGGGAGATGTCGGTGACGTTGCCTTCCAGCTTGTAGCTCCAGGGCGCGCCGGCGGCGAGGTCGGTCTCGAGCGAGAGTTTCAACTCGCCCTTGGCGTCGAGCTTCTGATCTTTCGTGTTGATCGTTTCGCTGCTGCGCCGGTTCTCGTAATCCTCGCCGAGGAACGCCCACTGCTCCTCGCTGAACCGCTCGCGAATGGCGCGCGGAACCTCAAAGATGGGCTCCTTCGAATAGGTCCACTTCACCGGCCGCGAAGCCATCGCCGCGCCGAAGAGATACTTGCCGACGATCGTGCCGTTGAGTTTCGTGCCCGCGACTGAAGTAGGCGCCTTCAGTGTGACGTCGACGCGGAACTCGGGACGCCGGTAGGCAGCGACGAGGAAGTCACCGGCCACCATCAATCGTTGCGAGGCGATCTTCGCGTTGACGCTGTAATCGCCGAGCACGGAGTCGGCCGGCACGGTCCAGGTCCACTCCGCGCTGCTCCATGCGTTCAGGGTGACAGTGCGTTTGTCGACTTCTTTCGCATGCGAGTCGGTGACGACGATCTCCACGTTCGTACCGGCGGCAAGAAGCTGCATCCCCTTCGGCGTGTCGCTGCGCAGCACGACCTTCGCGTGCAACTCCTCGCCGGGCTTGTAGACGCCGCGATCGGTGAAGATCGATCCGCGCAGCAGCGGCTGCGATTCGCTGAGATCGAAATGGAGGCCGAAGTCCCACGGACCGATGCCTTCGTTCCAATCGCTGGAGGCATAGGCAGTGTCGCCATCCTTCTCCGCGGTGACGATGAAATGGAGATCGCTGAGCGCCTGCCAGTCGCCGCCTTCTTCGGATTCTTCTTCGCCGTTCTCTTTCTTCTTATTGCGTTCGACGCGAATGTCCGTGTCGGGCGCGATGGCGATGCCGTTGGCGTCGGTGGTGCCGGTCCAGACGACTTTGTTGTCAATCGTACGGATCGAGACTTTGGCGCCAGCCACCGGCGCGGCGTTATCGAGGCGCGAGACGAGGACGAGCGTGTTCTGCGGCGAGTCCTTGACGGAAATGCCGAGGTTGGTGACCTGCACGATCGTGCCGGCGACATCCTCGGAATAGCGCTTCGATTTCGGGATGGCGTCGCCCGGGTTGATGACGGCCCAGACGATTCCGTTGCCGATCGACGTTAGCGCTGCTTTCAGATTCAGACCATACGACTGCAACACGTCCGGCTGCGGCGCGAGCTTGCGCTGCGTTCCCGGCGTATCGGGAACCTTGCGGAAGTTCTCCTTGCGGAGGTCGACGATCGACGGCATGAGCTGTTCGATCGTCAACGGCTTCACCCACTGCGTGACGTTCTGGAAGTTGCGCGCATAGAACGGAAGCGTCGGTCCGCCGCTCGATTCCCAGACGCCGTGTCCGTCGCCGAAGCTGATGAAGGCTGCTTTGTGCCAGTACTCGACGACGGCCATCCAGGTGTATCCGAGCGGCTGGCCGCTCTCTGAACCCAGCGACGGATCGATCCGGATGGCGTAGTTATGCGCCGGCCGCAGCGAGTAGCCCAGCTCGTCGAGGCTGTACTGCGAGGAGTGCATCGTCGTTTCAAAATCGGCGTCGTGCTTCGGCTCGCCGGGAGTAACCGGCACCTCATGCGCCGGGTCGGTGACGTCGACGACGCTGACGGACTTTTTGAAATTCAGGTACGGCACGCCGCTGCGGGCGCGAAAGATGATCGGGTTGTAGTAGTCGGGATTGCACTCCTCCAGACATTCGATCTTGTCGACGAAGAAGGTCGGATGCAGCTCGACCGTGAATGTCTGCGAGCGCCCGGTGGCCACGTTGGTGCTGTTCTTGGCCAGCTTGTCGTCGATGAAGATCTGCAGATGGGTGTCGGACGGAACGCCGGGCTTGGTCTCGACGACGACCAGCTCCGCTGCGGGCTTGAACTGTTTCTTGTCCCAATCCGTCGGAAAGAACGACAGCACCGGCTGGCCATCGCTGGCCGCGGCCTGCTGCGCTTTGGCCACCTTGGCGTCGAAGGCCGCCACCTGCTGCGGCTCGAGTTTCTGCAGACGATCGCGCGCCGGAATCACAGGCGCTTTGAATTCATGCGCGACCGTGCGGAGCTGGAGATGCGATCCAAGCGTCTCGGCATCGACCGGCTGGTTGAACCAGAGCGCGATGACAATTCCGCCGTCGTACTTGCCACCTTTGCGATACCAGTCGGTACGCAGAAGCTGGATGGTGGGCGTGACGAAGGAGAAGCGATAGACCTTGCCCAGCGTCTTGCCGCTGACAGCCTTGGCCTCTGCATCAATCGTGACGTCGTACTTCGTCGCGAACGGCAACGGCGTCTTCGGATCGGGCGTGAAGATCAGCGTCGTCGTCCCCGACCACCGAAACGTTCCGTTGATCGCCGGCGCGACATGAAACCACGGCACGTCGAGCACCTTCGGAATCTTGCCGACGACAACCATCGGTTCGCTGAAGACGACGCGAACCTCGTTGGCCTCTGCAAGGCTGGCCACCTCGCCCACCGGCCCGGCTTTTACGATCGTCAGTTTGTCGGCCGCCTGCGCTGAAATCGCGCACACAAAAACAAGGATCCCAAGTCCAAATCGCTTCATGCGGCGGAGGTTAGCATGGGCCGTCCGGCCGGTTTGTGATGGGGAACCTGTCTCTCCCATATCGTCTCCTTCGCTACGCGATCAATAGAACGCCGCGATGTGGCGTGGCGAGTGATCAGGCGAGGAGAAACGAAGGCAGGAATGTGGCGGGATTGTGGCGAGGTCAGGTTAGTCCCTTCGCGACATCGCGGCTCTTGCGACGCGAGCTGTCGCGTGCAAGCCCGCGGCCGGATACGCGCGGAGGCGCGTCAACAATCCAGCCCCGCGCTGTGCGCGGGGATTGATGACGCCAATGTTTTGGCGGCCGCGGAGGCGGCCGCAACAACTCGCAAACTGACGAACATCAATGTTTGTTGCGACCGCCTCCGCGGTCGCAACCCTTGCTCGTCACCTCGA
>Ga0307511_10008773_pt1 | contig 10099 bp, 13 predicted proteins | sample 13_EM_MG_FD_200266 | JGI IMG/M metagenome (GOLD analysis project Ga0307511, IMG submission 200266) | Populus trichocarpa ectomycorrhiza microbial communities from riparian zone in the Pacific Northwest, United States - 13_EM | ecosystem: Host-associated > Plants > Roots > Unclassified | place... | reverse complement strand
GCCACGAGGATCTGGGGGTTACAGGCATCGTTCGGGGCGGGATCGGATGCTCGTGCCCCACGGTTACAGCGTGGCAACGGGGCGCGATCTGGCCAGGGGTGGTGCATTGACAGGAGTCGGCCGTCGTTGCCACGCGGAAACTCGGGTGTGGATCTACGGCCAGACAAAAATACCCGGGAGGACGAATGTTTGGATGCAATACGTCGAGCGTCTGGGATAGCAAGAAAGCATGAATGCCTGGAAGTGGATTGGGGGCGGCGGTATAGTTCAACAGGCATAAGGCTTCAGCGATGTTTGATGTTCCCCCGTATTGTAGATCCAGTCAGCACGGTCATTCGCGCCCGTCAAACTGCACCGTCGAGCCTGCGCCTAATCAGGAATGCACGAGAACCCTTGCTGTTTCCCTGTAGTCGCTTACGCGACGAACGATTCGAAGGTCCAATGCATACCATACCACATGGGAGGTCAAGATCCCGAAAGTACTTCGAAAGCGGAGCGGAGAAAGAAGGAGAAAGGGACATCGGACACGTCAGTACGGATACAGCCAACAACAATCGCACATAGATAACCATGAACTGCTAAGGAGGAACTGGGGATTGTAAAGTGAGGGAAGTGGGACAAATATATAAATATATGCGTCCGAATCGAGCATGAAAAGTAACAAGAGGAAAGGGGAAAGTGATCGCGAGCGACATCGCGGGAGTTACAGCGCTTGCCCTGGTCTATTGTCTGGCGTCCGAGACCTGGATCCCGGTTCATCGTCCCACTCATCGTCAGCCGTACGGTACGAGGCATTCGTCAGTTCTTGCTGGTGACGAATCTGCATCTCGTAAGAGGAAGCGGGGACGTCTTGCCTCGGCGAGATACTGCGGGTTTGGACATGACCTGCGATTATGCTAGGCGCCACCATTGTCGTAGGGGATGCTCCATCGCTTGGATGACGTTGTCGCAGGGCCCATGTGTCCGCATTCTGGTAACTGCCTCGTGAATGAACGGGTTGCATCGGTCTTGGGTCTTGGGTACCGTCCACGTGGTCTAGTTGTGATGGCGGGCTGCGCGTTCGCTGATTCAGCTCTGGTGGATTGTCCAAGTAAAGTTGTGTTGTCGACCCCCTCCCGCTCTCGTACACGACCGATACTTCGGATTGGGACCTTGCGTGCGGTTGATGGAACATGGGAGCCCCCTCAGGGTCGCCCCTTTTCCGGTCCTTCCTGTGCTTGATTCCGAGGTGGTCTTTGAGATCACCATAGACCCACATTTCGCGGACAATGTCACGATCCAAAGGCATATACGACGTGGAGATGAATTTGATCAGGAATCGTGGTGCTGTCGACAGATGAGCAAATATCCAAACCTTCAATGGAGGGGACTCACCCAGTGCGATAATTATGGAGATGATCACCGAAGCCCAGAAAGGAACATTCCCAAACAAGATCACGACCTCGTCGTTGAAGTCATTGCTTTGGAAGAAGGAATAGATGACGATCCAAAGCAACATAACAACCGAAGATCCGATAACGACGAGCCATGTGAGGAAGGTCCAACTTAAGAACCAAGTAAGCGATCGATGCTTGTGGGAACATAGGTCCAACAACTCACTATCTCGTGTTGATACCAACGTATGTGTTTGCAGACCAGATTGCAGCAACGGAGACGGTAGTACCAAAATCGGCCAGGGATTCGATGGTCTTCCCGTTCCATGATACAACGTTACCGAGGGTCCAAGCGGCGTAGGGGATGAAGAAGACGACGGCAGATTGGTACAAACCGTCGGCCATGTACAGCCAGAACTTCGCTTTCGTATATTCGAGACCACGGATACCCCTGATGTACAATTGAGGGAATGCCAAGGCCGCCTTGGCGTGTACATCCTGATCAAATGCTGTAAAGGAATATGTCAAACATGATCTAGACATACTGGTGCTCGACCATACCTCCAAGGAAGATGACGGGAAGAGACGTGAAGAGCAGGTTGTACAACAGAATAAACGTGTACTGGTACAGGTAGGTGGCGTCGAAACTGATGGCATGGAATTAGTACTCGCCAATAAAGGGGCAGCCGATACTCACCTGTTGAACGGCAAGAACCAGAACATGGCAAACACCCAAATGACGTTCTACTCAGGTTATCAATACACGTGGGTACCTGTCGTGTCAGTGGGGCGCACCTTGTAGAAGAAGTTACTATGCATCTCAGCAATGCGCTGATATGACCACCGCCCGTGGACCAAAAGGAGCTTCGTCAGGAACCGGAACTGCCCAAAGGCATAATCTGCGGACATGGCAGCTTGTGAACCCTCAAGGCCGAAAAGACCACATCCGATGTTGGCCTCCTGGATCATCGCCACGTCGTTCGCGCCATCCCCGATGGAAAGGGTCATCGCGTCGCGACCTTCCTTGACCTAACGGGGGTGACTGTTAGCATGTCAAAGGGTCTACCCAGCACACCACCCACAAGTTTGACAACAAGCGCCTTCTGAGCCGGGGAAACACGACAACACACGACGGTTTCACACTGCGTCGCGAGGTTCAGGAACATAGCCTTGAGCTCAGGCCTGAGGGCAAAACCCAACGTCTCTCCGTCAATAACAACCGCGAACGCAGCTTGGGCGCCAGGAACGAAACCTCTGTTCCGTGGATCCAACGAAGGAGGACCAAGGACAGAAGCGATCTTGTTGCAACCGGCTTCAATCTTTGACTGAGCTCCATCGTAAGTATCCGCCTGGATGATCATGACGTCCATATCACTCTTGAGAAGGTTGCAGCTGAAACCTGTGAGCGGTCCCATTAGTCATGTACCAGCCCTATCAGGTCCCAACGTACCGATTTCAATGGCGGTCTGCACTTTGTCACCTGTGAGAGTTGGTAAACATACGATATTCCGATCCTGCACGTGAACATCATGGGTCACCTGTCAAGATCCATAGCTTAATACCAGCTTTGTGCAACGTTTCGATAGCCTCCGGAACGCCCTCTTGTAACTTGTCTTCCAAAGCAGTAGCACCGAGGATGTACAGCGAGTGTTCGATACGCTCGTTGGCCCTGTCGATCGCTTCCTCGCGGTCATTAATCGAATTCGTCGCGGCGTCGTAGACCGCGGACCATTCGAAATACTCCTGTTCTTCCAAGTACCTGTAGGCAACGCAAAGCGTTCGCAGGCCACCGTTGGCGAAGTCTTCCATATCCTTGGCGGTCTGAACCTTGAGTGCTGGGTCTTGATCTACGGCTAACCGTTCGTAGATGACACTATCCGCACCCTTGCAGTACAGCACGATCCTGCCTTGGGGGTCGCGGACGATGACGCTCATCCTCTTCCTTGTCGAGTTGAACTCTAACAGCTTCATCGGGATGTGACGCTCGGCCTGGCCCATAACTTCGATATCGATGAAATCCTTTCCTTTCGCCACGAACGGGAATCCGGCGTCACAAGCGGCAGCCACCAAGGCCGCCTCGTCCGGACTCTCGGCCTTGTAAGTCAGATAGAACGGGTTTTCCTTCGGGTCTGGTCGGTCTGCGAGGACGCTGTGACAAATGGCGAGAGCTTTGAAGAACGCAATGATATGATTCCTCTGGGGTGAGGCTCGATTTGCCATATCGTTGGCCAATTGGGGCGAAACGAGGGTTAAACGATCTGGTTGTCCGTACCGGTTCTTGAATGTTCGGTCGAGGGTGTCCAGCATGCTGTTTTTCATCACTTCGAGCGAGCGTGCTTGTTCCTCGGGAGGAGGAAGATCTCCCTTGCCGTTCCGTTTCGCCGCGCCACGTTGAGCCTCCGTGATACCCTCGCCGTATGCAATACCGTTGATAGAACATTTTTGGAACTCCATGATGTTTTGGGTAAGAGTCCCAGTTTTATCGGAGAAGATATACTCGATCTGTCCGAGATCGTCGGATATGTTCCAAGTCTTTGGCACGCAGGCGGCATCGAGGGGTTTGTAGTACATCTCAATGTCTTGAGCAATGAAGAACGCCTGGATGGTCTTGACGACTTCAATGGAAATGTACAATGAGATGGGCACGATGTTTTGAAACGCAATGAGACAGACACTAAACCACGACCGGTTGAGTGTACATCGTTGTGAATCCGAAATGAAACGTACACAAATGTGATCACCGAACCGACTGCGACCGAATCAGACTCTTTGGAACCAACCTCGAAAAAGTCCGCGCTGGTCCCCGATTTGCCGTCCCAGATTCCGTTGCAAATGGCAGTGATCAAACACATTAGCATGAGCACCACGAAGTTGACAATGACGTTAAAGTTGGTCTCCTTCTCGATTTTGGACCGCTTGGAGGGAGTGGCACCGCCGTTAAGCATGATCTTGGAGTCAGCACCAGTGTAGACGACAAGCCCGATGATCCAATCGGTGTTCCGCACAGTACACCCACGGAGTAGGAGTTCGTTGATGGTTACAGATTCCTGCTTGTTTTCGCCATTGGAGTCTGTGTAGCGCAGGATCGACTGGTGAGAGTAAAGATTTTGGTGTGGAGGTTCGCAGTCCAAGAGGAACGAAAGCCGCTCGAGCTCCTCCTCAGAAACGATGTTCGAGGTGGCAGAGATGGATTTCCTTGGCTTAAGGTTAGTTTCGCCGTCCAGATTCTTGGTCTCCACAAAGCACATCCCCTCAGTGTCAGAGGTGGACAAGACGACGATGTCAGCGGGGATCTGGTCGTTATCCCGTAACACAACAATGTCTCCGACTTCCAGTTTCTTCCAGAGTGTCCGTTCCCACTTGGCCTGACCGGTTGCTCGTCTCCGGTAATCCACAGCGCTGGATCTTGGGGGAGCCTGGGGTAGGGAAGGAACCGAACCTGTGGGATGCCAGTCCTGTGCTTCCTCAAAAACTTCGCTCTTCCACCCCTGGCCAGATCCAACCAATGTTGTCCGTGATGCGTCGATAGAGTTTGGCGGATAGCTGTGCGAGTCGATGCTCTGGATGTCCTCTAGCCGCCTACCACCTGCGCCTATCGGTGTGGAACGAATGGAACTGTGATCGAGGGCAAGACTGGAAGCGTCACTCCCAGATTTGCTGAGTACGATTTGCATGCCTTCTCCTGCCTCCCTCTGCCTCAACTTCTGGACGCCCTTTGTAACCTTCCCTGGTGGATTGATACCAAGCAACTTCTCGAACCATTCGCGAGGATCTGTCTGGCAGTTGACGTTCTTCCAGTCACCTAACTTGGTCGCGCCGGAAGTGTTGACTTCCTCATCGACCTGGGCGCGACGATAATCTTCGATCCCGTCCTTAATGGCAGTGACAGTGATGATAAATATGAGGGGGAGTGCCGCAGTTTGCGGGGAGGCGGCGCCAAACATGGGAAACACTGGAAACGGATCAGTCCGCACTGCGGGGTGTCAAGATAGCACAGGGTAGAAGTAACGTACCCTGGAGGATAACAAGTGCCAAGAAATAGATGTTCGCCACCCTACGAAACTGTTCGTACAGGTTCTTTGGTATAAACGTAAAGATGGTATATTCTGGAAGACGCGTGAGATTCGGGGGAGGGGAGCGGGAGATAGGGACAATAGCTCACTCGTCGTGCGAACTTTATTTCGCGGATAACGGACGAGAGGCTCGTTCTTGCTGTCCACTTCAGACATTGGCAATGGTCGGTTCACGTGGATCGTCCTCCTCTGACCGGGAACGACTGGAGCAGCGGGGGCGACTGAGTCTTGGGCAGGGCGTTTCTTGCCTGACCCCCTTCTGAAGAACGAGCCTTTCTTCTTCTTCCTATTCATCATGAGGGTCCTTCTCTTCTCTGCACGCTGCTCGACAGCCGCAGACTCGGCGAGGGTTGAGGCTGCGGTTCGAACGGTCCTGAGGCGCAGTTCGGGGTCGATTGATCTAGCATCCTCGTCGTCGGTGACATCGTCATCGTCATTCGGTCGCCTACTGAACATGGGGCAGAGAGGAGGCGGGACTCAGGGGGTGGAGGGAGGAATGGGAGGAATGGGGGGAGGGGGTAGATGTGGCAGGGATGAGGAGGTGACCGGAATAGCTAGGCCCAGCAACGCCGAGGGATCGCACTTCGGACAACGAGATCACTCAGCGGCTCGCTGGAACTTGTGTCCGTCCAGCCGACCGCCACTGCGCTGTTTTACGTCAACCCTAAATCACTGCTTATCGTATGTGCGGGTATCGTCACCCCGCGAATCGTCCCAACGCGTATCCCCAACGCCGTTCGCTACATTTTATCGCCGCTCGACCGGGAAACTGCCGACGCTAAGATTCTCTTGGCGTCTCAATGCGAAATTGGCCGCGAATAACGTGGATAATGCGGGAGGTCCATTGTAAGGATGTATGCGCCAGGCAGGAGGATATATGCTAAAAGAAAAATGGTACAACGGTATGTCTAAAAGCTCGGGAATGCTACATGGAGGATGAAACGTGTTGGTGATTAAACATGATGAGTAAGATGCGAGTGGAGATACGAGCAGATGGGGAAATGGGCGCAATGCGTTAAATAATGCTGTACACGCACCAGAAACGGGAGAGAAAAATGTGAAAAGTCGACGAGTCACTCTCCCAGTCTCTGGTATGAGCGGACAAACTCGAACTGAGGGCCGGTTTCCGGTGAGTGAGGGAATCGGCGGCATTTCTCGACGGTCCTCCACTCCTTGGAGATCATTCGAAGGGCTTCATCTCCATCCCTGGCAATCCCTGACTCAACCAGCCAACAACCAATGACCATGCCTGAACCGGATCATGAGAAGTGATCATCAACTCATAAGAAGACGCGCGGGCTTACCGGTCCTACCAATCCCGCCTCTACAATGGACCGCCGTGATACGACCACGCTGTTCATTGTCTTTGAGCACCTGAAGAATGTCCCTCATATACTCAACGGATTCGGGCAAGGACCTGTCGACTATCGGAAAGCGGTGGTATTCAACGTCGTCGAGGCCCATTGCCTTGGTCCGAGTAGAGAGATAGGAACCATATGCGCGGAGCTCATTGACTTCCGTCAGGTCGATGAAGGTTCGGACGCCAGCTGCGAGCAAAGCTTCGATCTTCTGTTTCGCGACGCCCGGGCACCAGGGGTATTCACAAGCGAGGAGGAGAGGAGTGGCCCAGTATGAGTTGGGGATCGGGCGTTCGAGGATCGTGTTTATAGAGGTCTCGAGCTGCTGTTGAGGGAGCAGAGCATCGAGGCAGTGTTGAGGAGGAGGTAAGGTAGAGCGGGACAAGGTGGAAGTGGCCATTTCTGACTAAAGTTGGGGAGACGTTCCCCCTGCCGACCGCCCCCTTTTATACCCGCCCTTGGCGATATTTTGTGGGAACGAGGCGCGTCCGGTTCACGTGATGGTGTCCGCTCGGATCCAAGGTTCCGAAAACTGAATTGGAAGCACCGCCTCCACCGCGTTCCGATCTGCATTCCATGGACTTGTCACGGGAGGTCCAGGCAACGCTCCCGGTCCTTCCGCGCCCATGTCTCCGCCCACCATCGCCCTCGAAAGCCTCGATCCCCACCATTCCTCTCTCGGTCGAGCGGAGAGGGCCTGGTGGAAATCCGCCATCGTCTACCAGATATACCCCATCTCTTTCTTCGATTCCGACGGGGATGGTCTCGGGGATCTCAACGGTATCCACTCGAAACTCGGCTATCTCAAAGATCTTGGTGTGGATATCCTCTGGCTGTCGCCCATATACAAGTCTCCGCTAGCTGATATGGGCTACGACATGTATAGTGATATTCATCCTACTATTTCTGATCCACGTTTCTAAAGCACCGTAACAGCGCAGACTACTATGCCATCGATCCCAGATATGGAACTCTAGACGACTGGGATAGGCTCATAAAAGGCGTGCACGACCGGGGAATGAAACTCATGTAAGCCGATGACACCGCCCTGGAAAGTGCGCGAACCCCAATAATAGGCACTCGTGGTTTCAGCATGGACCTCGTTGTGAACCACACCTCCGATGAGGTAGGTCGGCTTATTTCCCCACCCCCTTATCTGCCTGCATACCCACGGCAACCTTGAACGTGTGAATCCCCAAGCACGATTGGTTCGTCCAATCACGATCGAGCAAAGATCACCCGAAACGCAACTGGTACATCTGGCGCCCGGGAAAGCCGAGCACGGACGGCAACAAATGTCCCCCGAATAACTGGCGCTCCGTGTTCCAAGGTATTGAAACAACGCCACTTGATTGGCCGACGTCAACTGGCTCACGGTCATTCTCACTGATCGTCCTTTCCCTAAGGTCCTGCCTGGGACTACGATGAAGCGACGGACGAATACTACCTTCACCTCTACTTGACAAAACAGCCAGATCTGAACTGGGATAACGTGGAGGTTAGAGAGTCAGTGCACAGTATGATGAAGTTCTGGCTGGACCGTGGCTGTGACGGCTTCCGAGTAAGTTTCATTAAACATTCTTGGCTATCGCAAAGCTGAGTTTTCCGACCAATCTGTGCTTGATTTGGTTAAGATGGACGTTATCAATTTGCTGTCAAAAACAGACAATTTGCCGGACGCCCCGGTCGTCGACGAGCATGACCCCACTCAGCCAGCTTCCATGCATTACGCCAATGGGCCAAGGGTCCACGACTACATCAAAGAAATGAACCAAAAAGTCCTTTCCCGTGGGTCTTCGCCAGGGTCTCCCGCTACGAGTGGAACTCAAAGGCTGATCCTAGACTACGATATATTTACCGTCGGAGAGGCACCGTTCTCTCACTCCGCCGATGAGCTTGCACAGTACGCTTTACCACAGAACGGGGAACTTAAAACCGTTTTCCAGTTCGAGCTCATGGACATCGACTCCTCCGAACCTCTTGAGCCATTGATACCGAAACCTTGGAAACTCTCTGACCTGAAGAAGGTTGTCGAGAAGTGGCAAACATTCAAGCGTGAAGAGGGGTTCTGGAACACGTCCGTTTCATTTACTCCTCCCATTCAGATAATCTGGTCACCATAAGCTGATTGCCAAACTCGGCCTCATCACTACAGTGTCTTCATCGAGAACCACGACCAATCGCGAGTCGTGTCCCGCTTTGGAAACGATTCTAGCGAGTGGAGATCATATTCCGCCAAGCTCTTTGCGCTACTGGAGATCTCCCAAGGAGGGACTCTGTTCATCTATCAGGGTCAAGAGCTTGGTTTGAAAAACTTCCCTGAGTCTTGGAGTCTAGAAGAATATAAAGACGCGGCTACAATCAACTTCTGGAATAGGTCAGTTGAACAAAAGCACATACACACAACCCTCCCTTTGTTCAGTTTCCTAACGGAATTCCCGCGAACTCTATCTTACCCTTCCAATCCTTGTCTTAGAATCAAGGAACGGAGAAAGGCTGAGGCAAAACCAGGAGAAGAGGTCGATATGACCGACGTAATAAAAGGGCTCCAGCACAAAGCGCGAGATCATTCACGGGTCCCGATGCCGGTTCGTACACTTCCCACTAGCAATATTGACTCTGAGCTTACCACCAAATGTGCACACTTGGGGAAATTTCCCCGATCAGTGGACCGCAGATCCCAACGCTGGTTTTACTACCGGTGCTCCCTGGATGCGGGTGAACGACGATTACGTCGATGGGTGGAATGTGCAGGCACAGCTCGGAGACAATACGAGCGTTCACGCATTCTATAAACTCGTTCTAGGCTACAGGAAGGGGTCGGACCTACTTGTACGTTCAATTGTCCCACGTTCGCATCCGATAGTTGAGTCCAAACCATCACCCATCAGGTGTGTGGGGACTTCCGGATGATCGAGAGGTATCGGGACCACCCGCAGGTGTTCACTTTTCTGCGCACGTTTGGTGCAGCTACTGCGGTGGTACTGCTCAACTTCGGTCAAGATGAAGTAACGTTGGTGTTGGAGGATGCTGACATTCCTCCGAACGTTGTTGGAATTGCTGAGCTGGCCCTTGACAATTACCGCGACCTCAATACCGCTGCGCAGCCCGACAGGGAGGTGCTTCTGGGCTCCGTGATTCTTCGAGGATACCAAGGAAAGCTCTACGTCAAGTAGTGGATATACACATACAGATAAGTAGGATACCAGAGAACGCCAAGATGTACAATCAGATTTATCAAGAAGAATGACGTCGCGATTATTTACAGCAGATGAAGCTCATCCGCAAGATCTCG
>Ga0307511_10008771_pt1 | contig 10102 bp, 13 predicted proteins | sample 13_EM_MG_FD_200266 | JGI IMG/M metagenome (GOLD analysis project Ga0307511, IMG submission 200266) | Populus trichocarpa ectomycorrhiza microbial communities from riparian zone in the Pacific Northwest, United States - 13_EM | ecosystem: Host-associated > Plants > Roots > Unclassified | place... | reverse complement strand
CTGCAGCTATGATTGCTTTTAACGAGGGCTCAAAAAGAGTAGCAACATCGGAACTGTGTAGTTGTGAGGACGTCAGTATTTCACAATGGTAATACGTTGATGTTACCCAGGAAGCTTGAGTTGTCCTGATCTAATATCGTAGGCAGGATCTTTGTCTCTCACAGTCCCGAAGCGAATATAGGATGGTTCACTAGGGTTGCTGAAACGGAGCTTTGTAGTCTTGTCGAATTCGTTTTTCATCTGAATGATGTCCTCCCTGGTTCCAAATTTGGAACCAAGCAATTTCCCTGCAGAAGCACATGTAAGGCGAGACTCAACGTAAAAAGGCTCATGCTTACTTCCCAAATACTCCTCAGCACGTTGCGTGATGAACACAGATCCTTGCAATCGACCTGTGGGCGGTGAATTATATGTCTTTCAGTTTCAACGTTGTGGACCCACATTGCGCCGGAGCAATTTCAAAGAATGTCTGAGGAGATGAGGCCATGTAATAGGAACTGATATCGATCGTTCCTCCACCAGCATCAATAATCATGACACCGACATTTTCCTGAAAAGTTGATTTAGTCTCATAACATAGCATGTGTGTTGGCATACCTGGAATCCATCCGCAGCTTGCCTGCATCCTAAACAATAGTGCAGACTTGCTTCGCCCTCCGTGACAAGTCGAATTCTTGCCTGTCCCTCTTGGGTGTCTGGGACAAGCTGAGCCAACACTGCGGCCCGACGGATCTGTGCTTGCTCTGGACCTTCCCACCCATTGGGATGGCTAAGAACGAAGTCAATGTTGTCTTCGAATGATGTCCACATATCACGTCCATTTGCATGACTCTGCTCTATATACGTCTTGGCACACTGAAACAAGTACCGCATAAAGTCTGCGAGAATCTCAATGGCCATCTTGGACGGCGGAAGAGGCGGAATTTCCCAGTCGTTGATGTGGACGGACGGCATGTTCTTAGGGCGCAAGTGCAGTTTCCACCTGCCTCTGGCCATCAGCAAGCGCAATGCAATTTACATCTCTCAGAGACGTTACCATTCAGCTTTCGCCCACTCTTCGTCCTCCGCTGTTTCAATGACGCTCTCCTGCAAAGCTTCTCCGCCGAATGCGCGCGGATTACCTTCTTTGTCATAGTAAACGATGGATGGTATCTTTGAATTTCCGCCCACTCGGTCCGTGGATGGGTAACTATAGATGAATCAGTGTAATTGTCGCAGAAAGCAAGTCGTGCCAACCGAGTCACGTCGAGGATTTCAGGGGAATAACCCGGGTCAAGAATGCTGTAAGAAATCCCACTATATGTGGTTCCTACATCGAAAGCCAGAACGAGCTTCCGCGTAGCTCCCTCGTATAGTGGTCTGTCTGGCATAGGAGAGTGGTGGTTTGTATTGAGATACTACCCAAGACACCACTGCCCAAGGCTCTGCTTTAAGGGCGTGGCAGTCGCCCTTCGCATCAACCACAGTGACGAAGATGGAGGGTGCTGTACTTCTGGGGCCAAAAGGAACTTGGATCCGGCTCGCATGCTGCATGGTTCCAGCAAGGCAGCAACGAGGAAACCTTATGTAAACAAATTCTGGAACGTTTATCATGGCACGAGCATAAAGAGTAATGCACAGAAGTTAATCTCCGAAGTTGGTAAATAGGAGCGACATGTAATCAACACAAGTGATCGTTGCGGTTGTAAAAGGAATACGGAAGCAACTGTGGAGTCCCGGCATAAGCTAAGGGTTCATTCCTCGTCATACACTATCGATGCAGGGCCCCTGTTACGTTCAAGGTTTGTAAGGTGACTTCGCCGAGGCTTCAAGTCAACAATTCACTATACCTCTTTTCAACACCCTGGGTGCATATTTTCTTGAATCAGTGATTACGAGCATGGAATAGGGTAAACACAAACATCTTCTAACCAGCTTATCTGTGCTTTTAGTTCAGTAAGGCCGAATAACAAGATCACTTTGAATTCAACGCGATAATAAGTTTTCCCCTGAGGAGATGTCATCGGAAAGAGGGCAGTAGTGATATTAGATGTATCTGCGAAGATTGTGCAATTCTTTGTAAAAGAGGCTACGTGAGGTGTAAGCTGCTAGATGCCACCATTAAAGGAAATATTTACCGGGTTCAATGTCCATCCAGAGTGGATCGGAAAGACTTCCTCTGTAAGCAACGATCTTGTCAGAAATACTAGTATAATCTGTTGCAGATTCTCGCAACATGACGAAGCTAGACCGGAATTCTTGCTGTTCCGAAACTTGAGTTCCCTGAAGGATGTCAGGCTTAGTACTGCAGTCGGAAGATGGTAAGACCTTTTTCAGTATTGACTGAAACGCATTTGGAAGTACCCAAGAACCATCAAGGTCACGGAATTTAGTGTTCGTCCTGGAAACATGATCGATTCGGCCAGACTGGAAGGAAGTCCAACAAGAGAGCCCATAAGTGAGTTTTGCAGCCCTGGTTGTGACTAAATGATCAATGTGGAATGAAACAGCCCCATCTGCAACGGCCTTGTTGCTGGTATTAAATAGATATCAGAGTAGGACGGGAGTTCAACCAACATTGAACATACACATGATTTGCTGGTCGACACAAAGTAACATGTGAGAACTCTGGGTGCAGTTGGAGGTTCATAAACAAATAATCGCTAGCAGCATAACCACCGACTAAGAATGCGTGCTATGTTGTATTTGAGTCAATGACTCGTCCATATACGGCGAAGGGATTACCTTAATGGGGATAGATGTTTCTTTCTGCTGTTTGGCAAATGCCTCTGCGATCGCCTCAACAGAGGGCTCGAAGAACTTGGCGACTTCACCACTAAGCATATGGTGTTTAGCACCCTATCAAGTGCGTCAGGGGTGAATGCTCACCCAAGTATTTTGAGCTGGCCAGACCGGATATCATAGTCAGGATCTTTGTCTCGTATAGTTCCAAATTTGATATATTGTGGGTCACTGGCATTACGAAACCTGAGCTTTGTCGTTTTGTCGAAAATATCGGCCATTTGTTTAACTACTTCTGGAGCACCATAGTGTTCGGAGTTAGCAAGCTTGCCTAGTGGTTTCGATCAATGAAAGGAAGACAGTAGTGCATTCATAATATATACACACTCTGGAGGAACTGTTGTGCACGGATGGTGACAAACACAGATCCTTGAAGGCGACCTGGAAAATTAAGCACATAAGAGCGAGTCTGCATCCTAAGAAGAGTATTTTAGACACTTACATTCAGCTGGGGCGATCTCTTTCACAGACACAGATGGCACGAATGTCATAGAATACAGACTCATATCAACAGTACCACCTCCTGCGTCAATGATAGCAACACCTTGACAGTCCTCTTCTGTGTGATGTTCGTCAGAGTCACTGTCAGAGCACAAGATAGGTGTCTTTGAGAATGTATCTGAGGCAAGGACAGTCGTCACGCAAAAGTGCAAACTAGCTTCTCCTTCTGTCAGAAGATGGAGTCGTGACTGTCCACCTGGATCCCCAACAGGGACGAGCCCAGCAAGCTCTGCAGCTCGTCGAATCTGCTGCTGTTGCGGGCCTTCCCATCCATTCGGATGTGTGAGAATGAACTCAATCCGACTCTCCAACGATGTCCACATGCTAGCGCCACTGGCATGCGATTCCACAATATAGTTCCGTGCACATTTAAACAGATACTTCATGAAGTCGCTTAGGACCTGGACTGCACTCAGGCCTTGCGGGAGTGCAGGGATATCATCATCTCGGATGTGGGACGACGACAAATATTTTGCACGGAGATGTAGCTTCCACCTGTGTATTATGAATGTAGCTGTTACTCTGCATCGTCATCATAATACGACTGTAGACACCAACCATTCCAGTTTCATCCAATTTTCGTCCTCTGCCTGCTCGATAATGTGTCCTTGCAGAGCCTCAGCACCGACTGCACGGACTGTGTGCTGCTGGTCGTAATAGAGAATTGATGGAATCTTGTTATCACCACCAACGTGCTCTTGTGCTGGGTACCTTTGGCAGTATCCTAGTCATATTTCTTGGGTTAGATAGGACGTACTTACCTGGCTACCCCAAGTATCTTTGGGATTTCTCCTGGATCCAGTATACAATAGGAAACCCCACTGTATGTGGTCCCCACATCAAAGGCGAGGACCAATTTTCGTGCGAGTCCTTCGAATGGTTTTCTGGGGATCATTGAAGGGAGTAGTGGTCACTGAATATCAATGTGATCGCGTCAGAAGCAATATATGATATACCTGTCCCTAACCCTATTGCAATTGGTTGCATGACACGTGTGATGAACATGCTCACTGAAGGGGCTGGATGTGGTTCGAGAAGGCCCCCGTGGTCTCCTGATGCCATACAACATGAAGCAGCAGGGTGAATCTGCAGGATACTTTTTGTGTGGATCAGACAGTATTCTCTCCAAAAGGAAGGTAGTTGTTCCTTTCGAAAAGGGGTGCCCACCAAAAAGGTGGCCGCTGTCACAATATCCTCGTGGCTTTCAACCTCAAGTTCCCACTGATGGGCCTACGTGGAGATGGAAACCTTCCAGAGACGTGGACGGATCTAGCTCGGAGATGACGCGGACAGTCAACAAGTGAGATTTGACCTTTTTACTAGCGTATCCCCATGCTCGACATCCATGAGTTAAGTAAAGCTGAAATCAGTTGATCCAACCGTCCCAGTGAGCCTATTGGCAAGTTGAAGTCGTAAAGGTAGCTCAACCAGTACCCCTATGTTATATATTTGCACCAGCAAACAACGCACAAATACACCACCAGAACTAGTCGTATACCACCGTCGCAGGGCTTCTGATAGAAAATAAATATTAGTCTCACTTCCCGCCAAATCCTGTCACTCACCTAACTTCTCTGCCCTGCAGAAGTTGTCAAAAGGTAAGGTCAGCACGCGTTTTGACCTTCGCTGGTTCCAACGTACATTCTCCCTCCAGCTAATTTGTGCTCTAAGTTCCGTTAAACCGAAGAGCAAGACCACATAGAACACGATGGAGTAGTATACACCACCACCGGGCAATTGATGAGAGCGCATGCTGTTAGCGAGCTTCGATGCGTCAGCACGGATTGTACACAGGCTGGTATACGAATCTGAACCAGGTTAGTCGTCAGCCCCCCTGCGATTCTGTAACAGTCACAATTTACCTAGTTCCGTGTCCATCCACCGTGGATCCGCAAGCTGACCTCGATATGCAACTATGTCTACCTGTATGTTGCCGCAACGGGAACGATCAAATTCCTCAAGAATGAAAGGTTTTCTGAATTCCTGTTGCTCCGAAACCTCGGTGCCCTTATACACTGTTGAGTACTTGAAGTTTCCAAACGGGCGGATACAAACCTTGGTGAGGATAGCCTCAAAACCGTACGGCACTTCCAAGCCACCAAATCCTTCGAAAGCCAAGGATCTTCTGGACGTATGCTCGGAATCAAATTCGTTATAGGAAACATTGCACCCCGTTCCATATGTGAATCTTGCAGCACGAGCCGAAACTAGACGGTCGAGATGAAACGACACTGCTCCATCAGCAACCGCCTTGTTCCTGAAAGCGGTAAATAGTGGATTAGGTTTGAAATAAGGGGAAACATACACGTGTTGATTAGGTCTACAAAATGTAATACCAAGGGAAACCATGTGTTTCACAAGGCTGGAGTAGAGCCAGTCGCTGGCAGCAAAACCGCCAACGAGGAACACACACTGCAGAGACATGAACTTCAGTTGACCAGGGAATAAAATTGAATAACCGTAATTGGCATCGACGCGGCCTTGCGCTGTTGCTCAAAAGCAGCAATAATCTCGTCTACGGATGGCTCGAAGAGCTTAGCAACATCCTCACTGTGCGATTATGAGAACCTGATTCCCCAATAGACATGAATACTGACCCCGATAATTTGAGTTGACCAGATCGAATGTTGTACTCAGGTTCCTTGTCCCGCACGGTTCCAAACTGGATATACTGTGGTTCGTCTGCACGTCGAAACTGTAATTTAGTCGTTTTATCGAAGATTTCTACGATGCGATGTAAGGTCTCCTCGTTTCCGTGTTTCGAATTGGCGAGGGTGGCTACATGCTTAGTAATTAGTCAGAAACCGAGGGTGAATGGGTGAACCAGACCTCGTAAGAATGCTTGAGCACGATAGGTGATGAAGACAGACCCTTGAAGACGACCTGCCATGACATTGAGCACCTATAAATCCACATGCCATGACACGTACACTCCGCAGGTGCAATCTCCTGGAAGGACGTAGGGGATAATTTCATGGAATAGGCACTCAAGTCAACGGTCCCGCCCCCCGCATCAATAATAATAACGCCTTGGTGTTCCTGGTGTTGCTCTTCGGGTTCTTCCTCAGCTTCCTCCGTGCACGCGATTGGCGCAGAAAAGAACGTGTCCGATGTCAAAACGTTAGTCACGCAGAAGTGCAGACTAGCTTCCCCTTCGGTCAGAAGGTGGATGCGCGATTGACCTTCCTCTCCAGCCGGGATGAGCCCTCCAAGCTCAGCAGCGCTCCGTATCTGCTGCTGTTGGGGGCCTTCCCAGCCATTAGGGTGGGTTAGAATAAATTCTATATGGCTTTCCAGTGAGTCCCACACGAAGGAACCACTGGCATGAGCTTCAGTGATATATTCCTTGGCGCATTTGAATAAGTATCGCATGAAGTCACCCAGAACTTCAACCGCTGCTTTGCCACTAGGTAGAGGCGGAAGATCAGCATCCGAGAAATGAGAAGCTTCTAGGTGTTTCGAACGGAGGTGGAGTTTCCACCTGCAAAATATGAGCACCTCATTCATCGCAACCTGTTTTTACATACCATTCCAACCTTATCCATTGCTCTTTTGCTGCTTCTTCGATTACATGCGGTTGTTGTGTCTCTGCACCAACGGCACGTACATTGCCTTCTTGACCATAATAGATTATTGACGGTATCTTATTGTCGCCACCAACATGCTCTTGTGCGGGGAACCTGCAGAAAGGGAATGATGACCTGAGCCGCATCAACATAAAAGAATCTTGCTTACTTGGAAACGCCCCGGATGAGTGGAACCTCTCCGGGGTCCAGTATGCAGTAGGATATACCACTAAACGTAGTCCCAACATCGAACGCGATTACCAACTTGCGCGACGAACCCTGGTATGGCTGTCTCGAAAACATAGGAGATGGGTTTTCTTGACCTCCAAGTGCAATCGTACTGGCTAGGGTTAGCCTTAGCTCAATAGAGATGATATATACCAAGCGCGTGTTGACCTCCGATCTAGGAGGCCCCTGCATCACCGTACACATCACAGTAATGTGATACATCAGCGCGAATTGGGCAGCCTCGCATGGGTGGCGAGGGTGGCGCAGGACGGTCAAATGATAGAAGCAGTCAGATCGCAAGGATTCAGATAAGACCTTGTAATCAGCCGCAGTGGCATCTGAGATGGAAAGCCTGCCAGCGAGGAACACACTATACAAAAATCGTACCAGTGAGGGCCTAGAAACATTCGGCCTATACTGCCACAATTCCTATCTACCACCGTCACTGATGGGGGCTTGCAGTGAGGTTCAGTTGAACGTGCCAATAGGTTGATTCACCAAGATTGTGACATGAGCTTTCACTGGATAAACAACAGGCTTTGGGTGTACCCTCAACCGTTAAAATCGGATCTCCTTTGATTCTTGAGAGTGGAACGTATCTCTCGAGGTTCTGAATGACACGCCGGCGACAAGTAAAGTAAGAATAAGCAGGGAAGCACCCGGAAGTAAGGACTTCATCTCACCTCAAGTCACTATGTCGCTGTGGTCACGTAGTCTGCCCTCCGAACATTTCGATGCCGGGCACCCTCTCAAGTATGGTGGCCACGCACTCTGAACGCTCTTTCATGAACCATACTGCGCAAATCAGATTGATACAAGAGAAAAGGCCGTGAACACATGGATACAATGCGTATCAGAAAGCTTCCACGGTGTACAAGAACGAGCAGGCTATACTAGCTCCACCGCATGTGAAAATGTTACTATAATTAGCCATACCTCCAGGTGATGCGCTCTCGGTTCTGAGTACCGGACTAGGTTCTGGGTGAATGTGGATTGATCCACCAAGAATGCTCTAATAACTTTACCATCCCTTTCTACGCAGATCGGCGCATTAGGCAGACCGCGGTTATGCACGCACACGCACGAAACACAGCTGTCATCACGTGTGGTGCCCTCATTGAGAGTCATCATACACGACGACAGCTGGGGTTCTGTCGTTTCCTGATTGGTACACCTAACAAGACAACCAGTGTGTGCACTTACCGTACTTCAGTTCCCTGTTCGTACAGAAGAACATGAGTCGCATAAAGAGAACTCGCGGATAAAAGCAGCTGACTTACGTCTTCCATCCAGCTGACTTGCGCCTTGAGCTCCGTCAGTCCAAATAGTAAAATGATCTTCACATCTATCGCGTAGTACGTTATTCCATCCTTGGAACGCTTTGGAGATAATTTCCGTGCAAGTTTCGATGTATCTGCACGCACATTGCAGAGCGTAGTGAATTTATCTTTGATGTGTCATATTAGTAATTCATCCATGAACGGGATCAGGATATATTTTACCTGGTTCAGTGTCCATCCAATCTGGTTTTGTGAGAGATCCCCGATAGGCAGTTATATCAACTTCCACAGTTTCACAGGCATCCATGGTCGAGCGACGGATAACGAATCCTTCCTCAAATGTCTGCTCTTCGGCCACCCGAGTACCCTTTACAACAATCATTAGGGTTGACGGAGTCTGGTATCGGAGGTGCCTTACTCGGATGAGAATGGCCCCAAAACCTTTCGGCACTGCCAACATGCCAGATGGACCGCGATAGACATTCTTTTGTCTGGCACGATGCTCAGGGTTGGTCGAGTCGTACGGTACGCTGCACTCAGTGCCATAAGTGAACTTGGCAACTCGTGAGGAGACCAGGTTGTCGATATGGTAAGAGACGGCTCCATCTGCCACCGCCTTGTTGCTGATCACATGGTGGGTAAGTCTAGGCGTACCGACTGGAAGGAGACTTACACGTGGCTATCTGGGCGACAGATCTCAATATTAAGTGGTTCAAAGTACCTTCGCAGGCTTGTGAACAGCCATTCACTGGCGGCGAATCCTCCCACAAGGAACACAGACTGGAAATAGAGTATTAATGCGCAGTCCGCGGTCATTGGGTAGTCCTACTTTGATTGGAACGGTTGAAGATTTCTGTTGCTTTTGGAAAGCATCGATAATTTCCTTGATCGAGGGTTCGAACAGCTCAGTCACACTGCGACTAGAAGAAAGTCAGCGAGAGTAGTGTGAACCAACCCTCAATGGCTTACCCCGTAAGTCGAAGCTGGCCAGAACGGATGTCACATTGAGGGTCCTTGTCGCGCATAGTACCGAACTTGATATACTGAGGATCTTCGACGTTGCGAACACGAAGCTTAGTTGTCTTATCAAAGACGTCGGTTATCTGGCGTAGCATCTCTGGGGTACCAAACTTTGAGCCCGCAAGTTTCTCTTTGTGAGAAAGGTCCATTATAAGTACGAGACAAGAACAGTGTCATAAAACAAAAGGAACGAACTTCTTAGCATTGCATGAGCGCGTCGTGTGACCAATACAGATCCTTGGAGACGACCTTGAAGGAGGTAAGGGACGTCGACGGCCATAGACGGAGACTCACATTCAGCAGGTGCAATCTCCTCGAAGGAAGTAGGAGATAATTGCATAGAGTATGCACTCAGGTCGATAGTTCCTCCACCGGCATCGACAATTACGACGCCCTGACTACCAGGATCCGCTGGATCGTCGTCTGCATTGAGTGGCGCAGCGATAGGGGTTCTCGACAGAACATCTGATGCCAGAACCCTGGTCACGCAAAAGTGGAGACTTGCTTCACCTTCCGTGAGAAGGTGAACTCGAGATTGACCCTCCTGAGTGTTCGGGATGAGACCTGCAAAAGCTGCTGCTGCTCGTATCTGTTTCTGTTGGGGACCCTCCCACCCATTTGGATGCGTCAGCACGAACTCAATACGACCCTCTACGGATTTCCAGAGGGAAGGTCCGTGCGAATCTTCGATGTACTTGCGCGAACACTGGTACAAGTACCGCATGA
>Ga0307511_10008770_pt1 | contig 10102 bp, 12 predicted proteins | sample 13_EM_MG_FD_200266 | JGI IMG/M metagenome (GOLD analysis project Ga0307511, IMG submission 200266) | Populus trichocarpa ectomycorrhiza microbial communities from riparian zone in the Pacific Northwest, United States - 13_EM | ecosystem: Host-associated > Plants > Roots > Unclassified | place... | reverse complement strand
TGAATAGATTGCAAGTTAACAGATACAAAAAGGGGTTCAACGAGCTACGTCGGACTGCTATCCTCCGTGTAAACAACAAGTCTATGCTATCGCCTTCATTTTGTGACAATGACACCTGCCTTTATTTTCGGTGAACAACCCCGGCCTTCATTTTGGGAGAACGACACCTGCCTTCATTTTGGGATAATGACAGGCCATAGGCTCTGCGTTCATTTTGGGAGAACAAGAATCTTCCACCCTGTGTCGAATCTTCCACCCTGTGTCGAATCTTCCACCCTGTGTCGAATCTTCCACCCTGTATCGAATCTTCAACCCTGCGTCGGATTACAAACGTAGAGAAGTGATATTAATCCCGTTCAAGACCAGCAATATGACCCGCAAGTCGACTTCTAATCCGACAAAGCGTGCTGCTACCGAGATTGAACCCACGACATCGGACAGGCGCAAACGTACTGCTACACAAGCATCGCGAGCCCCAGCCTCGATTTGCAATCAGTTAAGCTTCTCAGATGAGGTATGCGTGTGATATAAAGTGGGAGAATGGATGTTGCTGACTTCCGACGCAGGATGGCGGTAATAATTCGGATTCTGACAATGAAAGCATGGTTAGTGCTGCTGTCCTGGCACCAGGGCTAGGAAAGACCACCAGAGCATTTTCAGGGCTTCCGGATCACTATCAGAACATGACTAGCATTGCACGAAGGGTAGTGGAGAACTATACCTTGTACCGAAAGCCACTCCTAACCCCCGGTGAGACTCTCCTATTGTTGCAAAGTGCTTGGGATAGAGCACAGGGGGATAGGTATGTCGAAAAGATCAAGCAGGTAGATACCTATGTAGGTTGTCCGAATTCCGACTCAAAGGGGTGGGCCACTGACCAAAACCAGCTGAAGAGTATTCATACCAGAACTTGTGCTCATCTGGTTGCAGAGTGTCGCAAGACGATTATCAAGCTCTATAGGCTCCATCACCTGAAGCAAGGAAGATTTGAAGGTTAAGGTTGAAGAGTTGTTGGATGGGGATAGATTCATCTGCAGGGAAGCGACACGAAAGGTAAGTAAACCTACACAACCGGATATCCGACGCTAAGGGGTAGGTGTGTTAGGAGAATACAAATCGGTTCCGTGCAGAGGAGATTGTGAAGATAATCTATCAGAAGTATTTCCAGACCAAGAGAATGAAAGGGAATCGAGACCCTGAGTTCCTGGAAAGAATCAATGGAGTCTTCATCTGCTTCGTAGCAACGGCAATGAGACATTGTTTGAAGTTGTGGAAAACGGGGGAGTACCAGGAGGATGGGCCTGACTTCAAATATGAAACTGCGTGGCGTAAGTGAAAGCAAACCGATTGTGTTGGAAATAAGACTTATTACGTCGGATAAAAGCTAAGAAAAAAATAGGCACATACAGTAGGCTATCGCAGGCTTGGGGAGACAACAAAGCTCAGGTTCAGGAGCTCCTAGTGAGCAAAATAAAGGCAGATCTGGCACGTCGGATAGCCATCAATGTGAAGGTTGTAGAGGTGGAGTCAGAGGATCCTCCAGAGGCAGAAGACCAGATTCGTTTTGAGGCCAAATTGCGGAAGGAGCTACAACACTCATATGAGCGATTGGATGTTTCAGAGAGTAAGCGCCGGATAATAGGAGGGCGGTTGCGGGATTCATCAGTTGAGCTGGCAGATCCTTTAAGTCCGGAGGTTGATGAGGATGTTTTAGGTGAGGATGTGAGTGAGGAAAGTGACTGATGCCGTCGGAAAATGGACTTAGATGGGTGGGGATTACGGCCCAGAAGTTCTTTTCATATTCTGTTTCCTGCTACCTGTTGTGGATGTTAATCTCATTTGTTGTCTTTCCGTTTCCGTACTATGTTCCCTATGTTCTTGTCGTCTTGGACTGTAAGTGTGAGAGGGCGATTGGAGGAGGGGTCTATAGGTTCTTGGTTTCTTCATGTATTTGTAGGTTTGTTCATGTCTTCGTCAGTTCCTTCTGTAGTTGTGATTAGTTACTTCTGTGTCTGTAAGGGATGAATAGCGTCGGATTTTATTGGTGTATTTATAAATGAGTGGGAGGGGGAGAAATATAATAGCGGTTGGCAAACGACGAGAAGTGCCAGAATGCAAGTAAGCGCGTCGGGAGCAGTAGAACACAGGACGTCGAACAAACGGTCGGCAAAAGAATAGTGCTAATTGTGCAGCTCGGGAGAAGCAACGTAGTTCTGAACAGATTAAGGAGAGATACTTCCCATGGAATGTATATAGGGATGTGGAGCGTCGGATGGAGCGTTCGTCAGAGACTTGATCATATAGAAAGATGTCAGAAAGTGAGGCGTGGGGGCGAGAATGTAAGGGAGAAAGTAAAAAGAGAGTGGGTTAGAGGGTGCGGGTGTGTAGAGATGCGCTAGGCACCAGAGGAATGTATAGAGGGTGCAAGGGATGACGGAAAGAGCAAAAAAATGTTTGTGGAGAGGGAAACAAGATGGGGTAGGGCGGGGGACGCGGCGTGTCGGAAAAGGGTAATGCGGAACAGGTAAACTAGTGGGAGTTGCAAGGGAAGCGACAGGACAAGGTGTTGCGGCAGGGTAGCTGTGCAGTGGTAATGTGCATCAGGGAAGGAACGTTGCGTCAGGTACCGGGGTTTTGCAAAAGAGCTTCAGGAGCTTCCGAAGCGCCTTACGCAAATTCCGTTGTTGCTGATATATTACAAGTATTAATTGTTCAGCATAGTCGTTGGCACTTCACTAGCAATAGCGATCTCCCACTTTACTAGCAGCAGCGATCTACCACTTTACCAGCAGCAGCGATCTCCTACTTCACCTGTGGCAAGCAATGGCAGTTGGTAGCAGGAAGTAGGTTTAGGTAGGTGTCCACCTGGCATCAAGATGCATAACAAATATTTATTATTCTACAGAGTCCCAGGCACTAAACCAGTGGCAGCCCCACACCCAGCAGCAGTGACCTACACGGCGCGAGCAATCAGGATAGCGCGAGCGACCAGCCCAACGTGAGCAACTAGGCCAGCGTTACCGACCTAGCTTGCGATAGCGACCACCCTAGGTAAGTATTGCCAGCCCACCACTGTTGTCGCCATCGCTAATCATTTACGAGGCAGGCATTGCCGCCAGAAGTGGGAACTATGGGATGTGGAAGCCATGTCTGGGTGTTGGGGTGTTGGGGACGTAGTTTGGGTAGCGCGAGATTTTGCTAATTTACAGTTATCGTAGGAGCCTAGAATTATGTACATAGTTATTTATAAAAGAATTGCATGCAAAACAGAATCTCCGCATTATGAGAATATCCTGTGGTGCTAAGGGATATATGTGATTTACCCAAATGCAGTCATGCCTATTGGACTTTGTAAGCTACATAATGGCTCATAATATTTCTTCTGGGACTTAATGCACCTGACACACGCCATGGTTGGAGATGCACTGGATAATGTATGGCACATGTGAAGCATGCGGGATGCCACAGGACACAGTCGGATTGACCTGACGCACATGATGTATCAGACGCACTCCAGCGTCCAGACGCAGATTTTTTTTGGCCAATATAGGAGAGCACAGATGCTGGTTCGTCGTTTTCTTCCGATCCTATGATAGTGGTACTCCTATGGCATGGGTTATATGGACGACGCCTAATGTGCCCTTCCTGATGGAAGGTTTTGAAGATAGTGAGGGTGGCAGCAAGGAGACTGTGAGGTGGTCTTCTTATATAGAAGAATTGAATAGCTCAAACTCCTTGAGTTTGGAGCCAATACTAACTAAAAATGGTTCAGTGGGGAAGCAGGCTAGATGTGCCTCACCTATGCGGTATCTGGTGTTAGATAGAATAGGAAGCAGCTATGTAGTTCCTACTGTACTTTCGTATGTTTCTTCTGATGGTGAGAAGTACAAGGTTAAGCCTTAGGATAGTGATGTGTATATGTACACTGCCATTATTCCTGGGACGTTTGGTGCTGCAATGTCTTATATGCTCCGGTATAAGAAGATGAATGGGGATTGTAGTTGGAAGCAATGTAAGATGTGGTGTTAATATTGGTCGGGTAAGGTAATAGAACTAGGGTAGAATTGTTTTATGGGGCATACCACTGCCTGTTAGAGCTCTAACTTATCTTGCACAAGATCTTCTGTTAACGGCACTTTGAGAAGTTCTTTGTCTCGGTGGTGGATTGTTGTTCCTAGCTTTCATTGAATGTGTGGACATCCGATATAGATGATACCTGAAAACGTATTATAAAGATACCAACAGGTGATCAGTCCGTAGTGGTAGTTTTAACAGTTAGATTAATTTGTGTATTAAAAAAAATGTAAAGGGCAACACCAATAGTAGTACTGTGGGCAATTTAATGGAGTCTATACTATCACTGGAGTGATAGTGTATGTCTATTATTGGTTTTGCTAAGTCGCGGACTCAGAGAGTCTTTGAGAACATATAGATTTCCCAAGAGGGAAGAGAATTAACATGGGTAATCTCTCTATATTGAAGCTGTCTAAGGCTTGTCTGAGCTCTGTCTGAAGTGATGTGATCTGATCTGAGAATCCTCATCTAGAAGGGCAGAGCAGCTCAGTACTTATACTAGCCACCAAGCATTCTGATGTCTGAAAAACCTGCTTTCTGACCATTCTAGAAAGCACTCCTCTATGACCATAAATACAGGTGTGGGAGGTCAGACCTCCAGAACTCAGAAATACAGGTATAGATGTGTAATGCGTCACGATAAAGGAAAAGTACATAAGGACTGGATATGCTTAAGGCAAAAGTACTTAAGGTACTATGCTCGATCTATCTAGTATACATGATAGGTGCTAGGAAATGCATACTAAGACAATTATAATAAACTGTCTTCCATTACATTATACTACTATTTATGATGAGTAAGGGACTTCAGTCACTTGTTATTCAGTTCTAGCATATCACGAGCGGAATAGGCGTGAGCCTAGACTGACAAAAGTATATGGGAAGTTAGAATGAAAAGACAAGAAAGAAGGAAGATCTCATCACTCTCATAATGGTAAAGAAAAAAGCTACATGAGTGATGCCTAGAAGGAAGTCCATATTGATGATTAGGGAGAAGTTTGTACTTTGAAAGCAATTCTTGAGAAGGGTTTTGTCCAAATGATTGAAGGCAGGATCACTCGCATAGGATTTGAGCCGTAAAGGTATGCCAGTGATAGGGATCGAATTCAGAGAAAACTTCTAGAAGCTCGAACCTTGTACAATTATAAAAAGGAAAAGGTTAGCTCCGCAAATCAGCCACATATGGGAGGTATTAAGCCGGTAGGAAGTGAGAATTGGAAAAAGCTATTGATAGGGCTTGTTTGTCCAGAGAATAAGAAATATCCATAATTAATTCCTAAGTTTTCGGATATCGAGTGTTGGTCTAGATTGACTTCTGAGGGTATCGTGAAGTTGAAATTAGGGAAGGGTATTACGAAGGAAGAGGGAGAGGTCTTGATGAAGGATTTGTTTTGTTGAGAGAATGCTATGATATTCGATTTTACTGAGAAAGGAGTGTTTAAGCCCGAAGTTGAGCCTCCATATGTTATTTCGACTATTGCGTATGAATTTTGGCAAGTAGCTAATTTTAGAGTTTCGAAAGCCTTAGAAGAATAGGTTATTAAGATAATTTGGAAAAAGTTAGAATGTGGAGCATTAGAGAGATGTTAGGGCCCGTACTATAACTCTTGGTATCTAGTACCTAAAAAAGATAATAGATATCGATTGATTAACGCAGCCCAAAGGTTAAATGATATTACTATCAAAGATGTGACTCTACCTCTATCAACAAAAAAATATAGTAAAGACTTTGTGAGATTACCAGTATTATTCTTACCACATTTATTCTCAGAGTACGATCAGAGAGTATTAGCTAAGATCTGTAGAGATTTGATAGCCTTCCAGACTCCATTAGGACTATTATGAATGACAACTTTACCTCAAGGATACACCAACAGATTACAAGTCTTTGATAGAGTAATGAAGAAGATTTTGAAGGATCAAATCTCATCTAAGCAAGGAAAGCTATTCATTGATAACGTAGGAGTCAGGCCACATACCAGAAGCTTGTTTCTGGACTCAAGCGGGAAGCCTATTAAGGTTGCGCCAAAGATAAGAATATACATTCCCAAAGCCATCATCTCAATTGATAAGGTGATGGCTGATATCAAAAGAGCTTAAGGAACCATATTGGGAGCAAAGAGAGAGTTTTTAATGGAATAGTTGAAGATTGTTGTGTATGTATGCAGAATGATTGGGAGATTCCCGGAAGAAATGAAAACTCGAAAAATTACCAATTGGCCTCCTTATATCGATCTTTCTGATGTTAGGGTATTTCTAGGGTTATGCATATATTTTAAGATATGGATTAAGTACTTCTCGTCAATTAATGAACCTCTCTTTTACTTGAGTAGAAAGAAGGTACAATTTTATTAGTTGAAAGACCAACAGATAGTGATGGATAAATCAAAGAAGGCATTAACTAGTGCTTCAGCCTTGAACCCTATTGACTACGATTCAGAAGGAAAAATTATATTATCCATAGACCCTAAAATTAGCAGAATGGGTGGCAATCTTATAGCGGGAGGAGCCAAAAACAGGGAAATGACATCCAGCATGCTTTGAATCAAGTATTTGGACAGAAGCTGAAAAGAAATATAATCTTGGCAAGTTAGAATTCTACGGTTTATAGAAGGCATTAAAGATGCTGAGAATATACCTCTACAAAGTCGGATTTTTAGTGGAAATTGACGCAAAGACACTGGTTCAATAGCTGAATCAGCCAGCCTCACACTTACTAGGTTAGGTAGTGAACAGATGGCTAGCTTGGATTAGGATGTTTTCTTTTGAAATTAAGCACGTTGTGGGAAAAACGCATGGAGGCCCTGATGGGCTATCTAGGAGAATAAGATCAGTTGAAGACTCAGACGAAGAAGAAGAAGTTGAAGAACTAGAAGAAGAAATGGATGCTGATTTGGCAGTGAATAATGTTGATTCAGAAGAAGAAGGGAATAATGAGGATAAGATGGAGAAAGATGACAATCAGGCAATGCCGGATGAGATTAAAAAGGTTACCAGATATTTAACAACTCTCCAACAACTAGCGAGTATGAAGGACAAGCAATTTTATTCATTCAGGCAATATGCTCTATGATCTTTAGTTGAGGAAGGACAATTATTTTGAAGGGCTAAGCCAGGCATAACTCCAAGGAGAGTCATTTGGGATCAAAATGAACAGAAGGACATTATAAGTCAGCTTTATAATAAGAGTGGTCACAGAGGTAAAAATAGGTTCTATGAGAAGGTTGCCTTAAGATATTGGTGGAAAGGTCTATAAAGGGATATTGGAAAGTGGGTGAAGACATGTGAAGAATATCAGAAATGATCACCAATTCAAGTAACGGAGGAACTATACACAACATTAGACAATCCACTGTTGCAAAGAATAGGACTAGATGTAGTATATATGCCATTAAATGAAGGATTTTCTAAGATTGTAGCAATGCGAGAATACTTATCTGAATAGATAGAGGCAAAGGTGTTATGGAATGTGGACTCCAAGAGTGTAGCGGCATTTGTACACCAATAGATTGTTAGATTCGGAATCCCAGGTATGAATATCTATGATAACAGGCCAGAAACTTAAACGATAACAAAGATACTGATAGATAGATATCGCGTTCAGAATGTTGGTGTCACTTCGTATCCTCCCTAATCGAATGCAGTAATAGAGAGAGGATATCAACCAATCATAGATGATTTAGCCAAACTTGGACCAAAATTAGTAAACCACCTCCCTTTTGTTCTGTGGGCTGATAGGATCACTACAAGAGTTTTAACTGGATTCACTCAATACTGGCTAGTATTTGGACAAGACTGTGTTTTTCCAATAGAACTCACCACATTGAGTTGGACCATAATTGAGTGGAAAAAGATAAAACCACTGCCGAGTTACTAGTGGTGGGAGAAAAACAACTTGAGAGGAGGGAAGAAGACATAGAAGAAGCTCAAAAGAATGTCAATAAGAGCTATTTATGTAACAAGCCTTATTTTGGCAGGAACTGCTAGAAGAGAGTCCAGACGATAGAAATAGGGGATATGGTGCTTCTGTACAATAGCTCCCTTGATAAGCAATGGTCTCAGAAACTAAAGAACAAGTGGTTAGGGACAAATAAAATAAGGGAGATATGGGAGACAGGAACGTATTTCCTAAATGAGCTTGATGGAATGGATCTTTAAGAGATATTCGCAGGAGATCGGATTAAGAAGTTTTTGGCAAGGTATAGGGTAGGAGACGATAAAGTAGAGGTAATAGAGGAGATCGTTGAAGAGGTAGAAGAATTAGATGAGAAGTAATACGAGATGGTAGATGTAGAGCTGGAGGTGGGAATGCTATGGTAGAGATATTGAGGATATTCTACATGTTAGTAAAAGACGGAGATAAGGAATAAAAACATTGAAGACAAAATCTATCACACACATAAAATTTCAGCTGAATAGCTAAGTGAGTGTAACAGGCGATACCAATAGTAGTACCGCGGGCCGTTTAACAGAGTCTATACTATCACCAGAGTAATAGGCTATATCTGTTATTGGTTCGGCTAAGTCAAGGACTCAGAGGGTCTTTGAGAGCATATAAATTTCCCAAGTGAGAAGAGGATTAACAAGTGGTATATCTCTGTATTGAGGCTATCTAAGCCTTGTCTGAACTCTGTCTTAAATGATCTGATCTAAAAATCCTGCTTCAGAAGGGCGGAATAGCTCAGTTCTTATACAGGCCACCAAGCCTTCTGAAGTCTGAAAAACCTGTTTTCTGCCCTTTCCAGAAAACCTGCTTTCCAGCCATTCTAGAAAGTAATCCTCTATGACCATAAATAAAGGTGTGGGAGGTCAGACCTCCAGTACTCAGAAATATAGGTATAGATATGTAATGCAACACGATTAACAAAAAGTTCATAAGGACCGAATACACTTAAGACAATAGTACGTGAGGTACTATGCTCAAGCTGTCTGGTATATATAATAGGTGCTAGGAAATGTGTACTAAGGCAATTATAAGAAATGATCTTCCATTTTCCTTACCCTTTTACAAGGATTTCCTACTCTTATTGCCTTGCTTAAGCTGGAAGTAGTCGGAAATAAGAAGGGCAAGCACGACAGTTATGAAAACCGCAACATTCGTAATAAATATTAGAAGATCAATTTAACTTCCAAATCATCCAGAATAAACAGTATTCACATAAGGAACAATGAAAACATTCGATTCATACCTTGTTTGCCATCCCTTCCTCTATTGGTAATTCGGAATGACAATTAAAACAACAGGAAGGAACGGGGGATTGCTAAGTTAATTCAACCAGCGTATATCAATATTTTAGAAAAACATTAAAGATATCTTCTGCAATGTTGGTAGCAGTGGAGGTGAGATTTTAATTGTCAGGGCTGAAGGTGAGACCGCTGTCTCATTTAGTTTGAACAATTGACTTAGGGGTCTCTTGTGTGTGATGCTTCTTATATTTCTTGATGTATCGTTATTCCTTGTAGGTGTTGAAATAGTTTTCGCTTGTGCAAAAGTCTAGAACGATTTCGAGACTAATGTCTTCGAGGTTGATCCACTCATCGTTATCACTTCCGTACCCTTTCCAACATAGCAGGTATTGCCTTTTGCCAGTACCTGGAGTATTACGAAATTCTAGTACTCGTTCGACTTCACATCTGCCTTCCGTTACTTTACTAGGTTGTTCACTGTAATGACCTGGGAAGTTGGTCAAATTATTATTGACCTAAGGTCTGATCTTGCTGACATGGAAGGTATTGTGGATAGGAGAACATCGACTGTCCATTAACAGGTCGAGTGTATAGTTGTTCCACTTCTTGTTGACGTATTGAATGTGGAAGATTCCGACTCATCATGGCTTGTGTTTCCTAGATGTGTTTATGTAATGGGCGATGCCAATAGTAGCACCGCGGGCCGTTTAACAGAGTCTATACTATCACCGGAATAATAGTGTATGTCTGTTATTGGTTCCGCTAAGTCGAGGACTCAGAGGGTCTTTGAGAGCATACAGATTTCCCAAGCGGGAAGAGAATTAACAGGTGTAATCTCTCT
>Ga0307511_10008767_pt1 | contig 10103 bp, 11 predicted proteins | sample 13_EM_MG_FD_200266 | JGI IMG/M metagenome (GOLD analysis project Ga0307511, IMG submission 200266) | Populus trichocarpa ectomycorrhiza microbial communities from riparian zone in the Pacific Northwest, United States - 13_EM | ecosystem: Host-associated > Plants > Roots > Unclassified | place... | reverse complement strand
AAGCTCAAAATTAAAACTTGAAGCCCGAAATTATGACTCGAAGCTCGGAATCACAATACCAAGCACCCACATTAAAACCGAACCCCAACTCCGGGATGCTCTTACAACCAGTGGCACCAAGTTGCAATCAAACCCGAATGCCGAGGAACCGGTTGCAACAACCGATCGGCATTGTAATTTTCTGGGTGTTCCGGCGATGCTCTACTTCGATGGGTGACCGTGTCAATCTCGTAGCCTCTCGGTGGTCTTAAACGCATTGCCATTGCTATTCGGTGTCTTAATTCTGTATCTCTTTGTGTAATTCTAGTATTTCAGTTGGGGTTTTCACCCTCATCGCCGAGGTGCTGATGTGAGTATTTTCGCCCGATCGGTGACCCCGTCCCAAACGTTCTTCCCTTCGGTGCAGAACCCTCCAACACCATGGGTCGTGCACGGTTTTCATTGTCGGATCTCACGTTGACCAGGGGCTCCGTCCTAGAATAATGTCGAGAGAACGTGGCGTAGAGCGACAATATAATATCCTAGCCGCCCGTCTACTAACGGCCGAATGGCAGGGCCCTCCAGTTCACGGACCACCACACGGAGGCGTGGGCGACTTAGGCCATGACCGTGGTGAAGACCATTTTCACCCACCGCCTGTTTGACCGTCACGGCAAGCGGAACATTTTATGCGAGTTCATGGTTTGCGCCACCATTTCCCCGTGGTTGCACGCCTCACGTCCTGCGCCGTGGTTCCGTGTTACCCCCACAACACGGGGACGCGGATACCCACACTCCCACGTCCTCTCTCTCCGTGGTCACCGCGAACGCCCCCAGATTCCTATAAATACCACGCCGGCTAGATGATGGTCTTACCAACCCCCCACCTCCAGAATTCACTCTAAACCGCGTTCTCTATCTCTCGAATCTTCCCCTCTGATGACCAGAACCACAGAGGTTCTACCTCCCCTCACCCTGCCTACAAGTCGCAGGCTCAGGACCGAGGTCTCACGCAACACAACCACTCCACTCACGGGGCGTTGTGCACGGCAGTGGTGAGTCGTACAGAGATTTTGCAAGTGAATGCGATTTGACCCCCTCCGTAGTAAAATGCATGAGCTTTTCGCACTCCCCCGTGAAAGGCGATTGACTGAACGTGGATAAGCAAATGTGCTCATCTCTTACAAGGTAAACTCCATCTTCACAGCTGATGGACCGGAGGCTGACTACGCGTTCATAAGGGTGAACCACAGATTTGTGACTTCGGAACGATGCAGGAAGGGACCGAAGGCACAACCTCGATCCGGGAGCGTTCGGAGGTGGTGTCAGACATTTAGCCCCCGAATTCACCGGCAACGGCGAATTCTGGCATGCACTCCTTCGCAATGCTGATGCTCGAATGCATCACGGAGAAGGTGCCGTTTTCTGACCTCCCAAGAGGTGTTGTGGTCATTCATCTGAGGAGCAATCAGCAAGAGACGGTGTCCGCCTCGACCAGATGGACGGGATCCGAAGAAGCCGTGCCCTGGATGGTTTATGGTTCACGTAACGGCAGTGTCACACCGTGGGAAGTGGGAGCACTGATCAGCAGAACCCCCGTTCAGCGCCGCGGACACCGATCGGGTCAGTGTATCCGCGTACTGGCAATCGGTGGTGTTAAGGTATGCGGCCAGATCATACTATTCAGTGTCTCGAGCAAGTGCCGAGGTCACTGACCTTGATACGCCGGTATCTGGAGATGGGTCAGGGTAGCGGTTAACCAGCCCTCTGATGAGCCCCTTCGCAAGGGCGAAACCCAAAGAATGGAGCCTTCTGATTCAAACCTCTATACTTCTACGGATTCCCATGTTGATATGAAATGCAAATGTTATTGTGCGGCAAGGTCTGGTGAGTTTGAGGGTCACAGCCCAAACTAGATCCCAGGCACGTGAAAGAGGACTTGCATCAAAGAGTCAACTCTCAGTCCCTTGCCTACACTCCAGAGCGTGGCATATACTCAGGGGAAGCACGTGAAGAAATCGAATTTGGTGTTGCGTTGGATCACAACGTAGACACGATGGTCTTCGGGGACGCGAAAGACTAGTAGAGGCAAAGTTGTAGAAGAAGGAAGATTTGTTGTACTGCCGACGCGCGAGTTCGAGCACATTATCGCAGTTTGGAGTTGTGCATATTCGCCTGAGATCTTCACCTTGTTTGTGGGCCGCAGCCGATGCCCCCAAACAGACAGGTAATGCGTCATAGGGATATAATCACAGCGCGAAGAGTTATTTCTGGGGTCCGCGGACAGTTGGGGTAGTACGCGGGTACACGTCGAGCGACCTCTTTGCGTTGTTCCCGCAGTCGAATTAGATGCTCCATGAAGCCCCATATGCCCCTCGCAACGCGTTCGCCGTTCGAATGCGAGAACAAGTAAGTCACCGAGGCGCTGAACAACCCCCACGATCGCTCTCGAGTAACCACCCACGTTCAACTTAGTTTCCTCAAGAATAAATCAGGGGTCCAACAAATAGGTCCCTCCCCCGAAGTTTGGTTTTGAAGGTGTTAGTCCCGGGCCCTTTCCCGTGTTCCCGCACGGAAACAGGATCGGTGAAGGTGGCGATGCTGAACCTGGCGGAGGGCTCCGGAGCGGCGTTCCGGGTTCGATCGATTTGATCCCCCCTCCGTCCAGCCTCCGCGCACATTTGCATGCACTGTTCCCTTGGGCGTGCGAGGTTCGTCTTCGATTCGCTACCAGTCTCAATCTTTCTGCCTCTGCGCCGTCCCCTCTCCTCTCTGCGCTCAGCATATCCGTCCTCCTCGATCTCTAGCTTCACTCGTACCTGTTGGCAGCTGCCACGTCGTACATTCTCAAGCGTGCCAGACTCTATTGATGATCTCTTCAACTATTCATCGGGACGCTGGCTGTAAGTTTTATACATGTTGTTCTCTGGCGTGTATCCCTATTAATATGTAATCTCGCACATTCAGCGTCAACAATGATCTCCGCCTCGCAGAGCGCAGACGTGAGTTCGACGTCGCTGAGCTTTGTCGACTTGCGGCGCAGTCTGTTGGCCGGAGTTCTCAAGATATCGACACATTTGTGAAGCTCGCCGAGGGCGGCTATAACCGGACTTTCCTTATCATCATGCATGGCGGCTTCGAGATGGTAGCCCGCATCCCGTACCCCAGCACGGCCCCCGGGTTCTATGCTGTCGCTAGTGAAGTGGCCACAATGCGTTTCCTCCGTTCCTCTGGGCTGCCTGTTCCCGAGGTTTACAATTACTCTCCTTCGTCGAATAACGCTGCGAAGACGGAATATATTTTCATGGAGTTTATGAAAGGTACGAAGCTCAGTGACGTGTGGATGGAGCTGGAAGAACGTCATATCGTTTCGGTCTTGCGTCAACTTGTTCAACTCGAGTCTCGTATGATGTCGATTCCTTTTCCGGCTGGTGGAAGTCTCTACTATACCAACGACCTGGAGAAGAAGATGGGAGGGAGGGCGAGCATCCCGCTCAACGACGAGCGCTTCTGCATTGGTCCAGATGCCAGGTTGCATATGTGGTACGGAAGGAGGTCGCAGCTCGACGTGAACAGGGGACCATGTGCACCACTTTCTGCCTTCTCTTTTGTTGAACTTTTGGAACTAATTGAGACTATAGACGAAAACGTCGAGGCAGCGCTCGTAGCAGCAGCTCGCAAGGAACTAGCGTATCTGGAACAGTTCGGTCGACCGCTACTACCGTTTCAGCGTGAAAGAAGGGAGGCTTATGGGTACAAGGAGCAGTCACCGTCGGACCACATCGAGAATCTAGAACGCTACCTTCTCATCGCATCCTCGCTCGTCCCCAAGAACTCAGCCCTCCACCATTTCCGTATCCGCCATCCGGATCTCCAGCCGAGCAACATCATCGTGTCGACGTCATCAGACTCTAACCAGTTGAAAATTGTGGGCCTGCTCGACTGGCAACACGCCTCGATCCTACCACAGTTTCTCCTCGCTGGTATACCGGGTCGCTTGCAGAACTACGATGACCCGGTCTCACAGGCTCTCACCCCACCCTCACTGCCAGCGAACGTGGATGAACTGGACCAATTCGAGCAGAGCCACGAGATGGGACTCTACCACCGCCGTCTCGTCCATTTCCACTACGCCAAGAACACGGAGGAGTACAACAAGCTCCATCACAATGTGTTGTCAGACCCCGTGTCCATGTTCATCTACCGCCTTTTCGACCAGGCCGGTGCTCCATGGGAGGGTGAGACTCACGCTCTGAAGACTACGCTGATAGAGGCAACGGAGACCTGGGGGAGGCTCATGGGGGAAGGTGTGCCGTGTCCAGTCGCGTTCGAACCCGAGGACATTCGCAAGACAAAGGAGCTGAGCGCAAAGCTGCAAGTAGCGGACGAGAACTTTGAAGGGTGCCGAGGCATGGTTGGTTTCGAGACGGAGACCTGGGTGTCCAACGAACACTACGAGAGGGCCATGGTCCTCGCTGAGCTGCTAAGACTGACGGTGTTGACAGCGATCCCGGAGGAGGAAGTCCGGGCTAAGACTGAGGCGAATTGGTTCTTGAACGATATGGACGAAAAGGATTATATGTAATGAATCGATCGAAATATTCCACGGCGTCATCTATTTTATTTGGTGCTACTTTGTCTACTCTTTGGTCATGAGGTTGGAGTGGTTGACCGGGTCGGCCCAACTGAGGGAGAATGGGTCGGACCAGGGCGCGCTCCCAGATGAGACTCTTACGCGCCGCAATTCATCCGGCCTTTGCCGATCCTTGACAGCAATCTCGACGTTCAACGGCTCATAAGTGCCCGGCGCTCGTCGCTTTTCGTCTCCCCTCTCACTACCGTCATCGGCACCGACGCTATCCGCCATGGCAGATCTAGAGGAGGTCATAGAAAATCCGTGAGCCCTCTTGTTGTGCACACCATAACAGATCATAACTAATTCCTCCTCGCGTCGGCAGCGAGGGCAAGGGTTCGGAGACCGAGGCCGAAGGAGGTTCAGTTCACCGAAACAGTACCAAAAGAAGGAGGTATGTTGTACCACACATATACCATTCGGCTTGCTAAACACCCAATCATCAGGTCGAAGAAACGCCGGAACTCTGACGGACCAGAGGTTCTTCACCGTTGGAGTACGGTTTCCGTGTCCCACAACCGATCAATTCCACATTTACGATGTTTAATCACGGTCAGAGGCTCGAGGACGGGCCGAAGGAGGGCGGGAGCGGGGGAGGAAGCCACGAAAATACACTGATGGGTAGGTTCTCTCTTGCATCCGACCAGGATACTACCAACACCACGCGTAGCTTGGCACAGGACCTATCGCCTACCAACGAGGATCGTCGGGCTCGGTTTTACGAACACTATCGCAAGGAGGCCGAGGAGTATGATAAGGAGACCATAAAGAAATATGATGAGGACCTGAACACGACATTGATCTTCGTGAGTTTTGTGCGAGGTTTTGGTCCACACGCACTAACGAGGGTCGCAGGCCGGTCTGTTCTCCGCCGTCACCTCCGCATTCATCATCGAACTTAACTCTCAGCTCCAACCGGACCCAAACGACGAGACCGCTTCCCTCCTCCGTGTTCTTATCTACAAGATCGACAACACCACCTTCGGCGACCACGTTCCCACCCTCCCACAATGGTCTGGCCCCCCTGACGCGGTTATTCATGTCCAAGCCATCCTCTTCGCAAGTCTCGCCGCTTCGCTCCTCTCCGCATTCCTCGCAATGCTCGGCAAACAGTGGTTAAACCGATACGCGTCGACCGACATACGGGGGACCGCTATTGAACGCAGCCAAAACCGACAGCGCAAACTCGACGGCACCATTGCGTGGTACTTCGACCTCGTTATGGAGTCTTTGTCATCGATGTTGCAGGCTGCGCTGTTACACCTCGGTTGTGCCCTCTCCCGATATCTCTGGGACATTAACATTACTCTCGCATCTGTCGTCCTCGCCGTCACTTCGTTTGGTCTCATCTTCTACTTTGCCATCGTCGTCGCAGGGACGGCTTCCGAGAGTTGTCCATACCAAACACCCGGTGCCCGCATTTTGCGTCACAACATCCCCCACATTCTACGCGCTCTTCGTTCAGTCCCCTCCACTGTCTCCGCTTTCATCTCCTCCAGTTTCTCTAGGTTGACTCGAGCTTCCGCGCTCTGTGACCTCCCCTTCTTCTGGTGGTCGAACCTAGAGCAGCCCTGGTACGCAGTGGGAAATACCTTCATCAACCTCCTGTTTACCTTCATCGCTACCCCTATAATGTTACTCATAGCATTGGCAATAGACATCTGCCAGCTTGGGTTCACAATGTATCGGTGCTTGCTTGCACTCAGTAAGATGGTGTATCACCTATTTATGGGCACCTCCCCTCAAACGGACATTTTGGACTTTCAGTGTATTTCGTGGATGCTCCAGACATGCTTGGACAAAGATGTTCACCTATCAACCTTGAAACACCTCGAGTCACTCATGTCGATACCCGCCGAGTTCGATCCCGCCCTGGTTGCATATTGTTTCAATGTCTTTGTTGGTTGTGTCAATACCAACGATCGTGAGGTGGTGGTTACGCAAGGGTTGGAGCCGCTTGCGACGGCTTCCGCGGTGTGCTTCTTCCACACCGTCTCCCACCTCTCGATCATAGATCCGACCTCGGGCGTGCTCAAGGATATAAGCCAACGCTACATCAAGATTCGCCGAGGTTGATTTCCGCGGCCACAAATTCTCCCACACTATGAATGCCATACATAGGGTATTTATCCGAAGTGTGGACCGTCGGCGCTTCACGTGGAGTGACTATAAACCACTCAGGGATGAATACATTGTCGTCGCCCAGACTCTGGTACAGCTCGCCCAGTTTGGGTACCAAAGGACGCAACGAACGAAGGTTCCCCGGTTAATCCTCCGTTTCGCGCTCTACTCCCTTTCCCAGGACCCCCCGCCTCCGACGTCCATCATTGTCGACTGTCTCTCGATCATCGCGATTGACCTGGACTGCGATGTCTCATATACTGGAGCTGCGACATTGGATGAGATGTTCGTGCTTTGTGGATTGTCACCATTCTGACCTTGAATCAGTGTACGGGTGGAGCAGGTTTCGAACCTGATAACCCATAAACTCAAAAAATTAGCCGAAGCCGAAGATGACCATTCACTCCAATCAAAACGCAAGGCGATTACCACACTCCTCCCGTATGCGGTCTGGCAGGAGCGAGATGGGCGGCCCGAGATGCTCGACGCGTTCCTACACCCGGCCAGAGCATCGAGGGAAAAGCAGCTCACGTGGAATCGCACCGAACAAGCCACTGCCACACTGCTCTCGGAAGGAACCCCTCGTGCAATCGTACTCGTATTACCCCATGTTCTTTGGGATCAATTGGCAGATGGGGGAGATCTAGTCAAACGGTGGGCAACTGCAGCATCTGTGATTTCGTATACCAACGAGGTCGGCCAGAGTGTGGCCGACATGTTGTTACAGATTGCATCGGTGGATATGTTGGTGCCGTCCATCCCGGTTGACATTTGGTCTTGGCTGACCAAGCGGCCTCCCCTCCCGCTTAATTGCTTGGGTCGTTACGTTGGGACCCATTCCAACGTCGTCAAGGCGGTCCGGGCGCTCAAGGACGTCGAGGTTCTGACGTCCTATTTCCTTCTCGTCTGGTCCGAGTGGGATGACCTCCGGGACCACCGCGGTTTTGGCCAGATGTGTGCCTCGCTCCGAGAGGACCTCAGCGGAGTTGGGATGGGGGATTACCGGATGGAGCTCATCCAACTGTTGGACCACATTCTGAAACAATTGGATCGTGGGGTCGGGCATCTCAAGCAGCACAATCCGGAGCTTGGCAAATATGACTTGTGGAAGATGAAACGTCGGTACAAACAACTCAGGGAGCTATTACTGGAAGCAGAGAAGCGTACGTCCTTTTCAGTGACTGCTTTTCCGCATACTGACTCCGGCATAAATACATGCGGTCTGCCACGTCGTTCATGTGTGCTGTTACCCTCCCACGCATGTAGTTTCCCCTACGGAACCGCCTGCCTGAGTCGTTCCTCCCCGCCCACTTCATTTTTAGAGGCCTCGATGTCCCCATGCTTCGCTGTGGACGCCTTTCCATTCTTTCCTCACACTCTCGCAACGTTGGTGATGCGTGTATCATCCCCACCTCATCGGTATGTGACTATTTTGATAATTCCCCGTCAGCTCGATCGTTTTGAAATCGTGATTTCGTGCTTCAATTTCAAGTAGAATTGCTTCCGTACCGAGATAATGCGATGATTTTTTGCACGCTCAGCATATTCCACCGCCAGCTTGGAGCGAGATTTTGAATCGCCTGGAGTTGGTACGAGTGTGAAAAATTCTCCTCGGTCTTCGATGACCGCGTCGTCTTGAACCGACGGTAACCCCAGTACCAAACAATCTACTTGGCCTATCCCCTCCAATACCTGTGGCGTTCCACAAATCAAGCGGATACCCTGTGATGGAACATCCGGTGCTGGGATTCACCTCGAACTGAAGGTACGGTTCAGTTGTAGTTCTCAAGGTAGTGAACGTCTATTTCTTTGCAGTACCTCAACGTCCGTTGAATTGTCCAATGGATCCGGCCGAGTTATAGTCGTACCCTTGTCCCTTCAAGCAAGAGCGCTCGGGAGTCCGATGATGGATCTGACTATCCCCTTCATTCCAAGGGCATTTGGCCTGCCCCTTGCTGATTCCAGCCACTAAACCCGATGATCCTCCGTTTGGGAATCTGTCTGCGTCATGGCAGCCCAGCGCTCGGCGCTTGGCGCATTTCCTCTCTGCCCTCACTATATCATTATTCTTCACTTCTGGTGCGCTGCATCGACGCCAACCATTACGGTAGATCTAGAGGAGGTCATGGAGAATTCCGTGAGCCACCTGGTTGTGCCGTGGCAAATCTCACCCGCGCTGGCACTGCCGCCGGAGATTCTGAGCTGAAGACTGCTTTTATTCAGGAGGGTGCTTATCGCATCCAGGCTAATTCAGAACCGACGCGGATATCCGGAATTCTTCTCGAATCCGAAGCATCGACCCGCGGAAGGAGAAGGCCTGAGAAAGCTGACCGAAGAAGAAGCCAGGTTACTCACCTGAATTCAGAGATTGGCGCGCGCTCTCCACAAGCCCTCACCCTTTCAAACCCCAGTGTCGAACGTCCCGTCCCCGTTCCGCCGTCCTCTCTGCTCCCTTCTCTTCGTTTATCGCGTCCGATACTTTGGCTCTTCCCCCCGCTTATCAAGACATCGTGAAGGATTGTCCATCGAGCCTCTCGTATCCGGTTTGGAAACTCCGTACCATATCCAAAGCATCTCCCTTCGGAGCGACAGGCACAACCGGAGCCAAGCAGCCGGATGACGACGCCTCCAGTCTGACGCAGAGAAGTTGCCGAAATCAACGCGCCTTCGATCCGATTCCTCCGTACGGTCACGCATGTCGTCGAGCTAATGGGCGAGTCTACGTACGCCTCGTCGCGCTCACGAACGTGTTTGTCTGGGGGCGACCTCTCGTTCTCGCGTCAATGGCTGTCTCGCGTAGACATGTTCATAGCGTATTCTTGCAAAAGTCCGTTTCCAGCCCCTCCAGCCAGATTCTCAGTGTGTGCTGACGACCTAGACTATAGTCCATTCAGACCACAGGCTCTGCACGTCATGGTACTCGCCCCTTATCACCCGGCCTCGTCAAAGACTGTTATTCCCTTGTACGACTTACCATGAAGCCGAGTTTTACCGGCGGCGGCTCGATATCTTGTACGTCGGTGATCGCCCGCTTTCTCCATACAATAACTGCCAAGACTCAACTTTAGCCAGCTCGATGCATTCAAAATCGAATATACCACAAAGCCCGGTCTCAGCTTCAGCCCCGAGTTCGAGTTTGTCGAAGTCCAGTGGTCCACATTCTACATGTCCTCCGTTATTCTCCCGTAACAATATGGACGAGGGATGGTGGAGTTGTTGCCTTGCCGCTCCGGGAGGACACAGGGCCTAGGGAGGTCCGCACGATAATTGGTCAGTGGGCTCTGGCGGATCGAGGCTGAATATTGAATCCCCGCCTCGCCAAGGTCCGGGGGGGGGGGGGGGGGGCGCACGAGTTTCGCGTTCCCAGTGC